>SMEQ01000484.1_pt1 | contig 12202 bp, 11 predicted proteins | sample 2456281 | NCBI WGS metagenome assembly SMEQ01 (sample SAMN10132596, study PRJNA489261) | soil metagenome | isolation source: day1 antibiotic-loamy sand soil ammended with raw manure from dairy cow... | place: USA | collected 2015-04-01 | reverse complement strand
ACATACAAACTGCCCAACGGCACACGCTGCTGAATATCTTGCAGCGACTCGCGCACAAAGCGCCAATGCCGCGCGGAGTAATGCGGATCGGCCAGTAACATCGGCTCAAAACAATAGAGCAGCAAGACCGGTAAACCACTGGCCGCAGCGTCCAGCAAAGGTTGATGATCGCTCAGGCGCAAATCACGTTTGAGCCATACCACCGCTAAGGTCATCGTTAGAGCTGCTCAAGGTCAGCGAGATAATCTTCAGCCTGTGCGAAGATCGCTTGCTGTTGTTCGGGCGTTTTTTTGCGCCAATTGGCGTAGACCATGGCATTGCGTGGGTTATTGCCCAAGGCTGTTTGTTGTTGCTGCATAAAATGCCAATACAACGCATTAAAAGGACAGGCATCAGCGCCGGTTATTTTTGTCACTTTATAATGACAAGAACCGCAATAATCGCTCATTTTATTGACATAATTACCACTGGCCGCATAGGCCTTGGAGCCGACAATACCGCCATCAGCAAACTGGCTCATGCCGCGCGTATTAGGCATTTCCACCCATTCTAGCGCGTCGATATAAATGCCCAGATACCAAGTATCCACCTCATCAGGATCAATGCCCGTCAGCAGGCAAAAATTACCGGTAATCATCAAACGCTGAATATGGTGGGCGTAGGCAAACTCTAAAGACTGCTCAATGGCCTGCTGCATGCACTTCATCTGGGTCTTACCGGTCCAAAACCACGACGGTAAGGTACGGCTGGCATCCAAGGCATTGAGGCTGGCGTATTCCGGCATATTGAGCCAATACACACCACGCACAAACTCACGCCAGCCGAGAATTTGACGAATAAAGCCTTCCACTTGGGCCAGATCAATCCGTGGCTCAGCACTGAGCAATTGCCCTTGCTGGGCGCGGTAATGCGCCAGCACAGTATCAATTACCAACTGCGGGCTGATCATTTTACTATTGAGCGCAAAAGACAAACGCGAGTGATACAAACTCCACTGCCGATTATTACCGCGCTGCTTGAGTTGCCCGGTCATGGCATCTTGAAAGGTGCCAAACAGCGGTAAACAATAGCGGCAAAAGTAATCCAGTAACTCTTGCGCCTGCTGGCGATTGACCGGCCACAACAAACTACTGTGCGCCTGCCCCATGGTTTTAATTTCATGACGCTCAAGGCGCGCAAGAATCTCGCTGACATCATGACTAAACAGCAGTGGCTGCGGCACGCTGGGCAAATCAGTCGCCTTGAGTTTATTGCGGTTATTGGCGTCAAAGTTCCACTGCCCGCCTTCAGGCTGGCCGTCACCGTCCATTAAAATAGCGAAGCGCTGACGCATCTTGCGGTAGAAAGCTTCCATGCGGTGCTTCTTACCTGCACTAAAATAACGCGGCAACTCATCATCACTTAAGTAAAAATGCTCCGTGCCAACGCTGTGACTGCGAATGCTCAGTTGCGCACTGAACTCAGCCAACTGCTGGCGTAAGCGGTATTCATCGGGCAATTGATAGGCAAACTCTTGCACTTGATGCGTTTCTAACAGGACTGTCAGCAGATGCGGCAAGTTATCAAAGGCTTGGGTATCGTCTAAATCCAAATGCAGCACGTTGAAGCCAGCCGTGCTCAGTGCTTGTGCAAACTGTTGCATGGCAGCAAAAAACGCACAGACTTTTTGCACATGATGCACCACATAATCGGTTTCTTGACGCAGTTCAGCGATGACATACAGGGTGTCTGGATCTTTTTCTTGAAACCATGAATGACGGGCATTGAGCTGGTCACCTAAAATCAAACACAAACGCTGATAACTTTTAGTCATGCTGATGTCCTGTTTTTAAACGCTGCCCTGCGCAACGTTTTGAGCAGTATTTAACCTGCGGCCAGTCTTTTTCCCATTTTTTACGCCAAGTAAAGGGGCGCTGACACACCACACATATTTTTTCTGGTAAATGGGACTTTTTCATATCTAACCTTCAGGCATCCGCCAATAGCACGCACAATACTCAAGAATATGTATTGCAAAACTTATACATAGGCTATGATGCAACAACCTATTCTTATACAAGAATCTATTTTGTACAACTACTGTAAGATTTAAATACAATCATCGTTCGCACATGCAGAGGTTGGTGAATATGCGCTATACATTGTTAGGTTTGATTTTTCTGCTTGCAGGCTGTGTGTCTGTACCAGACGATATTGAGCCCGTTAAAAACTTTCAAACTGAGCGTTATTTGGGAACCTGGTATGAAATTGCGCGTCTAGATCATTCCTTTGAGCGTGGTATGCAGCAGGTTACAGCGCACTACAGCCTGCGCGATGATGGTGGATTAAATGTCCTCAATCGTGGTTTTAAAGAAGATAAGCAGCAGTGGAAGGAAGCCCAAGGCAAAGCATATTTTGTTGAAGACGCGGCGACTGGCTACTTAAAAGTCTCTTTCTTTGGGCCTTTTTATGGTGCCTATATCATCTTTGGTTTGGGGACAGACTACGAATATTCACTGGTCACCAGCTCAAACAAATCTTATGCATGGCTGCTGTCCAGAACACCCACACTCGAGCCAGCACAACAACAACGTCTGGTTGAGCGCATGGACGCTTTAGGTTTTGCCACGGAGCAACTGATTTTTGTTGACCAATCAACGAACTTAAACGGACATAACCCAACTCATACAGCAGATTAATCTGCGTATTTAGACGCAAAGGTAACCGCAATGAAACAACTGTTAATTGTCGCTCACGGCAGCCGCCGCAGCGCATCCAACGATGAGATCCGTGTTTTGGCAGGTAAAATTGCTGAGTACTTAGAATTACCCGCGCAACGCGTGCAAGTGGCTTTTTTAGAGTTGGCATTACCTTCAATTGAAACCGCTCTGAATGATTGCTTTGAAAGTGGCGTGGATGAAGTCTGCGTGCTGCCCTACTTTTTAGCGTCCGGCAGCCATGTGGTCACCGATGTGCCACGCGAAATCGCCGCCGTACAAAGCAAATGGCCAGATAAAATCATTAAAGTTCTACCCCATATTGGTGCTGCAGAAGGCATGGTTAAACTCATTGCCAACACCTATTAAGCTCACTGCTCCAAGGCGCTGCCTGCAATTACAGATGAAGCAGCGCTGCAAATGCTGCTAGAATATTGCCTATTCTTTTTTAATGCGGCGCGTGATTGTGTCACTGGGCTAAACTGAGCACAGCTTGGTACTCCCAGGTCAGTCGTGATCAACCAGCGTCGCTTTGAACTTTGTAGGTATGACATGACCACGACGGGTACGCTTTATATTGTCTCGGCGCCATCCGGTGCGGGGAAAACAAGCTTAGTTAAAGCCTTAATTGATATCATGGCGCAAGTGCGTGTGTCGGTTTCACACACGACTCGCACGATTCGTCCAGGTGAAGTGGATGGCGTTAACTACCACTTCACTAAGCGTGATGCCTTCATCAGCATGCTCGAACAAGGCGATTTCCTTGAGCACGCTGAAGTCTTTGGCAACCTCTACGGCACATCGCACACTTGGGTGAAAGAAACACTCGCCAAAGGCTACGATTTAATTCTGGAAATTGACTGGCAAGGTGCGCAACAAGTGCGCAAGTTAATGCCTGAAGCGCAATCGATCTTTATTTTGCCTCCCACACATAAAGATCTGCGCCAACGCCTGCACAATCGCGGCCAAGATGCTGATGATGTAATTGAGACGCGCATGCAACAAGCCATCACAGAAATGAGCCATTATGTCGAATATGACTATATTGTGATTAATGATGACTTCGCGACAGCACTGCAAGATTTGCTGGCGATATTTCGCTCCAACCAGCTCCTGCTAGCGACGCAGCAAAAACGTCACACACAACTACTCTGCGACCTGCTACGATAGCCTATACCTGTATGATTGACTGAGCCTTGGGCTTTATTTGTCATATATGATTTTTTAAACTGTGTTTGTTTTGCACCATTATGCTGGTGCTGCTTTTTTTGTGAGGAATACTATGGCTCGCGTTACTGTTGAAGATTGCCTAGAAAACGTTGAAAACCGTTTTGCTTTAGTGATGCTGGCTACCAAGCGCTCACGCCAATTAGCCACGGGTGGTAAAGAGCCTAAAGTACCGGTTGAAAATGATAAGCCGACTGTTTTAGCCTTACGTGAAATTGCTGCGGGCTTAATCACCGACGCCGTTATTGCCGAAGAAGAAGCTCTAACAGCTGAAGAACCTTTGTTTGCCGCATTTGACGACAACTGATCACGCTGATCCGCGTGCCGTTCGTTATTTGCGAGAATAAGACTCTATTGCTACCAGGAGGTGAGCTATGCCTGCTTTAGATCGCCTATCTGGGCAATTATCGACTTATTTAAGCGCTGACCAAGTCAATGCAGTGCGCCGCTCCTATTATTATGCCGAGCAAGCGCATGATGGTCAGTTGCGCAGCAGCGGTGAGCATTATGTGACTCACCCGCTGGCTGTAGCGACCATTTTAGCCGATATGCATATGGACCATCAGAGCTTGATGGCAGCCATGCTGCATGACGTGATTGAAGATACCGGTATTCCTAAGGAAGCCATTGTTGCCCAATTTGGGGACAGTGTGGCGGAGCTTGTGGATGGTGTGACTAAGCTCACACAAATGAAATTCGGTACTAAAGCTGAAGCCCAAGCGGAAAACTTTCAGAAAATGGCGATGGCGATGGCACGCGATATTCGTGTGATTCTCGTTAAGCTCGCTGACCGCTTACACAACATGCGCACGCTGGGCGCACTCAATCCAGAAAAACGCCGCCGTATTGCTAAAGAAACCCTAGAAATATATGCACCCATCGCCAACCGTTTGGGGATGAATCGCATCTATGCTGAGTTTGAAGATCTGGGTTTTAAAGCCATGTACCCGATGCGTGCATCACGCATTCAATCGGCCGTCAAAAGCTCACGCGGCAACCGCAAAGAAATTGTTAACAAAATTCAAGAATCCATCACCCACTGCTTAGAACGCGAAGGTTTACCTGGCGAAGTCAGTGGTCGTGAAAAACATCTGTATAGCATTTATCAAAAAATGCGTGGCAAGCGTAAAGCATTCAATGAAATTATGGATGTGTATGCTTTTCGTATCGTGGTGGATAAAGTCGACACTTGTTATCGCGTACTTGGTGCTGTGCATAATTTGTACAAGCCCTTCCCTGGACGCTTTAAGGATTACATTGCGATCCCTAAAGCCAATGGCTATCAATCACTGCACACCACTTTATTTGGTATGCACGGTGTACCCATTGAGATTCAAATCCGTACGCGAGAAATGGAAGAGCTGGCCAACAACGGTATTGCTGCGCACTGGTTGTACAAAACCGAAGAAGGCGAAGGCCGTCGTAATAACCACGCGCGCGCGCGCCAGTGGGTCAAAGGTTTACTCGAACTGCAGCAAAATGCGGGTAACTCCTTAGAATTTATTGAAAACGTTAAAATTGATTTATTCCCTGATGAAGTCTATGTGTTCACGCCCAAAGGCCGCATCATGGAGCTGCCAAAAGGCTCAACACCCGTCGATTTTGCGTACGCCGTGCACACCGATGTGGGTAACACTTGCATCGCGTGTCGTGTGAACCGTCGTTTAGCGCCTTTATCACAAGCACTGGAAAGCGGTGCCACCGTTGAAGTGATTACCGCACCCAATACGCAGCCCAATCCCAATTGGCTTAATTTTGTGGTGACAGGTAAAGCCCGTACTCATATTCGTCACGCGCTCAAACAACAGCGCCGTGAAGAGTCGGTCAATTTAGGTTTGCGCTTGCTCAGTAAAGCTTTAGATAATCTCGGTGCGCGCTTTGAAGATGTATCGACTGCGCGTCTAGAGGTGTTACTCAAGGAGTACCATCAAGACGAGCGCGATGATCTGCTGGAAGATATTGGCTTAGGTAATCGCACGGCACACGTTGTCGCGCGTCGCTTGTTATCGACTGACAACGCCGATATCAACCCTTTAGCAGCCGATGGCCCTCTGGTGATCCGCGGTACCGAAGGCTTAGTACTGAACTATGCACGCTGCTGCACACCCATCCCTGGTGACTTAATTGTAGGGCATCTATCTGCTGGCAAAGGCATGGTTGTGCACCGTGACAGCTGTAAAAACATCAGTGATGTGCGCAATAATCCTGAAAAGTGTGTGCCGCTGACTTGGGCGAAGGATATTGATAGCGAGTTCAACGTAGAATTGCGTATTGAACTGGCCCATCAGCGCGGCTTAATTGCTCTACTGGCCAGTACCATCAGCGAAGCCGATGCCAATATTGATAAAATCAATGTGGATGAGCGTGATGGACGTATCAGTGTGATTCAACTGGGTATCAGTGTCACCGATCGAGTGCATTTGGCCCGCATTATCCGTAAATTACGAGCCTTGCCTGGCGTATCTCGCATTACCCGCACACGCGCTTAACCACCTGAATCGTGCAGCTTAGAGCTTGCGCTACGGGCCTAAGCCTGCGGATTGTCTATATAACGGAGTCCCTTTATGAGTAAAACCATTATCAGTACTAAAAATGCACCCGCAGCCATCGGTACCTATTCACAAGCTGTGCGCGTGGAAAACACGGTGTATCTGTCAGGACAAATCCCACTCAACCCCGTCACCATGGAGATGGTTGAAGGCTTTGAGCAGCAGGCTGTACAAGTGTTTGAGAACTTAAAAGCCGTCACTGAAGCAGCCGGTGGATCACTTAACGATATTGTGAAGCTCAATATTTTCTTAACTGATTTAGGTAACTTTGCTGCTCTCAATGAAGTGATGGGCCGTTACTTTAGCGCGCCATACCCAGCACGCGCAGCTGTCGGTGTTGCTTCATTACCCCGCAATGCCTGCGTGGAAATGGATGCGGTTGTGTATTTAGGTTAACAGCCCGTGTGCATGCGGTGCACAGATGCTGAGCTATTCAGCCAACTGCGCCGCATAACCTTCTCGAAAGCTTGGGTAACGTGGCGTCCATCCTAATGCTCGCGCACGCGCATTACTGCAACGCTTACTGCCCGAACGGGGCTTAAGAATACACTCGGCAACACTGCTGACACCTAAACGCTGCTGGAGCCATGCCACCACCTCAGCCTGCTCCACAGGCTCGTTATCCACACCGATATAGATGGGCTCAACGGCCTGCCCTTGTGCATCCACGAGCAGTACTTTTGCGATCAGCGCAGCGGCATCATCCGCATGAATACGGTTGGTAAAACTGTGTAAATGTGGCGCATGATAGCCTGCACGTACACGATCAATCAGCATATGCCGCCCCGGTCCATAAATTCCGCTCAAGCGTACAGCGGTGGCTGGATGACCACTCTGAGCAGCACATTGCTCAGCTTCTAACATAATCTGTCCAGCCCAGCGGGCGGGCTCTGTCGGCGATTGCTCATCGATCCAGCTGTCATCGTTTTGTCCATACACACCGGTGCTGGATACAAAAACCACACGCTTGGGCTGTTGTTGATGCTGCGCTAACCAACTGTATAAGTGGCGCTGACCTTGCACATAAGCCTGTTGATAACCTTGTGCGTCCATGCGCTGTGCAGCCATGGCATACACAACATAATCAATGGGTTGCTGCGGCCAATCTGCTGGACATTGTGGCTGCTGCATATCCGCAGCAATGGGTAGGATTTGCGCAGGTAAATGCGCAGTTGTACGGCGCAAACCATGCACTAACCAACCCTGTTGCTGCAATAAAACTGCAACACGACTCCCGATATCACCACAGCCCACTACGACCACTCGGACCTGCTTATGCATTACATATCACTCCATCATTGCACTAACTATCAGAATCATTGGTCACAATTTAATGTAACAGCTATGCTAACCACAATCCTAATGGGAATTGGCTATGACACTCACTGAACTGCGTTACATTGTTGCTTTAGCTCAAGCTCAACACTTTGGCCGTGCGGCTGAGATGTGTCACATCAGCCAACCCACCTTATCGGTTGGGGTTAAGAAGCTTGAAGAAGATTTAGGCGTGCTGATTTTTGAGCGCAGCAAAAGCGCTGTGCGTGTTACGCCCGTAGGCGAGGCGATCGTTGCCCAAGCACAACGTGTGCTCGAACAGGCACAAACCATTCGCGAACTGGCACAAGCGGGTAAAAACCAGCTGGCAGCGCCACTCAGAGTGGGTGCTATTTATACGGTGGGGCCGTATTTATTTCCGCAAATGATTCCACTGCTGCACCGCAGTGCGCCGGAAATGCCACTGTATATTGAAGAAAATTTCACCCATGTCTTACGTGAAAAATTACGTAAGGGTGAATTAGATGTGATTATCATTGCGCTGCCTTATGCAGATGCAGATGTACTGACCAAGCCTGTATATGAAGAACCCTTTTGCGTATTACTGCCGGCTGATCACGCTTGGACGAAAAAAGACAGCATCGACAACACCATGCTCAATGACAAAAGCCTGTTACTGCTCGGCGAAGGCCACTGTTTCCGTGACCAAGTATTAGAAGCTTGCCCCACCACCTTGCAAGGCAATCCTGATAATCGCTACACCACGATTGAAGCCAGTTCCTTAGAAACGATCCGTCATATGGTGGCTTCGGGTTTAGGGGTATCCGTCTTGCCTTTATCGGCAGTGGATAATCATCGCTATGCTGAAGGTGTGATTGAAGTGCGCCCCTTTACCGCGCCCGCGCCCACACGCACCGTCGCCATCGCTTGGCGAGCCACCTTTCCACGCCCCAAAGCTATTGATGTACTCATTGATGCGATTCGTCAATGTGATGCTGCACAAGTCGCTATCGAGCCATAACAATGAGTGTTTTATTGGTGCACACTCCGGTGACCACGCTCAAGGGCGTGGGGCCTGCGATGGCTGAAAAGCTGGCTAAAGTCGGCATCGATAATCTGCAAGATCTGCTGTTTCATCTACCCTCGCGTTACCAAGACCGCACCCGTATTACGCCCATTGGTGCGCTACGCCCAGGGCAAGATGCTGTGGTGGTGGGTACCGTGATGGCGGCCAATATCGTAATGGGTAAGCGCCGCAGTTTATTAGTCCGTATTCAAGATGGCAGCGGCGGTTTAACCTTGCGCTTTTTTCACTTTAGTATGGCGCAAAAAAACACCTTGGAAAAAGGTGTGCAGGTGCGCTGCTATGGCGAAGTGCGCCCCGGTGCAACAGGCTTAGAAATCTACCATCCTGAATACCGCATCCATAATCCTGCAGAAGAAACCCCCTTACACAGCACCCTGACGGCTATTTACCCCACCACGGAAGGGCTGACACAACTGCGCTTGCGCGAGCTGTGTACCCAAGCCTTAAATTTTCTAAGTGAGCACAGTTTGCCCGATTGGCTGCCTGCGCAGATGATTCAACACTACCAACTCGGCTCACTTGAGCACGCCATTCGTTATTTGCATCAACCACCACCCGACGCCGATGTAGAAGAATTAGCCTTAGGTGTGCACTGGGCGCAACAACGTTTAGTGTTTGAGGAAATGCTCACCCATCAGCTGTCCATTCAGCGTGTGCGCGAAAGTCTGCGCCAGCAGCGGGCACCTCGCTTACCGATAGCGCAAAAACTCCCTGCAGTGTTTTTAAACAACTTGGGTTTTAAGCCAACCGGTGCACAACAACGCGTGGGCGCTGAAATCGAATGGGATCTCAACCAAGACGCACCCATGTTGCGTTTGGTACAAGGGGATGTCGGCGCTGGTAAAACAGTCGTGGCTGCGCTGGCTGCTTTACAAGCACTCGAAGCGGGCTACCAAGTTGCGCTGATGGCACCCACCGAGATTTTGGCGGAACAGCATTTTATCAACTTCAGTCGCTGGCTAGCCCCGCTGAATATTGAAGTCGCCTGGCTCGCCGGCAAGCTGAAAGGTAAGGCGCGCGCCAGCTCATTAGAAAAAATAGCCACGGGCGTGCCGATGGTGGTGGGGACGCACGCACTCTTTCAGGATGAGGTGCAGTTTAACAATCTAGCCTTAGCCATTATTGATGAGCAACACCGCTTTGGTGTGCAGCAACGCTTGGCTTTACGCAAAAAAGGGGTGGATGGCATTTACAGTCCGCACCAGCTGATTATGACCGCCACTCCCATTCCGCGCACACTGGCCATGAGCGCCTATGCTGATTTAGACACTTCAGTGCTTGATGAATTGCCACCTGGGCGCACCCCGGTCAATACCATAGTGCTCAGTGATACACGCCGCCCTGAAGTTGTAGAACGCGTGCGTGCAGCCTGTCTGGAAGGCCGCCAAGCTTACTGGGTGTGTACGCTGATTGAAGAATCTGAAGAGCTGACCTGCCAAGCTGCGCAAAGCACCTTTGATGACTTAACCTTAGCCCTGGCAGGACAAAAAGTAGGACTGATTCACGGCCGTATGAAACCGGCTGAGAAAGCTGAGGTGATGGATACTTTTAAACGCGGTGAGCTGCAATTATTAGTCGCCACCACGGTGATTGAAGTGGGTGTGGATGTCCCTAACGCCAGTTTAATGATTATTGAAAACCCAGAACGCTTAGGGCTCGCGCAACTGCACCAATTGCGCGGTCGCGTGGGACGTGGCAGCACGGCCAGTCATTGCGTGCTGCTGTATCACGCTCCGCTTTCGCAAATCGGCCGTGAGCGTTTAGCCATTATGCGTGAAACCAATGATGGTTTTATCATCGCCGAAAAAGATTTAGAGCTGCGCGGACCCGGTGAAATGCTGGGCACACGGCAAACGGGTTTACTGCAATTTAAAGTGGCCGACTTGATGCGTGATGCACCTCTGTTGCCTGCCGTACGCGACGCTGCAAGTGAACTGCTGCAACAATGGCCTCAACATGTGAGCCCGTTACTGGAGCGCTGGCTTAAACATGGCCAGCAGTATGGCCAAGTTTAACGAGCATTCAGGTAGTATAAATCTATTTTTTATCGTTATTATATGAGACTACTATGCACAACACTTCTGCCACGCTGCTCACAGAACAGGCTTTACCTGCGCACATTACCCAAGCGTTACACACGGCAGGTGTGGCCTTTAGTGTGCACAGTCTCGATACACTCAATCCTGCTTTGCACTTGCACCAAGTCCTACTCGAAGATAACGGCCGGCAACTGCTAGTCATCGTACCGCGCACGCACATCATCAATATAACGCAGCTCAACGCCAGCACCAACGGCACATGGCGCGCACCTAAACCCAGTACCATGACCAAGCTTTTAGCGGGCTTGCAGCTCAATAACCTACCAACGCTACCGCAGTTATTAAAACTCGAAAGTTGTTATGACCCGGCTATTTTGCAGCAACCCACAGCTTATATTAACAGTGGCATTGCCGGCCTGGTGATTGGGCTGGAGCCTGCAGCGCTGCAACAACTGCTCAGTGGCAGTCAGGCTTTGGAGTGCGCAAAGGTCATCACCGAGCACCAGCCTACTCAAGATTGCATCAGCGGCGATGCTGAGCGCATTCAAGAGGCTGTTGTGCGTTTAACTTCACGCCGCATTCATCAGCGCCTAGAAGAAACCTTAGAGATTCCGCTACTCAATGACACCGCACAAAAGATCTTGCGCTTGCGCAATGATGCGATGGCCGGTGCCGATGAGTTAGCTGCCATTGTCGAAACGGATCCAGCCTTAGCGGCACAAGTCATGGCTTGGGCCTCTTCACCCTACTACGCAGTACCGGGCAAAATTCGCTCCGTAGAAGATGCCATTGTGCGCGTGCTGGGTTTTGATCGAGTGATTAACTTGGCACTGGGCTTATCAATGGGCAAAAGCCTCACCCTACCCACGGACCAACCGCAACATATGCAGCCCTACTGGCAGCAAGCCATTTATACTGCGGCATTGATCTAATAAGCCCGAAGTGGGATTAGCTTACCTTGCAGGTTTGTTACATAACTTCGGTTTTGCCTTATTAGCGCACATTTTCCCCCCGCACTACGCGCTGATTTGCCGTAGCTTAGAAGCCAATACGCATTTAAGTCACAGTGTTGTGGAATACCATGTGCTGGGTGTCACCCGCGAACAAATGGGCGCATGGCTGATGCAATGCTGGCACATTCCAGATGAGTTAGTGCATGCCTTGCGCTTTCAGGATACACCGCACTACCAAGGTGAACATGCCGTATATGCCAATCTCACCTGCTTAGCGCAGCGCTTGCTACTGCAACACCATAATGGCGTCAGCGCCTACAGTAGCGTGCCGGATGCGCTGTACCACAACTTAGCTATCAATGCTGATAGCGCACAA
>SMEQ01000517.1_pt1 | contig 12208 bp, 7 predicted proteins | sample 2456281 | NCBI WGS metagenome assembly SMEQ01 (sample SAMN10132596, study PRJNA489261) | soil metagenome | isolation source: day1 antibiotic-loamy sand soil ammended with raw manure from dairy cow... | place: USA | collected 2015-04-01 | reverse complement strand
CTATTTATATTTTCTTACCCCATGCATCGCAACATCTGCACAATAGGCATAGTAGCAGAGCGACGAATGTTGTTTTCACGCGATTTTCCAAACAGATATTGTTTGCTCACCACCGTGTCTTTGCAAATAGTGCAAATCCAAACTGTGCCAACAGGTTTATCTTCTGTCCCTCCATTTGGTCCTGCTATGCCTGACACAGCTATGGCACAATCAGTGCTAAAAGCATCAATAGCACCTAGCGCCATTTCCTCTACCACTTGCTGACTCACAGCGCCAAACATGTCTAAGGTGTTTTGTTGAACGTGTAGCAAATTTACTTTTGCACTATCGGCATAACTTACAACACCACCCTTGAAATAGTCCGACGATCCTGCAATACTTGTAAGTAGGTGAGCTATGTAGCCACCAGAGCAACTCTCAGCAAGCGAGAGTGTCAAAGCTTTATCTTTTAAAGTATTGCCTAATAATTGCTGTAGTAGATCTTCAGATTCGGCCAAAAGATATTCACCCAATAGTTGTTTTAGTTTAGTAGCTTGCTTTTCCATCTCTTCATTGTGCTCATCGCCTTTCACAGAGAGACGCAAACGAATGATACCACCTCCAGGTAAATAGGCTAAGCCAAATCCATTGGGGAGTTGTTCTTCAAAATCGTTAAGATACATCGCAAGCCCAGACTCTGAGATGCCTTGTGTGTAAAATTCAGGAATGTTTTTGTTTGGAAGCGTTTAGATAGGCGAGGTATTACTTCCTCTTTCATAGCCCACCGCATTTCAAACGGAACACCAGGCATTGAAACAAGTATCTTCCCATTTTTTTCGAACCATAATACAGGAGCTGTGCCTACTCTGTTTTGGATTACAGTGCTATTTTGAGGTACAAAGGCTTGATTGCGCGTTAACTCATTCAGTGCAACATTTCTTTCTTTGAAAAGTGTTTCAATGTTTTCCAACACTTCATTGTCAAAGACAAGTTGATCATTAAAGTATTCGCAAAGTGTGTTTTTTGTAATATCGTCTTTCGTTGGGCCATTTCCACCAGTTACCAATAAAATGTCGGATCTACCAAAGCCATCTTCAATGGCTGTATAAATAGCATCTTTGCTATCTTTTATGGATGTAATATAAACTACGTCGAATCCTGCGCCGCTCATTTTCCTGGATATCCATGCCGAATTGGTATCAACTACCTGCCCAATAAGCAATTCATCGCCAATAGTAATAATTTCTATGTTCATTTAGTCTGTTTTTGAGTGCAAATTACGAAATATGTTTCTGAAAACTAAAATTCTCAAGCAATAGTTTCATGATTTCATAAAATGTTGTATCTTTGCACACTGAAATTAATAAAGGCTCGTACAAGCAAATATAATCTTTATAAAGACCCAAAAATATGAAAAAAGACATTCATCCTTCAGATTACCGTCCGGTAGTTTTCAAAGATATGTCCAACGAAGAAATTTTTATTTCTCGCTCCACAGTCAATGCAAGAGAAACCATTGAAGTAGATGGCGTAACATATCCACTTGTAAAACTTGAGATTACAAGCGCATCGCATCCTTTCTATACTGGCAAGCAAACGCTTGTAGATACAGCAGGACGTGTTGACAAATTTATGAATCGCTACGGCGATCGTAAAAAGAAATAAATCGGTAAGATTTAAACTTAAAAGAAAAGCTGTTTGAAATTTATTTTTCAAACAGCTTTTTTTGCTTACTCTTAGTCTATGGTATAAGTCCCATATTGTCTGAATTAGGATTTTCTAAGATTTATGGATGGAGTGATTAAGCTTACAATAAATAAATATCAAAGAAGAAAAAACATGCAATTTAAAACATTTTGCACGTCAACAAAATGTTTTAATTGTATGAAATTTACATCCATGACGGGGGAAATGTTTGAAAACACGTTGTTTCCATTTTATTGTATTAATTTGAGGCGTTATTGCTTTAAATTCCCACTTTAAGCAGTAAAATTATTTCTACATAAATTGATTTATGAATTCTGGGTAAACTTCTTCCGTTTCAGGGCATAAATTCACAACATAATGCTCATAAAGCATTGTTTTAGCGATTCAAAACATTTCCACAGCCGTGGATTCGGTTTTCAAGACATATTTGTCTGATTGTATGTCTAAGAAATGAATTCTATCACTAAAACATCACTTTAGTCCTAAATATTCTAGAGAATATGCAGGTAGAGGCTATATAGGGTGTAAACCTAGTAAATACTGATTAAAGTTTTTAAATTGAATAATAAAGTTGAGAGAAGTTTTCTCAACTTCAAATTTTCATTTAACATAGCCCACAGACTGCGTCAACAATACTTCTTTATGCAAAGGCAAGTCCAAAAGTTTAGCCAAGACATCTTTATCATACCATCCACGCGCCACAGCACCCAATCCTTCGGAAGCAGCAAATAGATAAATATTTTGAGCAACAAAACCGCAATCGGTGTAGGCATACTCTCGGCTAGAGGCTTTTTCCATATCGGCCACAAAAATGATATTGGCAGATGCTAGGGCTACAAAATCTTGACTCCCTGCAGATTTTCTATGATCGCCAGTTTTGATAAGTTTCAAAAGAGAGTTTTTGGCATCGTATAAATAAACACCGCTTTTGAGGGTTACGTACAATTCTAATTCTTGTTTGTCATTGGCTGTTGGAGCTGTTCTTTTATCTTCACGATTGAAACCATTGGCTGCCCATAGTAAATTTGACAAGACATCGATGGGAAGATCTTTGTCAATAAAATCTCGTGACGATTTTCGCTCGCTCAATGCTTGCATAAGTAGCTTGCCGCTAACTTTGTTAGGTGTATTTAGCTTAATGTCTTGTGCACATAGAGGAGCCAAAAATGTAATAGCTAGCATCATAAGGATTGTTTTTTTAAACATAGTAATTTATTTTAAAGGGTTGAATAACAAAAATACGAAAAACAATTAAGACTTGCTATACATTTAATAGATAATAGATTAAAGGACTCAAGGAGGTACAAGATTACTATCTAAATATGTAGATCAATACTCACTATGTTAAATGTTACAGAAATGGAGTTGATAAGTTCTTATAAAATCATTACATTTGCGTGCTTATAACTAGGAATATAAAGTTGATTACTTTTTGATGAAAAAAATTATCTCTACAGCATTGTTGCTGATTATTATATCGTATGTTTCGCTTATGTCTCAGACACAATTAAGCGATAGCGCTAAGGTTAGTCTTATGACAGTTTCACCTTGGACTGGGCAGGTATATGCTCTTTATGGACACTCGGTACTTAAAATAGAAGATGATTCTACGGGTGTAGATGCTTGTTTCAATTATGGTTATTTCGATCCCTCACAACCAAATTTCTTATACCATTTTATACGTGGTGAAACAGATTATGTTTTGGGAGTTACATCCTACCAAGACTTTATTACTGAGAATACATTCAAGGGATTAGAGGTTGTGGAGCAGGAGCTAAACCTAACTCTTGATCAAAAACAACAATTGTGGGAAGATTTATATATCAACTCTTTGCCTGAAAATAGACAGTATCGTTACAATTTTCTTTTCGATAACTGTGCAACAAGACCTAGAGATATGGTCGAAAATATTATAGGCAAGCCTGTTGTTTATCCATCAAGCAAGCCAAATCAAACTTTTAGAGATCTCATTCACGAGTGTGTGCACGAGTTTGCATGGATGGAATTTGGTATTGATTTAGTTCTTGGATCCGGGGCCGACAGGTTTATAACGGATAGAGAAAAAATGTTTTTACCTCACTACTTAATGGTTGCTTTTGAGGATGCAAAAATACATAAAAGTGACGTAAACAACCCTCCTCTAATAAAATCTTCGGTGAAACTTCTTGACGCTGATAATAAAGATGTTGAGCGAAACGAATGGAATATACTAAAGCCTTTGCCAATAGCATTCGTATTGCTAATATTGACCCTTCTTATTTCATTTTTTCAACTGCGTTACAATCACAATAAAACGGCCCTAATCTATGATACAATTCTATTTTCGATAGCAGGAATAGCAGGTTTAATTGTTACTTTTCTAGTTTTCTTTTCAGAGCATCCCATCACCAGTCCCAATTGGAATTTGGCATGGTTGCATATTGGTCATTTATTCGCAGTTGTTTTATTTTGGCTAAAGTCCTTGAAAAAACTCGTATATTACTATCATTTTACTAACTTTGCAGTGTTATGTTTGTTCCTACTAAGTTGGTGGTTTTTACCACAACAATTACCCTTGGCAACTATACCTTTTGTAATGAGTTTATGGTTGCGCTCAGGTATCAACTTTATCATTGAGAGGAACGATTACTTAAAAAATAGACAATATAAAACAGCAAGGTACATGCAAGCAGGCTGGAGACGTTGAAAATTGAAGTTGAGATACTACGTTTTCTTCGATTAATATTCCTGCAAACACAATTACACACTTTACATTCATAATGATTAGATTTTTATCATCGATACTGGCTCTTTTTTCAGTTACTACTTTTTATGCTCAGCAAAATGTTATCCCAAAATTGGTTGTGGGTATCACAGTTGACCAATTGAGAGGAGACTATTTAGAGCACTTCAAGAAAAACTTTGGAGAAAGAGGCTTTAAAAGATTGCTCAACGAAGGAGTTGTTTATAATCAAATGGTTTACAACTTTCCTACGCCTGACAAAGCATCGGCTATAGCTACTATATATACAGGTACTGTCCCTTTTTATCACGGCATTGTAAATGATAAAAAGATTGCGGGAGAAGACTTTTCAGAAATATCATCCTTTTCCGACAGTAAATTCATGGGCAACTTTACTTCAGAAAAACTATCGCCCCTTCCCCTAAAAGTTTCTACTATAACTGATGAACTTAAAATTGCATCAAATGGTAAGTCAGATGTTTTTGCATTTGCTCCTGATGCTTCTGCCTCATTAGCCTCAGGAGGACATGCTGCAAGTGGAGCCTTTTGGATTGAAGACTTTTCTGGCCGATGGGCTACAACAACATTTTACACCACCCACCATCCGTTTGTAGACCAATACAATCGTAGCAATCTATCGCTAAACACCAGAGTAAATAGTTTGGTGTGGAAACCTAATTTACCTATAGCACAATACGATGCTTTTCCTTACACTCAAAACATTTACAACTTTCAGCACAATATATCTGCTAACAAAACGAATAGCTTTCAATTGTTGAAACAAACTCCTTTTATCAACCAAGAGGTAACAACAATGGGGCTAAAAGCAATAGAAAGTGCAGCATTGGGCCAAAGAAGCTATCCCGATTTTCTTGCTCTCAACTTTTATGCAGGTAACTTTGAAAACGCTCTCGACAAAAACTACTCTATAGAAATACAAGATACCTATCAACGTCTAGATGTGGAGATAGCACAAATAATAGATGCTGTAGATAAGGCTGTTGGCTTACAAAATGCATTGATCTTTGTAGTATCTACGGGTTATTTTGACGAGCAGGAAGTTTATCCAAAAGATGCACGTCTTCCGGGTGGAGATTTTAAGCCCGACAGATGCGAGGCGTTATTGAATATGTACCTGATGGCCATATATGGCAGAGAAAATTGGATAAAGAAGTACTATAATGAGCAAATATACTTTGATAGAAAACTAATTGAAGAGAAGAAAATAGATTACCGCGAGTTTCAAGAACGTGCAGCCGATTTTCTAATTCAGTTTTCGGGTGTGCAAGATGTTGTTACATCCTATCAGATGTTGCACGGAGCATATAACGAAGCTGTACAAATATTTAAAAACGGATATCACAGAGACATCACCGGCGATTTGTTTATAGAACTACAACCGGGTTGGCGCATTGTGACACCTAAAAATCCAACCAATCACGAAAGAGTGAGAGGAAATGGAATGGCAGCTCCTGCTATCTTTTTTGGCAATAACTTAAAACCGCAAAAAGTAGAAAGAGTGATAGATGCATCAGAGATAGCTCCTAGCGTAACTCACAGATTACGCATTAGGGCTCCCAATGCATCTAATAGTTTGGTCTTGAAAGAATTACTCTAAATTTACATCTTACAATAATATTACTTATTATATATATACGACGCATGACAACCAAGTGCGTAACTAATAAAAAATTATGGCATTTAGTAAAATAATATCAAAACTCTTTGGCAATAAAGAACAGCGCGATTTGAAAGAGATGAATCCGTATGTGAAACAAATCCAAGAGGTATATCCCGAAATAGAAAAATTGTCGAATGATGAGCTTCGTAGCAGAGCTAAAGAGGTGGAAAAACGCATTCACGACTATGTTTCGGAAGAAAAAGAGAAGATAACCAAGCTTAAAGAAGGAATAGAAGACATTGAGCTTGAAGAGCGCGAAGTGATTTGGGCAGAGATTGACAAAATTGAAAAAGAAATCTCCGATAAATTTGAAGTCGTACTCGAAGAGGTATTACCCGAAGCGTTTGCTATCATGAAAGATACAGCTCGTCGCTTTACCGAAAATGAGGAGACTGTGGTTACAGCCAATCAGTTTGATAAGGATTTGGCTGCAAAGCGAGATTTTGTGGAAATAGACGGCGACAAAGCAATCTATAAAAAAAGATGGATTGCTGGTGGGGTAGAGATTACATGGAATATGATTCACTACGATGTTCAGCTATTTGGTGGTGTAGTGCTGCACAAAGGTCGCATTGCAGAGATGGCAACTGGTGAGGGTAAAACGCTTGTAGCAACTTTGCCAGTTTTCCTTAACGCACTTACTCACAATGGTGTACACGTGGTGACAGTAAATGATTATTTAGCAAAACGTGACTCTGAGTGGATGGGTCCATTGTATATGTTTCATGGCTTAAGTGTTGATTGCATTGACAATCACCAACCTAACTCTGATGAGAGACGCAAGGCATATGAAGCTGATATAACTTTTGGAACAAATAATGAGTTTGGTTTCGATTATCTGAGAGACAACATGGCCATTTCGCCACGCGACTTGGTGCAACGCAAACATAATTTTTCTATAGTGGACGAGGTGGACTCGGTGTTGATTGATGATGCACGTACACCATTAATTATATCGGGACCTGTACCTAAAGGCGACGACCAATTGTATGATATATTGCGTCCCCGTGTAGAACTTATTGTGAAAGCACAACGCGATATGTCGACCAAATTATTGGCAGAGGCTAAAGTGAAAATGGCGTCTGAAGACAAAAAAGAACAGGAAGAAGGAAGCTTACTTTTGTTTCGCTCTTTTAAAGGTTTGCCAAAAAACAAACCTATCATTAAATATTTAAGTGAGCAGGGTGTGAAAGCTTCCATGATTAGAACGGAAGAGAATTATATGTCGGAGCAAATGCGCAACATGCACATTGTGACCGATCCGTTGTATTTTGTGATTGACGAAAAAAGCAACAGCATAGACCTTACAGATAAAGGTATAGATATGTTGACTGGAAAATCTGATGACCCTACATTCTTTGTATTGCCAGATATTGGTGCTCAACTTTCAGATCTAGAAAACCAGTCACTCACCGATGAAGAGAAAGCTGCAAAAAAAGACGAGCTTTTACAAAGTTATGCAATCAAATCCGAGAGAATACATACTGTGAATCAGCTTTTGAAAGCATATACATTATTTGACAAAGACGATGAATATGTTGTGATTGACAACAAAGTCAAAATTGTAGACGAGCAAACTGGCCGTATAATGGAAGGTAGAAGATATTCCGATGGTTTGCATCAGGCTATTGAAGCAAAAGAACGTGTGAAAGTGGAAGCTGCAACACAAACTTTTGCCACAGTAACGCTACAAAATTACTTTAGGATGTATAATAAACTTGCTGGTATGACCGGTACAGCCGAAACAGAAGCAGGAGAATTGTGGGACATCTATAAATTGGACGTGGTGGTAATTCCTACCAACAGACCAATTGTGCGTAATGATATGAATGACCGCATATATAAGACTAAGCGAGAAAAATATAGTGCTGTTATTGATGAGATAGGTAGACTAATTGAAGCAGGACGTCCTGTATTAGTAGGTACAACTTCGGTAGAAGTTTCTGAGTTGTTGAGCAGAATGCTTAATTTGAGAAAGATAAATCACAACGTGCTGAACGCTAAGCTTCACCAACGTGAAGCCGACATTGTGGCGAGTGCAGGACAAGCTGGTATGGTAACTATTGCTACTAATATGGCTGGTCGTGGTACTGACATTAAGCTATCTCCCGAAGTAGTAAAAGCTGGCGGTTTGGCCATTGTGGGTACTGAGCGTCACGAGTCGCGACGTGTGGACAGACAGCTGCGTGGCCGTGCAGGTAGGCAAGGTGATCCAGGATCGTCAATATTCTATGTATCGCTGGAGGATGATTTGATGCGCTTATTTGCTACTGAAAGAATTGCAGGACTCATGGACAAAATGGGCTTCAAAGAAGGCGATGTGCTGGAACACAACATGTTGAGTAAATCGGTTGAGAGAGCACAGAAAAAAGTTGAAGAGAATAACTTTGGTATTCGCAAGAGATTGCTTGAATACGACGATGTGATGAACTCTCAGCGTGAGGTAATATACAAACGCAGACGCAATGCTTTGATGGGTGAACGTATTGGTATTGATGTGGTAAACATGATTTACGATACTGCTGAAAACATTACAGAGCAATTCCAAAACAACTATGATGAGTTGAAACTTGAGCTTTTGCGTGTAATGGCACTCGATTTGCCTTATTCTGAAGAAGAATTCAAAGAAATTAAACCACAAGAACAAGGTGAAAAAGTATTTGAAGCAGCCATCAAAGCATTTAAACGCAAGTCAGACAAGTTAGCAGAAATTGCACAGCCAGTAATAAAACAAGTATTTGAAAATCAAGGCGCAATGTATGAGAATATATTGATACCCATTACTGATGGCAAGAAGGTATATAATATATCTTGTAATTTAAAAGAGGCTTATGAGAGCGGATCGAAAGCTTTAGTTAAAGCGTTCGAAAAATCAATTCTTCTTCACACCATCGATGAGAACTGGAAAGAGCATCTACGAGAAATGGACGACTTGCGTCAGTCTGTTCAAAATGCAAGTTACGAACAGAAAGATCCTCTTCTGATTTACAAACTGGAATCATTCAACTTGTTTAAAGTGATGATTGAGAATGTCAATTCGAAATCAGTATCTGTTTTAATGCGTGGACAAATACCTATTCGGGAACCTGAACAAGTAAAAAAGGCTAACATAGAAGAGAAAACAGATTATAGCAAGTACCGTACTGAGAAAGAAGACTCTTCGGGAAAATCAGATGTTGCAAAAACTGCTGCTACTGACACTCGTGAGCGAAGACCTGAACCAGTGCGAGTTGAGAAAAAAGTAGGCAGAAACGATCCATGTCCATGCGGAAGTGGGAAGAAATATAAAAGCTGTCATGGAAGATAGATAGCTTACAAAAAACATAAATGCAATAAAAGGAGCGATATCAATTCGCTCCTTTTTTGTTTTTCTATAATTGATATTATATGCTAGCAAATACACTTTTAATGGATTTATTTAAACAGTTGTAGTTCTAATAGAATGAGCTGTTGGATAGAATACTGTTTTTTGTTAATACAGTAAGGAATTCGTCTCTAAATCCTTTGTTAAATTCAAACAAAAGCAGTACCTTAGTAAAGTTTTAAAATATAAAACGAACAGAATTTAATTAACTTAATATCAAACTGATAGCTGTTTTCAAATAATAAGAAAACAACGAGATTATAACGCATAAATGTATGGTTGAGAAAGAAGATAGAATCATTAAGATAAATATTGAGGATCAAATGAAATCAGCCTACATCGATTATTCGATGTCGGTGATTGTTTCACGTGCTTTACCAGATGTAAGAGACGGGTTTAAACCTGTACACAGACGCATCCTTTTTGGTATGCATGAGTTGAATAATGCATCGGACAAGCCACATAAAAAATCTGCCAGAATTGTAGGTGAGGTTTTAGGTAAATATCACCCTCATGGCGACTCTTCTGTGTATCATGCAATGGTTCGTTTGGCACAGCATTGGAGCATGCGCTACATGCTTGTAGATGGCCAAGGTAACATGGGTAGTGTGGATGGCGATAGCCCCGCAGCTATGCGTTACACCGAAGCTAGATTAAATAAACTATCGGAGGAAATGCTACGTGATATTGAAAAAGATACCGTAGATTTTCAACCTAACTTTGATGATACACTAAAAGAACCTTCAGTATTACCAACACGTATTCCTAATCTTTTGATGAATGGTGCTTCTGGTATTGCAGTAGGTATGGCCACTAATATGGCTCCTCATAATTTGTCTGAAGTAATAGATGGTATTATTGCCTACATAGACAATAATGATATAGACATCGATGGTTTGATGGAGTTCATAAAAGCTCCTGATTTTCCAACTGGAGGATACATCTATGGTTACAAAGGTGTTGAAGATGCATTTCATACTGGTAGAGGTCGCATAGTAATGCGCGGAAGAGCAGAGATAGAAACAGAGAAAAACCAAAATAAGATAGTTATTTCCGAGATACCCTATTTGGTAAACAAATCAGACTTAATTAAAAACATAGCTAACTTAGTTGTTGAAAAACGAATAGAAGGTATATCCAATGTCAACGACGAGTCTGACCGTGACGGAATGCGAATTGTTGTAGACATCAAACGTGATGCTAATGCCAATGTAGTACTAAATACACTTTACAAACTCACAGCTCTGCAAGCATCGTTCAGTATTAACAATATAGCGTTGGTTAATGGTCGCCCAAGAATGCTTAATCTGAAAGATTTAATTACTTATTTTGTTGAACATCGTCATGATGTGGTGATAAGAAGAACAGAATTTGAACTTAAAAAAGCTGAAGATAGAGCACACATCCTTGAAGGATTAATAATTGCTTCTGACAATATTGATGAAGTTATTGCATTAATACGTGGCTCTAAAACTCCACCAGAAGCTATTCAAGCTCTAATTGAACGATTTGGTCTTACTGATATTCAATCGCGTGCAATTGTAGAGATGCGTTTGCGTCAACTTACAGGTCTTGAGCAAGATAAACTGCGAGGAGAGTTTGATGAATTGCAGAAATTGATAGCTCATTTAAACGAAATATTGAATAGCGAAGAGCTACGCATGCAAATTATAAAGGATGAGCTTATTGAAGTGAAAGATAAATTTGGTGATGAGCGTCGTTCTGAAATTATTCTTTCTTCCGAAGAGCTGAATCCAGAAGATTTCTATTCTGATGACGAAATGATTATTACCATTTCTCATCTTGGATATATAAAACGTACACCTTTGTCTGAATTCCGCACTCAAAATAGAGGAGGAGTAGGAGCCCGTGGCTCAGAAACAAGAGAAGAAGATTTTGTTGAGTTTATGTATCCTGCAACAATGCACAATTATATGTTGTTTTTCACTCAAAAAGGAAAATGCTTTTGGTTGCGTGTATATGAATTGCCCGAAGGTTCGAAGAACTCAAAAGGTCGTGCAATTCAAAACTTATTGAATATTGATCCAGACGATACAGTTACGGCATTTGTTAGAGTAAAAGAACTAGAAGATCTAGACTACTTAAATTCTAATTATTTGATCTTTAGCACAAAAAGAGGAGTTGTGAAAAAGACTCTTTTGGAAGCATACTCTAGACCAAGACAAAATGGTGTTATTGCAATAACATTGAGAGAAGACGACGAAGTAATATCTGTTCGTATGACTAATGGTACAAAAGATGTTCTTTTAGCCAATAGAAATGGTAGAGCTATTCGTTTTAAAGAAGAAAATGTTAGACCAATGGGGCGTACAGCTTCTGGAGTGATTGGAATGAGACTTGATGGTCCCGAAGATGAGGTGATTGGTATGATTACCATGGACCCTGCTTCTGAAGATACAATACTTGTTGTATCTGAAAAAGGTTATGGTAAACGAACCAGACTGAACGATGATGATGGTGAACCTGTTTATAGAATTACCAATAGAGGCGGAAAAGGTGTACGTACACTCAATGTTACAGATAAAACAGGAAAACTAGTTTCCATCAAAAGTGTATCTGACAATAATGACTTAATGATAATTAACAAGTCTGGAATAACAATACGTTTAAATATTTCCGATATTCGCACCATGGGACGTGCCACTCAGGGAGTTCGTCTTATAAATCTAGACAAGCGTAATGATGAAATCGCATCAGTATGTAAAGTAAATGCTCAAGAAGATGAAGAAGAGAT
>SMEQ01002211.1_pt1 | contig 12230 bp, 12 predicted proteins | sample 2456281 | NCBI WGS metagenome assembly SMEQ01 (sample SAMN10132596, study PRJNA489261) | soil metagenome | isolation source: day1 antibiotic-loamy sand soil ammended with raw manure from dairy cow... | place: USA | collected 2015-04-01 | reverse complement strand
CTTACACACCGTGGCGCTATGCATGAGGATCCGGTAGTTTTTGCATCCCATGACCGCACTAGTCTAATTGTTGGAGCTCTATTCTTACTGACTTTCTGGGTTGCTATATGAGCCAATTAGTAGCCTCTTGGGGCGGCTATCCTGCAGTCAAACAGAGTATAACCGCCTGTACTTGGCGCGCAGAAACAGCCAAGCAAATAATGACTCAACAGCAAGCACATGCGAGCACCTTAGCTTTTGGCAACGGTCGCAGCTATGGCGACAGCTGTTTAGCCGCAAGTCATCACGCCTTAGGAATGAACACTCTTAACCGTTTTATAACAGTGGACTGGCAGCAAGGGCTGGTCACTGCAGAAGCAGGCGTGACCTTGGCTGATATCTTGCGCATTGCGATACCCAATGGCTGGTTTTTAGCGGTCACTCCGGGCACTCAATTTGTGACTTTAGGTGGCGCGATTGCCAATGATGTGCACGGCAAGAATCACCATGTGCGCGGCACCTTTGGCTGTCACGTTGAGCAGTTTGGTTTGCTACGCCAAGAACAGATGCTCAATTGCTCTGCACAAGAGAACCCAGAGTTATTTTCCGCGACCATTGGCGGCCTCGGCTTAACCGGCATCATTACTTGGGCAACCATTCGCTTAATACCGATCCAATCAGCACACATCGATTGTAAGACTGTGCGTTTTAATAACTTAGATGAGTTTTTCGAGCTCTCAAATACTCTCGACGCACAACATGAATACAGCGTGGCTTGGATTGATTGCTTAGCGGCTGGTAAACAAACCGGCCGCGGGGTTTTCATGGTGGGTGATCACGCTCAATACGGCGATTTACAGCATAAAACTGCAGCTAAGCTGAGCGTTCCGTTGACACCGCCTGTTTCACTGATTAACACCTATTCCTTGCGTGCCTTTAATCACCTTTATTGGCACAAGCACCCAAAGAAGTTGACAGTCACGCGCAGTGATTACGAACCTTTTTTCTATCCGCTGGATCGTATTTTGCACTGGAATCGTATTTATGGCCGCAAAGGCTTTCAACAATATCAGTGTGTGATTCCTGAAAGTACAGCGGCTGATGCTATTAAAGAATCACTACAATGCATCGCTAAATCAGGTCGAGGCTCTTTCTTAGCCGTCCTGAAACGTTGCGGCGACATAGCCTCGCCAGGGCTTTTATCATTTCCAATGACCGGCACATCGCTCGCATTAGATTTTGCGCATGACGCACAATTGGAAACAGAGCTTTTTCAAACCCTTGATAACATCGTGCATAGCGCTGGTGGCAGACTTTACCCTGCTAAAGATGCGCATATGCGCGCTATTGATTTTCAGACGGCCTATCCAAGCTGGCAACGCCTCGAACAATTGCGCGATCCAGCAATGCAATCTCTTTTTTGGCAGCGAGTAACACAATGAAACGTATATTAGTAATTGGTGCCACTTCAGCAATTGCAACAGCATGCTGCCGCCTATGGGCTGAACAAGGCCATGAGTTTTTCTTGGTCGCTCGTAATGCAGCTAAGCTTCAGCAAACTGCACAAGACCTTACCGCTCGCGGCGCTCAGCGCGTAGATTGTTTTACTATGGATGCTCTGGACACACCACAACATGCTGCTATGTTGCAGCAATGCATCGAGACCTATCACCAAATAGATATCGCCTTAGTTGCGCATGGCACCCTGCCAGACCAAAATGCCTGCGAGCACGATGCGGGATTGGTCTTACGTGAGTTTATGATCAATGGCAGTTCAGTTATTAGTTTGCTGAGTCTTCTTGCGGAGCAATTCACCAAGCAACGCTGCGGCAGCTTAGCGGTTATTTCTTCTGTTGCTGGAGACCGTGGCCGTCCATCGAACTATCTTTACGGCAGTGCCAAAGCAGCAGTTTCAGCATTTTGTGACGGCTTGCATGCCCGTCTTTTTAAAATTGGTGTGCATGTCATCACCATTAAGCCTGGCTTTGTTGATACGCCAATGACGCAAGGTTTAGCCTTGCCACAAGCATTAGTGGTATCGCCAGACTATGTTGCAAAACAGATTGTTAAAGCTATAGAGAAGAAAAAAGCTGTGCTTTATACGCCGCGTTTTTGGGCCTTAATCATGCTAATTATTCGCAGCATTCCATCCTCCATTTTTAAAAGATTAAACCTGTGAACACAGCTGGTTTTTTCAGCGCATGGCAGTATCGCGCACTCATTTTAACCATCGTCTGTGCAGCTGTGGGCTATCTCGGATTTTCGCTTTGGAGTGGTTGGCGCGAGGTCAGCCAAGCGTTACAGAGCGTCGGCCTGCTTGGCATACTGCTAGTGCTGATGATGTCTTTAATAAACTACGGGCTACGCTTTATTCGTTGGCAAGGCTACCTGCAAACGCTTGGACACCAAGTACCATGGCAACCCAGCCTAAAGATTTATCTAGCGGGTTTTGCCCTAACCACGACACCTGGAAAAGCCGGAGAGGCGCTGCGAGGAGTACTCTTAAAGCCACTCGGGGTACCACTGTCACACAGCCTTGCCGCTTTTTTTAGTGAGCGACTGTCTGACTTATTTGCTATTGTTTTACTCACTCTATTTGGTTTAACCCTCTATCCAGAATCTCATATTTTAATTTGGATTGGCATCGGCTGTATTGCATTAGCTTTTTTAGTCCTCAGCCAGCAAAAACTACTTGCCCTCGCGACCCAGCGACTCAAGCAGTCACAAACAACCTTTGCACAACTATTACTAAAACTATTCAACATCCTCGCGCAAGCACAGCAATGCCATAAACCCTTACAACTGATCACAGCCAGCGTCTTAAGCTACATCGCGTGGAGTGCAGAAGCGCTCGCTTTTTATTGGGTTTTAAGCTGGATGGGGGCCGATATCTCTCTGCCCTTTGCAGTATTTGTCTATGCTATAGCCATGCTTGCAGGCGCTCTAAGTTTTATGCCCGGCGGCCTAGGTGGTGCCGAAGCAGTAATGATCGCACTGCTGATTTGGGCGGGGATGCCCAATCCTGATGCGGATTGGAGCAGCTTTCCTGTCAACGGTGAGTCCAGCACCTATAACGCTGACGAAACATAGCTTAGATAGCTTCAAATAATTTTACACATCCTCACTAATACAGTTTTACTACCTTGTTCACAGCAAATTTTATAAATAAAGCTAGGATTACACCAGCTCTCTCACTCTGGATCACTCATTATTATGAAAGCCCTGAAATATTTTGCTCTAGCTATTCTCTCGTCCTTAACTCTTTCAGGCTGTTCAGAGTCCAATGGCGTGGACTACATGAATCCTTCACCAAAATCCGGCTTTGCCATTAATAAAGAAGTCTTTGCAGCGCAGTTTTCCACATTAAGCAAACAGTGGCATGCCCCAAAAAATACAATTTTCTCACTACCTATCACAGTTAAAAACGTGAGCGCTAGTGGATGGTCATCTCTGACTGAAGAGCAACCTGTGCAATTATCCTATCATTGGCTCGATGCTGATAAAAACATACTCATATATGAAGGTCGCAGAACATCTTTGAAAGGTATTGTAGCTCCAGGAGAAAAGCAAACGGTCAATTTGCAGGTAGAGACACTGCCTCAGTCAGGCCAATATATTCTACAAGTCACCATGCTCCAAGAAGGCGTCGCTTGGTTTGAACAACAGTATGTAACCCCGCTTGAACTAAAAATCAATATCGACTCAGTTAAGCCTTAGGTGCTACTTTATTTGATATCAAGACTCAGCATGAATACTAATTTTTCCTTTTGTTACTCGATGGGCCCATAGTTCTCCTATGATAAAAATAAAAATACTACTCACAGGTGCCAATGGCTTTGTTGGTCAAACCTTATCTCAGCTACTTGATCGACAACGCTATGCAGTGACGCATGCGATTACCCCAGGCTCTTGTTACGTTAGCAAAGTATCGGCCGATCACATGATCATGCTGGACATACGCAATGAGGATGACGTCATTGCGGCAATTCAAAAAGTTCAGCCGGATATAGTGATTCATCTAGCCGCCATTTCTCACGTGCCAACCAGCTTCAGCCAACCGGTATTGACTTGGCAGACCAACGTGCTCGGTACAGTAAACATTCTACAAGCGCTGGATAAGTATGCACCGCAAGCATTCTTGTTGTTTGTTAGCTCATCTGAAGTTTATGGAGATACATTTAAAAGTAACCAAGCGTTGACTGAAGACAGCCCCTGTCTGCCAATGAATCCTTATGCAGCGAGCAAGCTCGCAGCAGAGTTAGCCTGCCAGCAATATTTCAGACAAGGGATGCAGGGCGTTATTGCACGCCCCTTTAATCATATCGGTCCAAGTCAATCAGAAGCATTCGTCACGGCTTCGTTCGCCAAGCAAATTGCCGCGATCGAGGCGGGCCTACAAACACCCTCTTTACAAGTTGGCAATCTAACTGCTTATCGTGACTTTCTTGATGTTAGGGATGTTTGTGCCGCGTATTTGGCTCTCATTGATCTGAGCAACACGCCACTTGATAAACGCATATTCAATATTGCTTCTGGTGCTGCCTGCTCTATTCAGAACGTGCTTGATACGCTGCTATCTCTAAGCAAGGTATCTATTAAAATAGAAACAGATCCGCAGCGTTTACGACCGTCCGATATTTCTTTTGCTGTTGGTAATAGTCAGCGTTTACGCACACAGACAAACTGGCAACCGCAATATCAATTAACAGCTGCCCTAGCAAGCTTACTGGATGACTGGCGCAAACAGTTCGCTTCTCAGCAATGAAAATTTTAGTTAATAGCGAATCTTTACGCCCGCCACTCACTGGGATAGGTAATTACACTCTACACCTATTGCAAGCATTACAAGAACTCCCAGAAATAGAGCAGCTCGACTGTTTTAATGGGCGTAATATCACTACACACAACCTGCTGATGGGGGCCGTAACTACACAAAAAAGTACAGCAAAGGTAGAAGCTAAGTCATGGCAACAGCAACTGCGTGAATCTATACGCACACTTCCATTTGCCTACAAATTACGTGCATCTTGGCTTGATTACAGGTTTGCGAAACTCGCTGCCCAAGGGCAATACAGTGTTTATCACGAACCAAATTTTATTTTAAAAAAATATGCAGGACCAAGTGTCACAACTATTCATGATTTATCTTTTATTCACTATCCGCAATACCATCCTGCTGAGCGTGTACGCTGGCTCAGCAAAGAACTCCCCAGAACCTTAGACCGTGCAGATGCAATTATTACTGACTCTGACTTTGTTCGCAGTGAACTGTTGGAGCGCTACAATCTCGATGATAAAAAAATTACGCGCGTGCACTTAGGTGTGGACTCTCGCTTTAAGCCATACAGCAGCACAGAAACTGAAGCTTTTTTAAACAGTCATGGACTCCAACATGGTCGCTATGTGCTATTTGTTGGCACCCTTGAGCCACGCAAAGGCATTGATACTCTGCTTGGTGCTTGGCAGCAGCAGCCTAAGCATCTGCAAGAAAACTTCACTTTGGTACTTGCTGGTGCTGCGGGATGGTGCAATACAGCACTAATGGAACGCATCACTCAAATGCAAAAGCAAGACAAAGTGCGCTTATTAAACTTTGTTGACGCCATGGACTTACCATTACTTTACGCAGGCGCAGCTGTGTTTACATACCCTTCCGTGTATGAAGGGTTTGGTCTACCCGTGTTAGAAGCCATGGCAAGCGGTGTTCGAGTTATCTGCGCTCGTCATTCAGCGATGGCTGAGTTTGCTTTCGATGGTGCTTGTTTAAACGATCCAAGCAGCTGCGATGAGCTAGCATTTGCTCTACAAATGGAACTTGAGTCAACAATAAACTGTCAATCAGTAGCCAACCTAGTGCGTTCATATACTTGGCAGGCCTGTGCTGAAAAAACCTTGGCCATTTACCAACAGATCCAATAAGCTGCACTAAAATACAATTATAAAAATATAACGCAAAGCATAGGGAACAGTGCTTAGGGGTTTACTTGAAAGTCCTACACTTTTATAAAACGTTTTCTGAAAATCAGTACGGCGGAGGCGAAAGCTTCATTCGTCATTTAACCCATGCCACAGCTCAATTAGGCTGTGACAATACTGTCTTGTCACTCGCAACTGAGCCTGGGCCGACAACACAAACAGAGTATTATCGTCATATCCAAGCTAAAGAAAACATCAGTATTGCCTCAACAAGCTTTTCTTTATCAGTGTTCTCGAAGTTTTCTCAGCTAGCTGCAGAAGCGGATTTAATTCATTACCATTTTCCTTGGCCTTTTATGGACGTTGTCCATTTTTTAACACGCTCGGGCAAGCCAAGCGTTGTCACTTACCATTCAGATATTGTCAGGCAAAAAAACTTACTGCGAGTTTATCAACCGCTGATGCACCGCTTCTTGGACAGCGTCGATGTCATTGCCGCAACCAGTCCAAATTACGTAGCCAGCTCACCTGTATTACAACGTCACATCAATAAAACACAAGCAATACCCATAGGTTTAGAAGAATCACTTTATCCTAAAGCCAACGCTACCGCGGTCTGTGCTTTACAACAACGTTTTGGGGCGAGGTTTTTTTTATTCGTGGGAGTGTTGCGCTACTACAAAGGTTTGCAGTATTTATTGGATGCTTGTGTCCAATCACCTTGGCCTCTCGTAGTAGTAGGTGCAGGCCCTGTAGAACAAGAGCTCAAAAAACAGGCCGTACGTTTAAATTTAAAAAACATCCATTTTATTGGCCAAACTGACGAGCAAAGCAAAGCGGATCTATTAGGCGCTTGCTACGCTGTTGTTTTCCCTTCTCATTTACGCTCGGAAGCCTTTGGGATAAGCCTTCTTGAAGGTGCTATGTTTGGCAAGCCAATGGTTTGTAGTGAAATTGGCACAGGTACTAGCTATGTCAATGAAAACCAAGTTACAGGGCTCGTGGTACGTCCGGCTGATAGTTCAGCGCTTAAACAAGCGATGCAAAAGCTATGGGACAACCCCTCTCTCGCAGCACAGTACGGGGTTGCTGCAAGGCAGCGCTATTTAAATCTATTTACAGCTGAAAATATGGGACGTGCGTACGCAGAAGTTTATAAAAACCTGTTATAAATTGAAAGATAAGTTGTAATACACCTAATAATAAAAAGCAAAGCGCTACAGAAAACTCAAATAATAGTCTGTAACGCTTTAACCAATCGCAGGAGAAAAAAATGACTAAACGTGCATTAATCACTGGCGTTACGGGTCAGGACGGCGCCTATTTGGCAAAACTTTTACTTGATAAAGGTTACACAGTCTATGGCTTTGTGGCTCGACGCAGCAGCGATACACGCTGGCGTCTACGTGAGCTTGGTGTCGAGAATGATATTATTTATCTTGATGGTGACCTCGCAGACGCTTGCTCAGTACAACGCGCAGTAATAACCAGCAAGCCTGACGAACTCTATAACCTAGGTGCCCAAAGCTTTGTTGGCTCATCATGGGACCAGCCGGTTACAACAGGTATTGTCGATGGTATTGCCGTTACTCACTTATTAGAAGCTCTTCGACAATTCTCTCCAGATACTCGCTTTTACCAAGCATCAACCAGTGAGATGTTTGGCTTAATTCAAGCGACTCATCAAGATGAAAATACGCCGTTTTATCCTCGCAGCCCTTACGGTGTTGCTAAAGTCTATGGTCACTGGATTACGATTAACTATCGCGAAAGCTTTGCGATGCATGCTTCCAGCGGGATTTTGTTTAACCACGAATCACCATTACGCGGGATAGAATTTCGATGCTAAGCGCGACTGGGGTTTTGCTGGCGATTACGTTGAAGCAATGTGGTTGATGCTGCAACAAGAGCAAGCTGACGATTATGTTATTGCTACCGGCGTAACCACCACTGTTCGTGATATGTGCAAACTGGCATTCGAACATGTTGGGCTAAATCATGAAGATCATATCGTGGTTGATCCTAAATTCTTCCGCCCAGCAGAAGTTGATATCCTTCTAGGTAACCCTGCTAAAGCAAACCGTGTTCTCAACTGGCAGCCTAAAACGAGCCTTCAAGAGCTTATAACCATGATGGTCGATGCAGATTTGCGTCGTGTCACTAAGGAGTAATTAAAAATGATTATTCCAGTTATTATCTCTGGTGGTTCGGGTACGCGCCTGTGGCCAGTTTCGCGAGAAGGACACCCAAAGCCATTTATGATCATGCCTGACGGCGAGTCTTTACTAAGTAAAACATATGCTCGTGCCGCTTCGATTTGTGATGGCGCGGCTGAAATTGTTACCGTAACCAATCGTGAGCATTTTTTTGAAAGCCGTGATCATTTTAATGCTGCCGATTTACATGAATATACAGCTCGTTACATTCTAGAACCGGTAGGCCGCAATACAGCTCCAGCCATTATTGCCGCTGCGCTGTCCTTGCGTGAACAGTACGGTGATGAAGCCATTATGATGGTAATGCCTGCAGATCATCTTATTGAGGATCAAGCAGGCTTTATCAAAGCTAGCAAACATGCCGCAATCTTAGCTAAGCAAGGCTACTTAGTCACTTATGGTATTCAACCTACTACGCCTGAAACTGGGTTCGGTTATATCGAATGCGGGCAGCGTCTTGATGAAGAAGGTGCGCATACTGTAGCTCGTTTCGTTGAGAAGCCTGATGTCGCGACAGCAGAGCAGTATTTGGCCAGTGAAAACTTTCTATGGAACTCAGGAATTTTCTGTTTTTCAATAGGCACACTGCTCACTGAAGTGCAAAAACATGCTGACGAACTTCTGATGCAAACTAAAAAATGTATCGAGTCCAGTCGTAGTAATACACAAGGTAAAATCACCCAAGTTGAACTTGATTGCATAGAGTTTAACAAAGTAGAAGACATCTCAATTGACTATGCGCTTATTGAAGCGTCAGCACAGGTTGCAGTAATTCCTGCGCAATTTGATTGGAATGACATCGGTAACTGGGTGGCATTCGGTAACCTGACTGATCCAGATGCCAATCAGAATCGTGCGCTAGGTGATAGCTTATTTGTAAACACCAAGAATACTTATGTGCAAAGCTCTGAGCGTTTAATCGCTACAGTGGGAGTCGAAAACCTTATCATTATTGATACACCTGATGCTTTGTTGGTTGCTCACGCGGACCAGGCGCAACAAGTTAGAGAGGTTGTGAAACAGCTCAAGAAGAAAAAACACGATGCCTACCGCTTACATAAAACCGTTTTCCGTCCATGGGGTGGCTACACCATCTTAGAAGAAGGCTCACGTTTTAAAATCAAACGCTTAGAAGTGAAACCTGGTGCTGCTTTATCTTTACAGATGCACCATCATCGCAGCGAGCATTGGATCGTTGTGCAAGGCATGGCTAAAGTCATTAACGGTGTTTCTGAACGTTTAATTAACACCAACGAATCGACATTTATCCCTGCTGGCCATCAGCATCGCTTAGAAAACCCGGGCGTAATTGACTTAGTGCTGATTGAAGTACAGAGCGGTGAGTACTTAGGTGAAGATGATATTGTCCGTTTTGCGGATCAGTATGGTCGGGTACCTCAATGATTCCCGACCTTGCACGCGCGGCCTGGGGTTACAGAGGTTTTATTTACGGCAGTGTTAAGCGCGAGTTTCAATCGCGCTACCGTAATTCTTTACTCGGAGCTCTGTGGAATATCATCAATCCACTGGCAATGATTATTGTCTACACGGTGATTTTTTCACAGTTAATGCGAGCACGTTTGCCAGGTGTTGAAAACAACCTTGCTTACGGAATTTTCCTCTGTTCCGGGCTATTAACTTGGGGTTTCTTTCAAGAAATGATCGCGCGCGGTCAAAGCGTCTTTCTTGATAATGGCAACATGTTGAAAAAACTCAGTTTTCCTAGAATCACTTTGCCTATCATTTCAGTACTCAGCAGTTTGGTGAATTTTTTAATTATTTTCAGCCTATTCATTGGCTTTTTAATGATCACCGGTAATTATCCAAATATCAGTATTTTGGCTATCTTTCCGCTCATACTCCTACAGATTCTCTTTGCTATGAGTCTCGGAGTCATTCTTGGTGTGTTAAACGTTTTTTTCCGAGACATTGGCCAGTTCATGGGTGTGGTATTGCAGTTTTGGTTTTGGTTTACACCGATTATTTACCCCTTGAATGCTGCGCCTAAACAAGCACAAGAATGGATCCTTTTAAATCCAATGACATCAGTAGCACAAGCCTACCAAGGTATATTTGTCTATGGGAAATGGCCCGATTGGAATAGTTTATGGCCTACTTTGGCTATTGCCTTAGTCTTATTTGTTGTAGCTTTACGCTTATTTCGTAAGCGCGCTAACGAAATAGTGGATGAATTATAATGAGCGAAATACAAGTCGTTAAACTCTGTAAAGCTTATAAGTCATACCCCTCTCAGTGGGCTCGGCTAGCTGAATGGTTAATTCCTCGCAGTAAACCACGGCATGAGTTGAAGTGGGTACTCAAAGATATCAGCTTTTATATAAAGCCTGGAGAAGCTCTGGGTGTCGCGGGTATGAATGGCGCAGGAAAAAGCACCCTGTTAAAAATTCTTACAGGCACCACGCAAGCTACATCAGGTTATATTTCAGCAACTGGCCGTGTTGCTGCTTTATTGGAACTTGGTATGGGGTTTCATCCTGAGTTCACCGGCAGACAAAACGCCTATATGGCTGGACAACTACTTGGTTTAAGCATGGAAGAACTGCATGCTTTAATGCCTTCCATCGAAGCTTTCGCCGAAATTGGCGAATATATGGATCAACCGATACGCACCTACTCTAGCGGCATGCAAATGCGCTTAGCATTTAGTGTGGCGACTGCTCGTCGACCAGACATTCTAATTGTCGACGAAGCTTTATCTGTCGGTGACTCTTATTTTCAGCATAAAAGCTTTGATCGCATTCGCCAGTTTCGTAAAGAAGGCACAACTCTACTGATCGTTTCTCATGATCGGCAAGCTATACAGTCAGTCTGCGACCGTGCAATTTTGTTACATAAAGGTAGCTTGGTCATGGAAGGATTGCCTGAAGAGGTAATGGACTATTACGGCGCAATGATGGCCGAGCAAGAGCAGCACACCATTCGTCAAGAGCGTTTGGATAATGGCAAAATTCGCACTATTTCAGGCACAGGCGAAGCATCTATTAGTTCGGTCGTTTTACTTGATGGGCAGGGCAAATCCACAGAAGTTATTGAAGTTGGCAGTCCTGTTACATTAGAAGTGCATGTTGATATAAAAAGCGATATTCCACGGTTAGTCTTAGGATTTATGATCAAGGATCGTATGGGCCAAGCGATCTATGGCATCAATACACACCGACTTAAACGAGAGCTAATAGATCTAAAGGCAGGTGACAAAGTCGTTTATCGCTATGCATTTCCAGCCAATATAGGCAAAGGCCATTACTCAATTGCTTTATCCTTATCGCGTTTAGACTCTCACATTGATACAAACTATGAGTGGCGTGACTTTGCTTTGGTGTTTCATATCATCAATAGCACGCAACCTGACTTTGTCGGTGCCGCTTGGCTTGACTCAAGCTTAGACATACAGCGCTCATAAAAAAAGGCAGATGTTTTAAACATCTACCTTTCTGACTCACTGATACAAAAGCACCTGCACAGCAGATGCTTTTGTTAGATGAGCTTACTTCAGCAACATGCTACCGTTTTCAGTAAAACTCCGCCACGTGTTTTAGCTTCTTTTAAATACTCACGCGCTTGATGCTTATAATCAGGGTGCATGCAGTTCTCAATGATTCTCTCTGCTGCTTGGGTTGGGGCCAAGCCTCGAATATCTGCATAACCTTGTTCAGTGATAATCACATCAACGTCATGATTAGTATGATCTACGTGAGTCACAAATGGCACGATTGCTGAGATTTTGCCGTCTTTCGCAGTTGATTGGGTCACGAAAATAGTGATGCGCGCATTACGTGCGAAGTCGCCTGAGCCACCAATACCGTTCATCATGTGTGTACCACCAACATGCGTTGAGTTGACGTTACCGTAAATATCAACCTCCAAGGCAGTGTTGAACGAGATAATACCTAGACGACGAATCACCTCAGGGTGGTTAGAAATTTCTTGAGGGCGGAATACAATCTTGTCTTTGTACTTGGCTAAATCTTTACCCAAGGTCGCTACACGCTTGGCAGACAAAGACAGCGCTGTACCCGCGGCGAATTTGACCACACCAGCATCAATCAAGTCGAATACGCCATCTTGCAGCACTTCAGAGGCAACCACGATATCTTTAAA
>SMEQ01000459.1_pt1 | contig 12318 bp, 13 predicted proteins | sample 2456281 | NCBI WGS metagenome assembly SMEQ01 (sample SAMN10132596, study PRJNA489261) | soil metagenome | isolation source: day1 antibiotic-loamy sand soil ammended with raw manure from dairy cow... | place: USA | collected 2015-04-01 | reverse complement strand
CACCATTTTAAAACCAAATGTATCGGCAGAGTTTTTTGGAAATGCCAACGTGGCAATTAATAAAAACTTCAATTGGCTTTACATACTCACAGCAAATGCCTCAATAGTTTTCTGCTATTTGTCGGCTTTTCAAAATTTGGAAACATCAGACTAGGAGGCTACACTGCCAAACCCGAATTTAACGATATATCATGGTTTGCCATGATGTTTAGTGCTGGGATAGGAATAGGTATCTTCTTCTACGGAGTAGCAGAACCCCTTTATCATTTAAATATCCCTACAGCCCTTCAAAGTGGATCTGCTTTTGATAACTTTAAGATAATGTACCTCCACTATGGCGTGCATGCTTGGGCTATATATGTGGTGTTTGCCATCGGATTGGGATATTTTTCTTACAACAGAGGGCTTCCCTTTGCCATTCGAAGCTTGTTCTATCCGCTTCTCAAAGAAAAAATCTATGGTATGTGGGGCAATATTATAGATACCGTAGCTACATTAGCTGTGTTGTTTGGTTTGGCAGTTTCACTTGGCCTTGGTGCATCTCAAATAAACGCTGGACTAAACTATGTGTTTGGTATTCCAGACTCATCCAATGTAAAAGTATTTATAATAATATTTATCACCATTATTGCCACCTTCTCCGTTGTAAGCGGAGTATCTAAAGGGATAAAATGGTTGAGCGAAGCCAATCTTGTTATAACAGGACTTCTTTTGTTAGGTGTAACTCTTATTGGACCAACTGTATACATTTTCTCAACTTATATTTCAAGTATGGGAATTTATTTCAGAGATATATTTAGTTCAGGACTATTTATAGCCGTTCAACCCGATGACGTAGTCTGGCAAGGTGCATGGACAATATTTTACTTGGCATGGTGGATTTCTTGGGCTCCATTTGTTGGCACATTTATAGCACGCATCTCAAAGGGAAGAACCATTCGCCAATTGGCTATTGGTGGATTAGCAATTCCCACCATTGTTGTTACCCTTTCAATGACAATATTGGGCGCATCGGGTGTATATCTCAATGAATTGCACGAAGGAGCTATTGCCCAAGCAATAGAAAACGACATAGCTATATCGCTGTTCGAGATGTTTAGATATCTTACAGATTCGGGTGTCTTACAAATGTTATTATCAATTGTAGCTGTAATAGCTGTTATGATATTTTTTGTTACCAGTAGCGATAGTGGTTCACTTGTGGTATGTAGCCTCACCAGCAGCGGACACTCAACTGTACCTAAGAAACAAAGAGTTTTTTGGGCGTTTATGGAAGGAACTATTGCCATTTCTGTACTTTTAATTGGAGGAGAAGCAGCACTAAACACGCTTCAGTCAGCTGTTATTATACTCGGGCTACCCTTCTCTATTATTCTCCTGATAATAATATTCTCGCTGGCCAAAGAGCTTCAGCGTAGCTATAAAAAATATAGTCACAACAAGAATATTACGCTCAAAAGACAATTGAATAAAATTGAAAAGGATGCTAAGTTTGAGTAGATAAGATAAACTACTTTGAAACAGAACATTGTTTCGTCTTATATTAAATCTCCAAAATAGTGTGATCAATAGCACTACTTTGGAGTTTTTTTATATCTTTGTGTATTGATTAACAATTTAATATCTGTAGAGATTAACATTGTTAAACCATTTTACAACAAAAACACTATGCAGAATGGATTCTAAAAGAGAGAGAGAAAAACTGTACGCTCGAAACTTCAAAAGATTTGGATTGGACATGAATGTGTTCGTTTCAGTTGTCACAGCACTATTAGTTCTTGCATTTAGTATTTTCACAATTGTAAAGCCAAATGTGTCGGCAGAGTTCTTTGGTAATGTCAATGCCGGCCTTAATAGAAACTTCAATTGGCTCTATGTACTCACCATCAATGCTTCGCTGATATTTCTTCTATTTATTGGATTTTCAAAGTTTGGTAATATCAAGTTGGGTGGATACACAGCCAAACCCGAATTTAGCGATTTGTCATGGTTTGCCATGATGTTTAGCGCAGGTGTAGGGATTGGTATATTTTTTTATGGTGTGGCAGAACCAATCTATCATCTAAATATACCAACAGCTCTACAAAGTGGTTCAGCTTTTGACAATTTCAAGATAATGTATCTCCATTGGGGGTTTCACGCATGGGCCATATATGGATTGCTCGCTATAGGGCTTGGATATTTCTCCTACAACAAAAGACTTCCATTTGCTATCAGAAGTCTTTTCTATCCTTTACTAAAGGACAAAATATATGGAATATGGGGAGACATAATAGACACAGTAGCAACTCTATCTGTATTGTTTGGATTGGCCATTTCATTAGGTCTTGGAGCAAAGCAAATTAACTCTGGACTCAACTATGTATTCGGCATATCCGATACATCCAATGTGCAAGCAATACTTATAGTTGTTATCACTCTTATTGCAACCGTGTCTGTGGTGAGCGGTATCTCTAAAGGAATTAAATGGTTGAGCCAAGCAAACATATACATTAGTGCTCTTTTACTCTTATTCATAACACTTATTGGACCTACAGGATATATACTGTCGACCTATCTTTCAAGCATGGGAATATACTTAAAAGATTTTGTAAATTTAGGATTGTTTACAGCCATCCTGTCCAACGATATGGCTTGGCAAGGAACATGGACAGTGTTCTACTGGGCTTGGTGGATTTCGTGGGCTCCTTTTGTGGGCACATTTATTGCACGCATCTCAAAAGGAAGAACCATCAGACAAATAGCCCTCGGTGTTATAACACTTCCAACTGTTGCTGTAACGTTTGCTATGACTGTGTTAGGAGCACCGGCCATGTATCTCAACAAGTTGCATAATGGAGTAATAGAAAAAGCAGTTGAGAACAATGTGGCTACATCTCTATTCGAAATGTATAAATACCTTACTGAATCAGGCTTCTTGCAAATGACTCTATCTATTGTAACTGTAGTAGCTATTATGATATTCTTTGTAACCAGTAGTGATAGCGGTTCGCTTGTTGTAAGCAGTCTTACGAGTAGCGGACGATCTACTCCTCCTAAAACCCAAAGAGTATTTTGGGCATTTATGGAGGGAACCATAGCTATTTCAGTATTGTTAATTGGTGGGGAGGCTGCACTCTCAACTATTCAGTCGGCAACTGTGATACTTGGGTTGCCCTTCTCTATTATTCTATTGATGATAATTATCTCACTGGCCAAAGAGCTACAGCTAAGTTATAGAAAATATAACCGCAATAAGAATATTACACTCAAAAGGCAATTGAACAAAATTCAAAAGGATGCTAAGTTTGAGTAAGTGATGAAGAACAGCAAGCATAAATGTGAGTATTATATTAGTACAGTTAATTCCACTTCTCATTATATGTCTTTTGGAAGATATAACACAATAAAGACCAATCAATCAAACAATACTTAGGCTGCAACGTTATATTATTTAAGCTCACTTAAAAGAGCTTCAATAATTAACACAACAGAATGCATAAAGCACTAGAAATAGAAAACTTAAGTGCCTCTTATCAAAATACAATAGCACTGCTCGACATCACTCTCGCTATGGAGTCTGGTAAAATTGTTGGGATAATAGGACCAAACGGCGCTGGTAAGTCATCACTTATCAAAGCAGTTTTAGGATTAATACCTATTGATAGAGGCAAAATTGAAATATATGGACAATCGCTCAATCAAATGAGAAAAAGGATTGCCTATGTGCCTCAACGTTCTAACATAGATTGGAACTTCCCCATTATAGTAAAAAAACAGTTCTTTTGGGCACTTATCCCCGACTTGGTATATTTAAACGTCCCACACGTAAGGATAAAGATTGGGCAACTGAATGTTTGCGGAAAGTGGGAATGGAAGAATATGCAAAAAGTCAAATAGGAGAACTATCGGGCGGAGAGCAGCAACGTGTGTTTGTGGCAAGAGCCTTGGTTCAGAAAGCAGACTGCTACTTCTTCGACGAACCATTTGTAGGAATTGATGTGATGAGTGAAAATATTATCATCGACATTCTTAGAGAGTTAAGGGATGAAGGCAAAACAATATTTGTTGTGCACCATGATTTATCTAAAGTTGAAGGCTTTTTCGACGATATCATTCTTATCAATAAAGAGTTGGTGGGTGTGGGGCCTGTTAGCCAAGTATTTGTACCAGAGCTAGTAGAGGCGGCTTACGAAGCCCCTTTCTCTATGCTTAAAAGTTTGGGAGGATCTTACTAATGGATTTTTTTCAAGACATATTGGTTTATGCTTTTCTGCAAAAAGCACTTATCACATCCATTGTAGTAGGTATTATTTGTGGCGCCATCGGTAGCTTCATCATTTTGCGCGGCATGGCCCTAATGGGCGACGCCATATCCCACGCCATACTGCCTGGAGTAGCCATTTCTTACATTTTGGGTATCAACTATTTTTATGGTGCAGTGGTTGTAGGTGTTTTAACAGCATTAGGTATAGGCGTCATTAGCGAAAAGAGTCGCATCAAAAACGATGCAGCCATTGGCATTGTCTTTTCTGCAGCCTTTGCCATTGGCATTATCCTTATCACCACAGCCGAGAGTGCCATAGATTTAACACAGATATTGTTTGGCAATGTACTCTATGTGAGAACTATGGATATGTGGCTAACAATAATCATCGGCATTATTTTGCTATTGGTAGTTGTTATATTCTTCAAAGAATTGCTCATTTCGACATTCGACGAAACAATGGCAAAAGTGTATGGACTTAAAACTCGATTTATTCATTATGGAATAATGGTGCTATTGACATTGGTGACAGTGGCTTCCCTACAAACTGTGGGTGTAATATTGGTGGTTTCACTACTCATTACCCCTGCATCTACCGCCTATTTACTTACCAACCGACTCTCCACAATGGTTGTGTTAGCTTCAACTTTTGGAGCACTTTCATCTATCATTGGCATCTACTTTAGCTATGTGTACAACCTACCCTCTGGTCCAGTGATTGCACTGGCTGCTACAGCAATATTTTTAGTTACACTTGTGTTCTCACCCAAACAAGGTCTGCTGTGGCAAAAGCTTAAAAAACAATCACAAAAGTGATGATATAAAATGTCAATCGTGTGACTAAGATTAAGAACTAAGGTAAATTGAAAAAAAAATTGAAAAGTAAAATTGAAACACAGAACATTAATAATGAGACCATCAAGATGAAACCTATTTATAAATACATTATTCTTTCCACCATAGCATTGCTACTTTGGTTGCCTGTGGAGAAAGCAATAAAAAAACAGTCAATCACTCAGATAAAGAACAACCTCTAAAAGTTGTTACAACATTTACAATTCTACAGGACATAGCCCGCGAAATTGGAGGGAACGATGTGGAGATTCACAATCTAGTTCCTACAGGAACCGATCCACATGAGTATGAACCCAGACCAGTGGATATGAAAAAGACAACAGATGCCGATATTCTGTTTTACAATGGATTGAATCTTGAAGGTGGAAAAAATGGTTGGTTTTTCAGAATGATCAACTCGGTTGGACAAAAAGAAGACAATATATATAGCCTTACACAACGAATAGAGCCCAAGTATCTCAGTAGCGATAAAGGTAATATTGGAGAAATCAACCCTCATGCTTTCATAAACCCGGCCGATGGCATTTTGATGGCAGAAGATATGCGTGATGCTTTTATAGAGAAAGACCCTGCTCGCAAAGAGCAATACGAAGAGAGAGCTGCCATTTATTTAGAGAGACTGCGAGCCATTGATGAAGAGTACAGAAACAAAATAAATGCTATTTCTGAAGATAAACGTATTCTTGTGACCAGCGAACGTGCATTTCAGTATATGGCCAATAATTATGGCCTCAAAGAAGGCTATATTTGGTCTATCGACACAGAAGAGACCGGATCGCCAGATCAAGTGAAAGCATTGATTGCTTTTGTGAAAGAGCACAAAGTGCCAGTATTATTCATTGAATCAAATGTGGACAAACGTCCCATGGAAACAGTGTCTAAGGAAACAGGAGTTCCATTCTCGAATAAACCAATATATTCCGACGAGATTGGTAAGCCAGGCGAAGAGGTGGATACATACGTTAAGTATCTAAATTATAATATCAACCTCATATATGATGAACTAAAATAAAACTTGCTTGTTAAAGAATAGTAGAACACAGGGTTAAATACTGTGCAAAAACAGAACATTAATACAGAAACTCTATATTTAAAAACTTAAAAAACTATGAACAAATTTGGACTATTAATAGCTCTTTTAGCTTTTACGCTAATGAGCTGTACAAATCAAAGTAAAAAACAAGCTGACGAAACAACAACAATTGATGAAACGATGGTTGATTCACACACTTCCGAAATGTCTTTGGATTGGGCGGGTGTGTACCAAGGAACATTGCCCTGTGCAGATTGTGAGGGAATTGAAACCACGATTGAACTTAAAGACGATCACACATATGTTGCAAATTACAACTATATCGGCAAATCGGATGGGGATAATAAATTTACCAATGAAGGAACCTTCACTTGGGACACCCTTGGTAGAACAATTACAATGCAAGCTGACAATCAAACTACTCAATATCAAGTTGGCGAAAACCAATTGATTATGCTGAATGCTGATGGAGAAGTAAATACAGGCGAATTGGCAGATTTCTACGTATTGAAGAAAAAGATGTAAGCACTAACTAATATAATTAGCATATTGATATATGCTTGCGGCATACTTCGGTATTTCCGCTCTAGAAAGGACAGGAACTTCGGGTTTTCTTGTCCTTTCGCTTTATTATATAGAAAGAGCCATCATTTCTAAAATGCAAATTGCTGTAAAACCGTTGATAATTCTAAAAAATTATTTAAATGTACAGCATCAATTTGGCAACTAATAGACACCTTTTTTTTCAAAACATTTTGCAGGCTGCAAAAATGTTTTAAACTGTTGAAAATGGCATCTACGATGGGGGAAATGATTATCAACACATTATTTTCGTTTTGTTGTCCTAATATGTGCCATTCATCACATATAAATCTAAATCCCGTTGTAGAAATATCTTTTCCTCAGTTGATTTTTCAGGCTTAGAGTCTTTTTCCATTCTTTACGGCATTTTTCTCAGATAATTGTTCAAAAAAGAAACATCTTAGCAATTCAAAACATTTCCACGGCGGTGGATTGCGTTTTCAACAGATGAACGTCCAATCCACGACCGTGGATTTGATTTCAAACTCTTTTATGAAGTATTTTCCAAAGAATTGAAAAATATCTCGACCTTTTATTTACAAATTGATACTTGTGCAAGAGTGAAAACAATGTGAGTGGCAGATAATTCTCATTGTAAGAGAAGAAAACGCAATTTTTCAAGTAGGTTTTAGGTTGTTTATATTGCAAATGCTGTAAAATAGACAATGATTGTAGTGGTTGAAAGAGTTGCATTATTAGCAATATTTCACAGTTTGTTAATCCCTATTTACATAACTAATGATTTATCTCTATGAATCATATTTTAGTTCATGGGTGTCCAATATTAGAGTAGTTATTTCACAACCTAATCATTCACTTTGTCGTTATCAAAATATGATTTAAAGTGAAGGGTATATTCACTGAATATCTGAAATAATACTTGCTAACTTAGCTTGCTCAAACAACTTAATTACTATATTTGCTGATCGTAGCAAATTGGGTAATTGCAACTACCTATATTAGTTATTACTTTTTTGAAACTTCCAAACACTCTAAATAATATATGAGCATGACACCTACTAAAGAAAACACTCTCTATCTGGTTATCAAACAGGTATACTTCGACGCTATTTTAGCTGGCACAATGAAGCAAGAGTTTAGAGAAATTAAAAGCACCACCTACGAGAAGTTTCTTGAAACCCAAAAAGAGAATGGTAAGATTGTGGGCATTAATTTTGATGAAAGTAAAATATCAAAAGAAGATGCACAAAAATATGCTTGCAACCCCATGGTGTATAACAATGGTATCTATCCTTATATTGCCATCCCCTATCAGTTTCTAGATATTGCAGTGGGATACAAAAAAGATCGTGAAACTTTGATTGTTGCAGTTGAAGACATACATTTTGAACCCATGAGAGGTAAACATGGCAAAGAAGCACGCTTCTCTGATGATGGCGAAAGAATGAGGATTGACGAAAATGGCGAACTGTGCATTTGGCAAATAGTATATACGCTAGGAAAGATTGTTGAAACCGATTTAAAGGAAGATAGGGCAAAGTAATTTCATTCTCAATAAAACTATAAAATTAAAAATGTGAGCATTAATTGAGTCATTTTTCTATTGCAGAGGCAAGATTAATTGCATGTCTACTATCTCACTATACACTACTTGAATTAGCAATTTGTTTTTTATCTACTCCACCCCAAGCATCAGAAAATATATCTTCGTAATACTAAAAATTACCCAAAACAGTGGTAAAAAACCGAATTTAAATACTTATATTTACTCAAAGACTTAAATACATTTTGATTTCATTGCAACTGATTAACCATTGGCGGCAACCAAACCCCTAAGTATCAAATAATGCAAGAAATAGAGTTTCTCAAAGTAGTAGTTGTCATTTTCGGGCTGGCAAGTCTGGTAATTTTCATATTCAACAAATTGAAGTTACCATCGGTGATTGGGTTTTTACTCACAGGAATAATTGCAGGTCCCTATGCCCTCGGTTTTATTTCTGATGTAGAGATTATTGAAGTATTGGCCGAAATTGGTGTTATTCTTTTGCTATTCATCATCGGGATGGAGTTTTCTATAAAGAAGCTCCTCAAAATCAAAAACATAGTATTCATTGGTGGCATAATGCAAGTAGGCATTACCATTCTTATAGTGATGGGCATATTGCATTTCTTCACCCATGTACCTTATAATCAGGCAGTGTTTGTGGGTTTTCTGGTAGCCCTTAGTAGCACTGCCATCATTCTGAAAGTATTGCAAGAGAACGATCAAGTGGAGAGTCATCATGGTAAAATAAGTTTGGGGATACTCATATTCCAAGATTTAATCATCGTTCCCATGATGCTATTCATCCCTTTCCTTTCGGGTGAAAGTGCCAATATAGGGAGTGAACTCTTACTTCTATTAGTCAAGACTATCGCACTTTTAGGTGTTACCTTTGTATTTGCACGATGGTTTATTCCCTACGTTTTGCACAAAATAGCGGTTAGTAATAGCCAAGAGTTATTTCTGATTGCCATTATCGTTATTGGATTTGCCATTGCCAGTTTTTCCGCATGGTTGGGTTTGTCGTTGGCATTGGGTGCTTTTTTGGCAGGACTGGCTATTTCCGAATCATCCTATAGTTATCAAGCCATTGGAAATATCATTCCCTTCCGCGATGTATTCGCCAGCTTCTTCTTTGTATCTATTGGTATGTTATTAGATTTGAACTTCTTCATCGATAATTGGATCATAATCATCTCAGTTACTGCTATTCTTGTAGCCCTGAAATCTATCATCATTGGTTTGGTCAGTTTTGTATTGGGCTATCCTTTTCGCATTGCATTCAGATCGGGCTTGATACTCTCACAAATTGGTGAGTTCTCTTTTATTTTGGCTAAAATGGGATTGTCAAGAGAGTTAATCGACAATTATTTCTACCAGATATTCCTTGCCGTAGCCATTCTCAGTATGAGCATAACACCCATATTTATAATCTTCTCAAGACCCATAACCTCGTTTTTCGCAAAAATACCCATGCCAGCAGTAATAAGACATGGTTTGAGAAAACTGCCGAAGATAAAGACTCCCGAATTAAGCGGACATACTATACTTGTTGGCACATCGCAAGATTCAAGTTTGATGAAATCTATGGAGTTGGCCAATATCACCTTTGTAATCATCGATACAGATGCCGATTTAGTACGCGATATGCAAAAGCAGGGCATTAATGCAGTGTACGGCGATGCGCAATATAAATCAGTTTTGGAAGAAGCATCGGTGAAAGATGCCAGTAGTATGCTATTGTATGTAGAGGGCACAAAAGAAAAAGCAACCATCATACAAGCAGCTAAGCAGCTCAATCCTAAGCTTCACACTGTAGTGAGAACTCGCTATATAGACGACCTGGAGTATCTTTACGAAATGGGTGCTGACGATGTAATTCCAATTGAGTTTGAGGCTTATCTCGAAATGTTTTCCAGAGCTCTGAATCACTATTTGATACCCAGCGAAGAGATAGAGAGACTACTGGCCAAAATTCGTGCAAATGGCTACAAAGCTTTCCGAAGCAATGACGAAAGTGGTCAAAAGGAGAAACTAAATATCCCCGATTTTGAAATCAATACAATGACTATTCATAAAACTCTGTTGCCTATCTAAAAAGCATTAAAGATTTAGATCTACGCAATAAGACAGGAATCAGCATCTTGGCAATCAAACGCAAAGACCAGGTGCACACCAATCCCAGTGCCGATTTCATACTTAAAGATAACGATATTATTTACACCCTTGGCGATCATTATAATGCCACTTGTTTGAATGAGATATTTAAGAATGTGCAACCAGTGAACTAAGAGTTTAGTAGAGAGTAATGCATATCTTATGTAAAGCTAAAACAACAATTAATTCTCACTTCTTAAAGCCATAGAGGCAATCAAAAGCTATATCCAAGTCCAAGATTAAGCATCATATAACCACCAGTCTGTTGTTTATTATCCACTGATGCTGGGCCTCCATCGTAAAAGTAATGTTGTTTGAAGTTAACCACATAAGTAGCATCAAGATTAATGCTGAAATTATTGGTGATACGATATTGAGGTATCAGTCCAATCTGCAAAGTAGACATTTTATCGATATCCGATGATAACTTACTCTTGCCCAATGAAAGACCAGCACCAACATGTGCTATTACTTCAAATGGATCACGAGTTTTATTAATGTACTCTAAAATATTGAATGTTCCTTCAGCCATCAACTTGTGGTGTGTTACACCCATTGAGCTATTATTAGAGTCTTCAAACATGTGATTACCATAACTAAAACGCAGTCCTGCAACATTGGATAACTCATAGTTGGCTCCTACCATAAAATTGCGAAAACCCGCAAAGTCACTTAATGATGCACCATTGCGAGTAGGAGAAACAGGGATACTATATCCACCACTAACTTCAAGCTTTACACGTTCAATAAATGTTTTTTGTTGTGCCAACAGGCTTGACGTGAATGTAGCAATGATTATAAAAGAAATAAGGAAGTAAAAACGTTTCATATAGATATAATGTTAATTAATACTCAAAGAAAGAGAAAAGAATGATATGAAGCAAGTGATGTGAGAGAAAAATAATGAAAAATATATTACCATTACCTTTATTTTGCAGGCACAGAAGGGTCTTGTGCCTTATATTTATAACTTCTGCCATCAAGCATACTATTCTTTATGCTTCCCATGATATACATCCACTTCTTCTATTGCTACTACTTCGTCAGATTCCAATTTCTCAATCGTCTCAAAATAGGATTCTTTGTTAATAGGAGTAAGACTTTCTATGTAAAACTGTTTAAATGGTTTGTGAGAATGGAACAATCGAAAAATTGCGGTGATATAAGATGCAGTCAGTAATTTTATTATAAATACAATAAGAGCTGATATAATCAAAACAACCCCAACAACTAATAGTAACCTCCAAATTCCATCGTTGGCATATATAAGCGAAAAGCTTTTAAACAAACCACTCTTCACTATGGTAAACAAAACGAGACCAATGGATACCAAATAACTTAGAAAGTAGTAAAACCTATCTTCAAATTTATTTGTTTGTTGTTGCCTTACCTTTATCTTTTCTTTATAAACCTTGTAAGCAGCATACTGTTGGTCAGTAATACCGTGTGGTTTCAAATAGGTTTTATTCATTTTTTGTGATTGTGAATAGTTTAATGGTGTCACTCCCTCCAATATGTAGAGCTTTATAAGATACATCAATAACAAAAGTAGAGAATTTATCTGAAGAGCAATAGAAGATTACAGACTATCTGTCTCTATAGTGGAGAATTAATTACATTTGAAACCAAATGAGACCACTTTTGATGAAGCCGAGAGCAATAGCATCAGGGGATTCTAAGGATCAACAGCAAAACTATGTGTTTAACTTAAGCTATCTATTCAGCCAGTAGAATAACAGATCGCACCTGACAGAGCTCTAATAGTATTCTATCTTGAAGTGCTACGAGGTCGCTCCGACGGAGCTAAACGAAGCTTAGTCATCAATCATTCTATAATATACAAACCCTTGGAAAATTATATACATACATCACAGTTATAATACCGAACTGTTCTTAAAACATAATAGGAACAGACACTCCGTAGGAGTCGAACCGTCTGTA
>SMEQ01000457.1_pt1 | contig 12326 bp, 8 predicted proteins | sample 2456281 | NCBI WGS metagenome assembly SMEQ01 (sample SAMN10132596, study PRJNA489261) | soil metagenome | isolation source: day1 antibiotic-loamy sand soil ammended with raw manure from dairy cow... | place: USA | collected 2015-04-01 | reverse complement strand
ACCAAACAAACGCGACTGCCAATTGTCTCTCCTGAAGCTTAATTTTTGCGTGCTGAAATGCACATTAGCCTCGATGCCTGTTATCGGGGCTTTTTTATTTCCCGTCGTCTAACAAGTCTTTTTAACTGGGATGGCTCATCTTGTTCTCGTAAATCTATGTCTTGCATAGGGAGGCGACGAAGCCATTAGTTATATTGTTACAATGTAATCTATATTGATTTGTTGTTTCTAGTTTTGTTCTTGTTTAATTTTAATCTATTCCGCTTTACGTGTATATAACGCTCAACGTTACAGATTCACTATTATTTATAGACAGGTGTCTATAATGGGTTCATAATTAATAATCTATCTCTTCTTTCCGTTACCAATACAAAAGTAGTGGTTTTATTTAGACTACCAAAACATTTTGCTATGTTCGTGCCATTATTAACACAAAATGCCCCAAAATGTTCGCTAACTACCCCCCTACTGCCATAAAATGATGCGAAACTCGTCGAAAATGGTCCAAATGTGTCGCAAAAGGGGTGGTTAACGTTTATTTGCGACTAGAGCGAGTAAATTCAATTACGAATTGCAAATTACGAATTACGGGATAGTGGAATTCAACATCGCAAATGTAGTTTATCGGCTGGCGCTGCTGCTCTCTGACCAGTGCCTCGCACCCATGCAAACACGGCACAATCTATGTGCAAGGCATTTGTAGTGGCTGACCTACGTGTCGGCCATTGGTAAATTGCGTTACAAACGCTAAACAATAAGCCCCTCGTTGCAAACGAGGAGGAGTGAGTAACTACTCAAAGCTACATAATTCTTAATTCTATCGGATGAGGGAATAATACACTGCAACACGTCAAATGCAACCCTGCAATTCGTAATTCGTAATTCGTAATTAATTCTTAACTCTCCTCTTGCTCCCCGCAATCTGCCACCTATACACCATCATGGTGGTAATAAAATAGAATCCTGTTTGAATCCACAGCCCAATATACTCTTGGTCTATCTGCGTGATAGTGGCGGCCATGCTGTTTATCTTCACATAGCCATTGATACCAAATGTGGAAGGGAATAGATAGCTAAAAGTAATCCAGAACGGCCCCATATTGCCCCTTGGCCACGATGTGCCCGACAGGAACAACAACACAAGCGAGGTGAAAAGAAACACTACGAATCCTGTTTCGCGGTTGCGAATGAACACAGACATGGTCATTGCAAAAAAGGTGGTTGCTAAAAGAAAAGGTACTATCAGGATAGCAATATCCATGGGATTGCCAATGTGTGGCAAGCCGAACAGTTTGGGTATAAGCCCCAACACATATACAGCTACAACTAAGTACCACGAGAAGTAGCACAAGGCTTTGCCCACCACCACATGAAATACCGACCTATCACTATTGCGAGGAATGAGCTGATGAAAGGAGTCTTCTTCGCGTGCAGTTCCAGTGATCATACCCACACCAAAAAAGAGGGTTTGATGCATTACTAGCATTAGTAGTGCAGGAACTAAAAAGCTACCATAACCCATGGCCTCGTTGAACAGAATATTGTCTTTATAATTGAAGGGGGTAGCCGCTATTTCAGCTTCGCGACCTGATTTACCCATAGAGTTGAGTCGTTCCATCTTTATCTGATCGCCTTGATCCAGCATGGCAAAGTTGATACCCATAGCCATAGTTCGGTAATACAAGAAACTACTCATATCGTAATAGGTGGATATCTTGGCTTGTTGCTTTTTGTGTATCTTGTCGCTAAAGTCTGCAGGAATAACCAAAACTCCGCGTATTTGACCTTTGTAGAAAGGGTCTTTTGCTTCTTCCAGATTGCTGTAGGTATGTGACACTTGCAAATCGGGGGTTGCATCGACGGTTCTGATAAACTTGCGCGACTGTACACTATTGGAATGATCTACAACACCAATGGGCATATTGCGTAATGTTTCGTTATAATAGACAGTGCTATAGAGAAGAGGATATAGAAAGGCTGCACCGAGGAATATTAACATTACCCCAGAGTCTTTAAACAGACGCTTATACTCTTCCACCAAAACGGAAACAATGTTCCGCAGGTGTCTGAATTTTATTTTAGATTGCTTAGAATCGTTCATAGTTTACTTATATCTTGGCTACTTTGCAGAAATAGGGTTGCTTGGCTTCATTACTGCTTTCTTCAGTCGTTTGTACACGAGGAAGGGCAACAGTATAAAAGCAGCAATAAGTGCAAAATAGATAATAGAATAGCTGATGGGGGCACCATTGAGTGCCTCGGCCGAATAGATTTTGAAATAGTAGCGCATGGGAAAGAGGTGTTGAAACACTTGCACCCCACGTGGCATGGCTTCTATGGGAAATGTGAAACCTGTGAAACTCACTCCCAATATAGCATAGACAGCCACAAGACTGAGCGCCTCGCGCAAAGAGGGCAACAGCCCAATAAAGAGTACGCCAATGGCCTGATAGGCCATCACAAAAAGAATAGTTGCCAGTGAAAACCATACAAAACTACCATTCATGGGGAAGTGCATGTATTTGTACAAAATTAAGTTGCCACCTACACCTAGTACAGAAAACAAGAGAGTGTAGGGCAATAGCTTGCCAAGCAATGCTGCGAGCATAGAGTTGTTGGCAGATTTCATCAATTGTGGTGTTGTATTCATCTTCAACTCAAACCCTATTGTAAATACTGTCATCAGCAGTATCAACATTTGCATAATGCCTGGCAATAGCATATTGAGCAGATAAACACCATAGTTTACATAGGGGTTGGCAATCATGTGCCCATCGTTGGAGATGGGTTGCACCAAGGCCAATATCTCTTTCTCTTGCACCTCTTCGCCTCTCAACTCTAGCATGCGCTTTTGCACATAAGCTATACCCATGTTGCTCATATAGATGAGTTCTTTGTAGGTCAACGAGCCTGCCACAATGTAGGCTTCGTTTACATAGAATGCGAAATCGGGTTGTTGCGACGACATTAGTTTCCGGCCAAAATCTCTATCTATGGTGAAAAAGGCATATATATCTCCCCGCTGCATAGCATCGCGCGCTTCGCTATAATCTACATATTGCTTCACAATATCTACTTGTGGCACAACATCCATGTTCCGGACAAATGTACGCGACACATAAGATTGGTCTAAATCTACCACCCCAATTGGGATAGAGCGGGGCATACCATCGCTAAAGAAGCTGAGAAAGAAGATATAGCAAAAAATCATTACAAAAACCGATGAGAAGAGATAGATGGGCCTCCCCAACATTCTTTTCCATTCTCTACGAACGACGGCTGTTGTGTTTTGATATAAATTTTTAAACATCTCTTATTTAATTACTTTTTCCATTATGGCAGACATGCCAGGACGCAAATCTTTTACAGGAGCTGTGGGTGTGGCGCGCACCTCGAATGTTTTGGCATCAAACTGACCCGAAGCCTTGGTGGTTTTCCAAGTGGCATAAGATGCTAGGGCTTTGATGTAGGTAACTTCTAGGGTTACTATTTCATTCAACGCCGGAATAGTTACTTCAAGATGGCTTCCCATCTTCATATCGTTCAACAGGTCTTCTCTCACATTGAATGAGAACCAGATATCGTTCATATCTACAATATTCATGATAGGCGAACCAGTAGCGACCAACTCTCCCGATGCTGGGAATATCTCTGTAACCTCGCCTGAGATAGGCGACAACAAGATGGTTTCGGCCAAATAGGCTTCCACTTCTGCAATAGCTCCTTTGGCTTTTTCTACAAGAGCTGACGATGCTAGTTTATCTTCATCCTCTGCACCATTCCTTGCCATATTGTATTGCGACTTGGCTGCTGATGCTGTTGATACTGCGGCTTTGTATTTTGCCTCCACTTCATCGCGGTTTTGGGCTGTTACCACTCCTTTTTGGAACAGACGCTCAACCCTATCGAATGATTTCTTGGTAATGTCGACACCAATCTCTGCTTTCTGCCACATTTCGAAAGCTCCTTCTATGGTTTCTGAGCGTGCACCTTTATTAGCTTTTTGCAGTTGAGCCATAGCGGCAGATTTGGCTGCATTGGCTTGTGCCAACTTGGCCCTCACCTCGGGGCTATCTATCAACACTAATGTGTCGCCTAGATTTACCTGTTGCCCCTCTTGGGCATAGAGTTGCAGAATACGCCCAGGCACTTTGCCCGAAACGCGCACTTCGTTTACCTCGGCAGAGCCTTGAATGACAACTGGTACGGGCTTGTAAACATACCAGCCAATTATAAATACAATAACAACTACAGTAGCCAACCCAATAAGGGCTACCTGTAGGTTACGGTTGCTTTCATTTTCTTGTTTCATAAAAATATGCGTGTTTTAGTTTTTATCTATTTTGTGTTGTGTGAAATGGGTGATAGTAGTGTGCCCAACGATTTTTGCAAATACAGGTTGTGCAACTTCACATCTATGGCTGCATCTATATCTTCAGATTTGGCAGAGAGCCATGCAGTTTGTGCCATGAGCACATCGGTAGCGGTAATCACACCTTCGGTGAAGCCCTCGTTGGCATACATCAAATTTTCTTGGGCACTCTCTACACTCTTGGTAGTTTGCATTTGTTTTTTCAAACTTTCATTTGTTTGAAGCACAGATTGATGAATCTGTAGCTCTATCTTCTCTTTTGCATCTTCCAACTCCAATGCTGCCACTACTTTGCCCGCACGCGATGCGTTTAAGGTGTGTATGCGTTCTCCAAAGTGAAACAAAGGCACTTTGGCTAATACTCCAAATCTAAACATCCCCTCAAATCTTTTGTCAACACCATTAAATGCACTTGGATTGGTTGCTAAATAACTTCCAGTTAGTGCTACTGTAGGCAGAAGTTCTGCAAACTTCAACTTCTCTTTTGATACAGCAATATTGGCTGCTTGTGTCAACATCTGTATCTCGGGACGATTGCTCAAAGCCTCGTCTGTAGGAATCACTTGTACCAATTCGGGATTTGTATCTAAGTCCTCATCCTCTAGTTTTATTTGCTGGTCTAGTGGCAATCCACAAATCTGATTGAGCGCCATGCGAGATAAGCTAAGTCCGTTTTCTGCTTTAATTATAGACAAGTCGGTTTCGTTCATCTTCACCTTCACTTTTAGCACATCGGCTTTAGTAGCCATTCCCTCATCAAAGAGGGCGTTTATGTTGGTGTCGAGTTTAGCAACCACATTCTTCATCTCATAAGCCAATTTCACTTTATTTTCTAACGATATCACACGCCAATAGGCCTCATCTACCTCTAAAATCAAATCAATCATAGCATTTTGCGAACGTGCATCGGCTATCTTTTCGCCATATCCTGCAATGGAATACATTTGCTTTATTTTACCACCCATAAAGATAGGTTGCATAAAGCTAATACCACCAACAAAGATATGAGTAGCATCCATCTCAAAAGCTTTTTTTGGTAGAATTGCGTGGTTTTTCCATTGCAAATCACCAGGATTTTTGCTCGGGTCAAAAGGTTGCCCATTGCCATTAAGCGGAACAGGTTGTCCATCTATAAGTGTGAAATTATTATTGATAGCAGCATCTTCAAATCTGAAAGTTCCGTCGGCATTAGGAGTAGGCGTTGAGTTTGCACCTACACCAATGCCTAAGCTACCATCGGGCTGTTTCACCCCCACTGGCAACATTAAGTCGTGTGGAAACAGCGACATATTTTTCTCGCTCCAAGAGTAGCCACCCATCGCTGAAAAATCTGGTAAGAAATATGTAAATGCCGCCTTTTTCATACTTTGAGCGGCTTTCACATTCTCTTGGGCAATTTTGATGGAGCGGTTGTGCTCTAAAGCCATTTTTCTAACATCCTCCACATTATATACTGTTTGTGCCGCCATGGGAAGAGCCATCAGTAATGTAAAGTATAAAATAAATTTTCTCATTTCAATTTAATTAAGATAACAACTGTTGCCTATGCAACCAGTTGCATGTTCTAATATTTAAGTTTTGGGGTTTTATTCTTATGCGTCGAGGTTCGCAATTATCTTATTCAATATCGTACGCGCAACCATTATTTCGCTCTCGCTAACATCCTTGAGGGCTTTGTCCACAACACTTTGCACAACAGCGGTAACTTTCTCGCGTAAGCTAGCACCGTATTGGGTAAGGTGAATTAGGTTTACTCTTCTGTCAGTGGCATGTGGCACACGCACAACAATCTTACTACGTTGTAAATTGTCAATCAAACGGGTCATACTGGGTTTGTCTTTTCGGGTCAAATCACACAAATCGCTCTGTGTTACCTTGTCCTCTTTCCACAAACATGACAATATCGACCACTGCTCAGTAGTGATGTGCAGGTCTTCTTGAGAAAAGGCCCTCAACAAAGCTCTATTGATGGTAGATGATATCTTACCCGTCAAAATACTAAATACTTCCCGTTCGTTTACTTGCAATTTAAGTCCTCTTTAAGTTTGCTATTTATATATAGTTGTCCAAACAACTATGCAAAGGTAAACTATTTTACGTGAAGAACTAAAGCATTTAAATTTTTATTGGATAGTTAACAGTTTTTTTGTTGGATGGGCGTATGTAATGAATTATGAATTTCGAGCTAAGTAATGATATAAGTGGAGTGAACTGCTGATTGTAGACCTTTTGAATATTGTAAAGATCTATCTCCAAAATAATCACTACCTCCCACCCTTATATATAAAGATGAAACTGTAGTGCCCGAACTTTGTGTCGGCCATTTAGTAATAAACCGTAGTGTTACAAATCGGTGCGAGTGATTTGCTCTTCTCTTTTCTCAAAAACCTATCAGTTTTTGGGAAAAGAGAGGAGGAGGAGCCGTGGGTAACATTCATAACCCAAGGCGTTACTATTGGGCTGAAATATGCAGGCCCGTTAGACCTTAAAGACGTTTATAAGCGAAGAGGCATTTCAAATCAGAGTGAGCGACAGCGAAGCAAAACCCATATTCATCAGTCCAATCTGTGTCATCCATGTTCCAATCCCTCATCATGCGCCAGCATGAAATCAAAAGCGTATGCAATACGCCCCCTTACAAAACCAGCAAACCATTGATGAACCCTGGTATTTCACATCACCCCGCAAAACTCATTACTCATTACTCATTACTCATTACTCAAAGAAGGCTTCATCACCACCCCCATCTTCTTTCGTCCATTTATCTTAATTGTAAAAGGATTGTCGAATCGGACATGGCGAATAAACTTAGTTTCAAACACAGCAGGTTGCTCATCTAAGAAAGCCTGATTGAAGAACCCTCCATTCTCCATGAAAGGGTTGACAGTAAAATAGCCTACGCCCAATGAAGTAAGGTTTTGAAAAAAGTGAGAACCTTGACTTGGGTCAATACGATATTGATCTAATGAGACTTCGCAAATGACACGTGCTTGCGATATGTGTGGCCATTTGATGGGGATGCCCAACCATGAGTCTGAAGAGCCCCATCTGCCAGGACCTACCAATATATAGTTATCGTCTTCCACAATAAACTGTTTGTTTAAATCTTCAATCTCTCGGGCAATCAAAGAGTTGTTGGCTGCAGTGAAACCTTCTGTTTTGACATACACCACATCGGTGATGTCACTAATGGAGCCATGCCCGAGCACATTGGGAGAATGAAGTATAGAATCATTGGGATCGATAAGCGTGAGATCTTCTGTTACCACCTCTTTAGCATCTACAATGGGTCGTATCTGCAACAAATAGAAAGTAGCTTGCCGCTGGTTCTCTAGATTTACAGCAAATTCTATTTCTACTTCGCGTCCCATTTCAATGCGGCATATCTTGAGTATTCTATTTAACATTTCGGCGAGAGGCAGCATATCATGCTGGAGGAGATGTACAAAAGAGATAACTTTGCGACCACCGGGATAATATCCTTCACGAATAACCATATCGTTGGGATCATAAGTAGAAGCAATGTAGCGCAAAGTACCGTCAGCTTCGGCATCTTTCAGTCCAAGTTTAACAAAGTTGAAAGAGTCGTCCACTGAGAAATCTTCCTGAATAGTGTCTAAACTCAAAGCGTAATAGCGTGTTTGGGTCTCCTTTAGTGCAGTGTCAACACTTGACAGTTGCAATATCTTATTGGGATGTAGCGGAGAGAAACGCAAACCTTGATTGCCCTCTACAATATACTTTCCTAAACCAAGACCCATTTGAACTACTCCATCTTCCGACTTTTCGTCGCCCAATGGATAGTAGTTGATACTGCGCGCAACGCCAGAAATCGTCGGATAGAAATGATTGTTGTGGGCTGAGCCAGCTACCTCTTGTAGCACAATGGCCATTTTCTCTTGATCGATCACATTTTGTGTAGCAATCATATATGTCTTGCTATCTTTGTAAAAGACCGATGCATATACGGCTTTGACGCCATTGCTTATCATGCGAATCATCTCAAATTTGTCCTCAACATAAGGTATCATGTAGGTAGAGAATATGCCTGCAAAAGGCTGATAATGCGAATCTTCCAACATACTGGAAGAGCGAATGGCTATGGGATTGTTGATAGCTTCGAAAAACACCAGAAAGTCTGCCACCAATCTTTTGGGAAGTTTGGCTGCTAAAAAGTGTTTCAAAATATCTTCATCGGGTATCTCTGATAGCGCAAGTGGATAGAGCTTGTTAGCCTCCATAAACTCATCAAATATATCGGTGCAAAGCACAACTGTTTTAGGTATGGTAACGGGTAGATTGTTGAACTCGTTCAGCTCTTGGTGTTTCTTTACAATGTAACCCATAAATGCCAATCCGCGCCCCTTTCCGCCCATCGATCCCTCGCCAATACGAGCAAAATAGGAATATTTATCGAACCTATCTTTTTCAAATATAGCAACAACACCTGTATTCTTCATTTTGCGGTATTGTACAATAGCATTATAAATCAGTTCGCGTGCTTCATCCATGTGTTGATATTCAGAAACATCAATTTTACGCAGCATTTCTGCTACCGGAAACATTGCGCGCGAATAGAAGAAGCGAGAAAAGTGATTGAGCGACAAATGATAGTGCAACGCCTCATCGGGAATAGTGAGAATAGTGTTTTGAAGTTCCTTCAGGTTTTTGATGCGAAACAACTCTTGTTTGGTGGTAGGGTCCATAATTCGAAAGTCGCCAAACCCAAAATTCTCTTTTATGGCTCTACGTACATCTTGCGGAAAGGTTTGCGAGTTTTTATCTATAAATGGAACGCCTAGTTTCTCTGCATGCTCAGCATTAGTTACTTCAGATGAAGCAAAGATTACGGGTATGGTTTTGTCAAACTCTCTTACCCAGTTAATAAACTTCTGGCCAGCTAATTTGTCTTTCACTCCTTCCCGATTAAAACTCACATCACATAGTATGCCCAACATGTTTTCGCCATATTTGCCATATAAGCCCACAGCCTCTTCGTAATTTCGGGCAAGCAAAATCTTTGGACGACCACGCATACGCATCATGCGCAAATGATCGTTGAGGGCTTCTTTTGAGAATTCTCTTGATTCGCTCAACACATATTTGAATAAAATGGGCAGAGCTGAGGAATAAAAACGAACAGAGTTCTCAACCAATAGTATTGTTTGCACTCCTACAGTTCTGACATCGTCGTCCACGTTCATTTTATCTTCTACCAGTTTTATGATGGCTAAAAGCAAATCAGAATCTCCCAACCAACTAAAGAGATAGTCAACTCCACTCAAATCTTCTTTCTCAAATAACTTGCTTACAGTTCTTGAAAAAGGCGTGAGCATAACTATGGGAATCCGCGGATATTTTTCTTTAATAAGTTTTGCTAAATCAAAGAAGTCATTGTTGTCGATATTGGGCATACAGATAACCAATTCGAATCTGTTGATTTCCAATTGATGTAAAGCACCATCCACATTGGCAACTTGGGTGAAACGTGGAGGATAGCGCAGGTTCAGTGAGGTGTACTCATTAAATATCTGCTCATCTACTCGCCCATCGTCTTCCAGAATAAACATATCGTATTGCGAAGCAATGAAAAGTACATTAAAAATACGCTTATTCATCAACTGAACAAAAGGGGTGTCGCGAAATCTAAATTCGTTTACATCGTGTGCATTAATTATTTCTTGGGGAGTGTTGCTATCCATATCGATGAGAGTTTTGTTTCCACAAATATACATGGTAATTATTTCAATCACTATAGATTATGAACGAAATATTGGGATAAATGCAATTAGGATTGAATATATTCGAATCAATTAGAAAACTTGTATTATTTTGAATCCATGTATAATCTCTGTTAATGCTCTTTCCAAATCTCCAAATTAGCATTATATTTGAACTTATTATGAAAAAACATAACAGACCAATGATGAAAAAACAAATCTTATTTATATCCCTTATAGTGACACTTATAGCGGGAGCCTTTATATTTCTTTCGAGTAGTAATGCAGAGAGCACACAGCAGCAAAGGCCTAAAGTGATGTCGATGACTGCCAATGTAGACATCCCTGAGAAAATGATGTTTGCAGGTGAAACGTATATTTTTGACAGATACGACAAACACGAAAGATTGGACAGGGAGTTAAACAGCTTTACTTATTTCCATTCTACAACATTGTTACTGATAAAAAATGCAAACCGCTTTTTCCCTATCATCGAGCCCATATTGAAAAAACATGGCATCCCTGATGATATAAAATATTTAGCGGTAATAGAGAGCAGCATGAATCCTCGTGCCGTTTCTCCTGCGAGAGCAGCGGGGCTATGGCAATTTATGCCTGCTACTGGAAAACAATTTGGTTTAGAGGTAAGCAATGAGGTAGACGAACGCTTTCATATTGAAAAATCGACAGTTGCTGCGTGCAAGTATCTAAAAGATGCTTACAAAAAATACAACTCTTGGAGCGCAGCGGCAATGGCTTACAATGGAGGACAAGGAAGAATAACAAGCGAACTTAGGGATCAACAAGCAACCGATGCCTTAGACCTTTGGTTGGTGGAAGAGACCACACGCTACTTCTACAGGATGCTTGCCATAAAGCTTGTCTTTGAGAATCCTCCTCAATATGGGTTTGTTATAAAACCACATCAGTTGTACAAACCAATGGTTTTTAAAGAGGTGAAGGTGACAAGCTCTATCCCTAACTTGGCAACATTTGCAAAGCAGCAAGGAGTGACTTATGCTCAATTGAAAGATTTCAACTCGTGGTTGAGAGACAGGTCACTCACCGTTAGAAGCGGGAATAGCTACACACTAAAGATTCCGACACGTGAAAGCTTGTATTACAAGAAGAGCGATCCGGTGAAGGTTCACAGTAATCATTGGGTAACACAATAATAGTAGACATTTTAGGAGAGTCCATTAAATCAACCAAACTCTTTTTTTCACACCTCGGTTATATAGCCTGGCTATGTAACGCAATAATATTTTGCTCCCATACTATTAAGAATATTAAAGAGTGAGGAGCTAAACAATTATTCTCATTTTAATGTTACATTAAACTATGAATCAAGATAAAGAACTAATTAATGTGTATGGTGCACGCGTACACAATTTAAAAAATATAGACGTTGAAATTCCGCGCAACACGCTCACAGTTATTACTGGGTTAAGTGGTAGCGGGAAATCATCATTGGCTTTCGATACGCTGTTTGCTGAAGGACAACGCCGATACATCGAAACTTTCTCGGCCTATGCGCGAGGTTTTCTAGGTAAAATGGAACGCCCCGATGTGGATAAGATTACTGGGTTGAGTCCGGTTATATCGATTGAACAAAAGACTACCAATAAGAATCCACGATCTACAGTGGGAACCACAACAGAGATTTACGATTTTCTTCGATTGCTGTATGCCCGTGCAGGTGATGCCTACTCCTATAAGTCTGGTGAGCGGATGGTGAAATATACCGAAGAGCAAATATTGGAACTGATATTGACAAAGTATATTGGCAAGAAGATTTATATCCTATCACCTGTTGTGAGAAACAGAAAAGGTCACTATCAAGAACTTTTTGAACAGATAAGGAAGAAGGGCTTCCTCAATGTGAGAGTGGATGGTGAAATAAGAGAGATTCTGCCAGGGATGAGAGTGGATAGATACAAAAACCACAGCATTGAGGTGCTTGTAGATAAACTTGCAGTGTCCAATAAGTTTGAAGACAAACTAAAAAAGAGTTTGCAAATAGCTATGAAGCTAGGAGATGGACTCATTCTTATTCAAGATATGGATACGGAAGAGGTGCGCCACTACAGTAAATTACTTATGTGCCCCACTACAGGCTTGTCTTACAGCGAACCTGCCCCTCACAATTTTTCTTTCAACTCTCCACAAGGTGCCTGCATGAAATGCAACGGCCTAGGGACAGTAGACCAGATAGATGTGGAGAAGGTATTCCC
>SMEQ01000455.1_pt1 | contig 12370 bp, 10 predicted proteins | sample 2456281 | NCBI WGS metagenome assembly SMEQ01 (sample SAMN10132596, study PRJNA489261) | soil metagenome | isolation source: day1 antibiotic-loamy sand soil ammended with raw manure from dairy cow... | place: USA | collected 2015-04-01 | reverse complement strand
AGCACGTGAACACCACAGACTCAGCGGTACGCATTACCCACGTACCAACCAACACCGTGGTGAGCTGTCAGAACGAGCGCTCGCAGCATGCCAACCGTGATACTGCGATGAAAATGCTCCGTGCCAAATTGTATGAGTTGGAGTTATCCAAACGTACAGCTGCTTCACAAGAGCTGGAAGACAGCAAATCAGACATTGGCTGGGGTCATCAGATTCGTTCTTACGTCTTGGATCAATCGCGTATTAAAGACTTACGGACTAACGTTGAAGAAAGTAATTGCGACGCCGTGTTAGATGGTGAGATCAATCAGTTTTTAGAAGCGAGCCTGAAACAAGGGCTGTAATGGCCCGCGGCGTGCTAGACACGCCAGTATTGTAATCAGTGCGCAAGTGCGTGCTTACAGTCGCTGTACGAGCGACCTGAATTAAATAGTGGATACCATCATGAGCGAACAACCGCTAACTCAGCATGAGTTGCAAGAGGAAGAAAACCGTTTAATTGCCCTGCGTAAAGAGAAGCTGGCAATTGAGCGGGCGAAAGGCAATGCATTCCCCAATGATTTTCGTCGCGAACACTACTGCGCTGACATCCAGAAGACGTATGTGGATGAAACTAAAGAAGAATTAGTCAGCGCCGCGATACCGGTGAAGATTGCTGGACGTATCATGCTCAATCGCGGTGCCTTTATGGTGGTGCAAGATATGACCGGTCGCTTGCAAGTCTATGTGGACCGCAAAGGCTTGCCAGCAGAAAAATTGGCTGAGATTAAAACTTGGGATCTGGGCGATATTATTGCTGTTGAGGGGACCTTATCGCGTTCCGGCAAGGGTGATTTATACGTACATATGACCCAAGTCCAGTTACTCACTAAATCACTACGCCCACTGCCGGATAAGCATCATGGTTTAACCGACACTGAGCAGCGTTACCGCCAGCGTTATGTTGACTTAATTGTTAACGAAGAAGTACGTGAAACCTTTAAAATTCGTTCAAAAGTGATTGCGCACATTCGTAACTTTTTAACTGAGCGTGATTTCTTAGAGGTGGAAACACCAATGCTGCAAACCATTCCCGGTGGTGCAGCGGCTAAGCCTTTCGAAACGCATCATAATGCCCTCGATTTGCCAATGTATTTACGGATCGCCCCTGAGCTGTATTTGAAGCGTTTAGTGGTGGGTGGTTTTGAGCGTGTGTTTGAAATCAACCGTAACTTCCGTAACGAAGGTGTGTCTACGCGCCATAATCCGGAGTTCACAATGCTTGAGTTCTATCAGGCGTATGCGGACTACGAAGATAATATGGATCTCACCGAGGAGTTATTCCGTGAGCTGGCGCAAAAAGTATTGGGCAGCACTGACGTGCCTTACCAAGGTAAGGTGTTCCATTTTGGTGAGCCGTTCCAGCGCATCTCATTGTTTGATTCCATTTTAAAGTACAACCCGGAGATTACTGCGGCTGACTTAGAAGATATTGACACAGCCCGCGCGCTGGCGAAAAAGCATGGTGCGAAAGTGATGGGCTTTGAAGGTATTGGTAAGCTGCAAACCATGATTTTTGAAGAAACTGTTGAGCATAAGCTTGAGCAGCCGACTTTTATTACTCAGTATCCATTTGAGGTGTCACCGTTGGCCCGTCGCAATAACGATGATCCAAACGTGACCGATCGCTTTGAATTGTTTATTGGTGGCCGTGAAATTGCCAATGCGTATTCTGAGTTGAATGATGCTGAAGATCAGGCTGAGCGTTTCTTAGCCCAGGTAGCTGATAAAGATGCCGGCGATGATGAAGCGATGCATTATGATGCTGATTTTGTTCGTGCGCTTGAGTACGGCATGCCGCCAACTGCCGGTGAAGGGATTGGGATTGACCGCTTAGTGATGCTGCTAACGGATTCTGCGTCTATCCGCGATGTGATTTTGTTCCCGCACATGCGTCCAGAACATTAATAATCTGCTGAGTTAAGTCGCCCAAGTCAGCACTACTGGTGCTTGGGCGGCTTGGCTTTAAACATCACTTCAACCCATATTATGGAGTCATTATGAGCGAACGCGACCTGCGACCACTAATTGGTACAGCCATTGCTAGTATTGTGGGTACTGTTGCAGTTTTAGGTTATTACGGTTATTTGCACATTGCGAAGCCCGTCGATGCTTTGCTGCTAGCTGAGTACACCATGCTGAAAACTATTCCTGGTGAGGACTATAAGGTTTCTTTAAAGCCTGCTGAGCAAGTTGCGCAGTGTGTGGACGGTATTGTGGTGTTATTTGATACCAAACAGAAAGGTTTAACCGGTGTGCTGGTCAATGATCAAAAGCGCGCAGTGCGTTGCGACTTTAGCCAGTAGTTACAAGGGTCGATACTCCTCAAAAACTGCGAGTCTGTGCAGTTAAAACACTAAAGTTTTCTTGCTAGATGCTGCAGAACTCGGCAAGCTGAAGAGAACTTTAGTGGAGAGTTAAGTATGATCCCAATCGATGCACGTCTACGCGAGCATGTTCATTTATTAGGTGAATTGCTTGGTTCCACCATGCGCGAACAACGTGGTGAAGAGTTTTTAGAAAAAATTGAGCGCATCCGTACTGGTGCGAAAGCTGCCCGTCGTGGTTCTGCAGACGGTCGTCAGCAAATGACTGATACTTTAGATCAGTTGCCTGAAGATGAGTTACTCCCCGTAGCCCGTGGTTTTAACCAATTTCTTAATTTAGCCAATATTGCTGACCAGTATCATCTGATACGCCGTCGTCGCAGTGATGAAGAGCCTGCTTTTGAGGATCAGATGCTGGCCTCTATTCTTGAGCGCTTACAAGTTGCTGGACATGATCCGCACGATTTATCTACAGCAGTTGCCGAGCTAGATATTGAGTTGGTGCTGACTGCACACCCCACAGAGGTCTCGCGGCGTACACTGATTATGAAGTACGACGCTATCGCGCAGCAGTTGGCAGCCTTGGACCACACTGACCTAACCACAGCTGAGCGCGATAAAATTATTGCTAAGCTCCGCAGTTTGATCTCTGAAGTTTGGCACACTACAGAAATTCGTAGCGAACAACCAACGCCGGTAGATGAAGCGCGCTGGGGCTTTGCTGTGATTGAGCGCTCACTGTGGCAAGCCATTCCCAATGTTTTGCGCCATGTGGATAACACCTTGCTTGCGGCTGGTGGCGATAAGTTACCTATTACTGCGACGCCCATTCGTTTTTCAACGTGGATGGGTGGCGATCGCGATGGCAATCCGAATGTTACCGCGCGGGTAACTAAAACTGTATTACTACTGGCCCGCTGGATTGCGGCAGATTTGTTTTTACGTGATATCTCCCGCCTGACTGCCGAGCTATCGATGCAAAAAGGTAGCCCTGAGTTGATGGCTTTGGTCGGTGAGACTGACGAGCCATACCGTGTTTTAATGAAGAAACTCCGTGCCCGTTTGCGTAAAACACGTGCTGAATTACAAGCGGCGTTATCCACTGGTTCATCATTATCGGCGGAGGTTTTTTACAATACTGAAGACCTGCTGTCCCCCTTGCTGCTTTGCCACCGCTCGTTGCATGAGTGTGGAATGGGCCTGATTGCTGATGGCGATTTGCTAGACACTATTCGCCGCGCTACAACTTTTGGTTTGTCGTTGGTGCGCTTGGATATTCGTCAAGATGCTGAGCGGCACACCAGCGCACTGAATGAAATTACGCAGTGGTTGGGTTTAGGTGAGTACAGTCAGTGGGATGAAGCGCAGCGTCAGGCGTTTTTACTGGCCGAATTAAGTAATCGTCGGCCGTTGTTGTCCAGTGCCTTTGCTGCGAGTGCAGACACTCAAGAGGTTTTGGATACCTGTCAGGTTATTGCGCAAACGCCCGCTGACTCGCTGGGCTCTTATGTGATTTCTATGGCTTGCGCACCTTCTGATGTGCTGGCTGTGCAATTGCTACTCAAAGAAGCAGGGCTCAATCGCGCGATGCGTATTGCGCCACTATTTGAAACGCAAGATGACTTGCATAATGCTGCTGGAGTTATTGATCAGTTACTGAACTTAACAGATTACCGTAACAGCCTGGCTGGGCCGCAAGAAGTGATGATTGGCTACTCGGACTCAGCCAAAGATGCTGGAACTACGGCCGCAGCTTGGTCGCAATACCGTGCCCAAGAAGAATTGGTTGCGGTTTGTGAAAAGCAAGGTATTGAGCTGATTTTATTCCATGGCCGTGGTGGTACTGTGGGACGTGGCGGTGGACCTGCTCATGAAGCGATTCTTTCACAACCGCCAGGTTCAGTGGCAGGACGCTTCCGGACTACCGAGCAAGGTGAAGTTATTCGCTTTAAATATGGCTTACCGGAAGTCGCTGCGCAGAACTTGAACCTGTATTTGGCCTCAGTGTTGGAGGCAACTTTGCTACCGCCACCGGTGCCTAAAGACTCATGGCGCGCAGTGATGGAGCGTTTAGCTGCTGACGGCTTAGCCGCTTATCGGAAAACAGTGCGTGAAGAGCCACAGTTTGTTGATTACTTCCGTCAAGCCACTCCGGAGCAAGAACTCGGTCGCTTGCCTCTCGGCAGTCGCCCAGCACGCCGCCGCACTGGCGGGATTGAAAGTTTACGTGCTATTCCGTGGATTTTTGCCTGGACGCAAACACGAATGATGCTACCTGCTTGGTTAGGCTGGGAGAGTGCCTTGCAAAATGCAGTGCAGCGCCAAGAGGAACCACTGCTAGCTGAGATGCGCGATCAGTGGCCATTCTTTAGGGCGCGTATCGATATGTTGGAAATGGTGCTCTTAAAAGCAGACTCAGGCATTGCCCGCTTATACGATGAACGCTTAGTCGCAACTGAGTTACGTGGCTTTGGTGAGCAGTTATATGCACACCTTGCACAAGCAGTGGAGCAGGTATTGCGTTTAACTGGCGAAGCCCATTTGCTTGAGCGTCATCCGCAAGTACGCGCCTCAATTAGCGTGCGAGATACCTACCTTGATCCGCTACATTTGTTGCAGGTGGAATTATTGGCGCGCTCCAGAGAGCAGGGTGAGGCAACTTGCCCGGCAATTGAGCAAGCTTTATTGGTAACTGTTGCAGGTATTGCTGCAGGGCTGCGCAACACAGGTTGACTGACCTAGGCTGATCACCCGTTATTTAGGTCGGGTGATCAGCTGTATTTACTGTGTTTAATATGAATTGAGTGCAGCGCCGAGCATGCCGCCAATGATGCCCAATACGAAGCCAACGGCCACTAAGACTACCCAGATCCAGAATAAAACTATGACTGCTGTGCTATTGGCCGGTGGTGGTGCCCCGTAGCGATTGCTGCCAGTGCTGCCTGGTAAGAGAAACATAAGCAACTGAAAGATACTGCCTACTACGGGAATGACTGTGATTAAAATCAGCCAGCCAGACCAGCCAATATCGTGTAATCGTTTCACGCTGATTTGAATACCGATGACGATTGCCGCTAGGGTTACAACTAGAGCAACCGGTATGCCTACAAAAGCTGAAATTTTGAAGGCCACAGCACTGACAATGACTGCAGGTATTAGAGCTAGCATAAAAACTATTGACCACGCGATATAACGCATGCGCCCAAGACGTCCTTCAATGCCCCAGATATTTAACTCACCAACGTCCTCGGGGTTTTGTTCAATAATTGCCTGCGGCGATGCGTAAGGCGTACTTTGTACAGCCTGCGCAGGATGTGCTGCTTGTGCTTGGTGGCTATTGAACTTGGCGATGACAATACCGCAACTTTGACAGATTGGGCTTTCTGCTTGCTGTACAGCACATTTAGGACAAGTCATGCTGTTAGGACAAGTCATGCTGTGTGTGCTGCTTGCTGTCTCTTCTGCTTCTGTAGGTTCTAAGCTTAAGTTCGCTACAAAGTCTGTTTCTTTGTTAGCAATAATGCCTGCATTAAATAGAGCTGTTATGTATTTATCTGCTTGTGCTGCACTGATATCGCGCTTAATGACAGTGGGCTTACCAGAAAACAAATGCTTGATAGCAGCAACGTCTGCTTTGAATAAGCGGGCCAGATTGTCTTGAGCAAAGTCGAGTGTTACTCCAGGGGCAAGGCTGCCATCCATGGTGATTTTATACAGAGTGTTGGGCATGTGGCTTCCTTGGCTGTAGTTATTAAAGTTATTGGTTGAGCCATAGCCTAAATAATAGGCTATGGCTCTTTAGTTAAAAGGGTTTGAGGATTGCGAGCAATACTATTGCGACTAAAAATAAGACTGGCAGCTCATTAAACCAGCGGTAAAAGACGTGGCTTTTTTGGTTTTCACCCTGAGCAAAGCGCTTATAAATAGCGCCTAAATAGAAATGATAGATGATTAGTAAAGCAACCAGCGTCAGTTTTACATGCATCCAACCGGCCTTGAGCAGAGCGGGGTTCATATATAACATACTGATTCCAAGCAGCAGCGTAGCCACTAGAGACGGGTGCATGATGCCTCTATAGAGTTTGCGCTCCATAACGGTGAAGCGTTCTTGGCTGATGCTGTCAGAGCTCATGGCGTGATAGACAAATAAACGCGGTAAATAAAATAAACCCGCAAACCAACACACCACTGCGATAATATGGAAAGCCTTAATCCATAAATACGTCATAACCTGCTCCAAAAGTAAATTCTGCACATAGTAGTACGCTGTTACTGCAGTGTCATCTGTAGAGTGTGGGTTGTACGTCAACAGATATAACTTAATTTCAAAAAAGAGGGTGCATGCATGATCAAAGTAGCTATCGTCGGCGGTACAGGCTATACGGGGGTTGAGTTATTACGCCTACTCGCTTTGCATCCGCATGCACAGGTTGAGGTTATTACTTCCCGCTCTGAAGAAGGTGTAAGGGTTGCAGATATGTACCCCAATCTGCGCGAAAGCTATCCCGAGCTGGTTTTTTCTGTACCGCAAGTTGACAAGCTAACCGCTTGCGATGTTGTGTTTTTTGCCACACCCCATGGTGTTGCTCACGGTTTGGCTGATGAGATTTTGCAGGCGGGTACGCGGGTAATTGATTTGTCTGCGGATTTTCGTCTTGAAGATGCAGAAGAGTGGTCGCAGTGGTATGGCCAACCGCACGGAGCACCGCACTTATTAGCTGATGCAGTATATGGGTTGCCTGAGGTGAACCGAGAAGCTATTAAGACTGCACGGTTGATTGCCGTGCCTGGCTGTTATCCAACTGCGGTCCAACTTGCATTACTGCCATTGGTTGAGGCAGGGCTGGCTGAGACTCAACAAATTATTGCCAGTTGCGCCTCAGGCGTCAGTGGTGCCGGGCGAGGCGCTAAAATTGGCTCGCTGTTCTGTGAGGCAGCTGAAAATATGGTTGCTTATGGGGTCAGTGGCCACCGCCATCTGCCTGAGATCAAACAGGGTTTACGCCGTGCTGCTGGTCAGTCAGTGGGGTTAACCTTTGTGCCGCATTTAGTACCCATGATTCGTGGGATTCATGCAACACTTTATGCGACGGTGCTTGATCGCAGTCTTGACCTGCAAAGCGTATATGAGCAGCGTTATCAGAATGAGCCATTTGTAGATGTGCTACCGGCTGGCGTTTGCCCGCAGACACGCAGTGTAAAGGGTGCCAACATGTGCCGCATTGCTGTGCAGCGCCCGCAAGATGGCGATGTAGTTGTCGTTATGGCGGTTATTGATAACTTAGTGAAAGGCGCATCCGGCCAAGCAGTGCAGAATATGAATATTATGTTCGGTTTAGATGAGAGTAGCGGCTTAAACTCTGCTGCCTTGATACCTTAGGCAATGCTAATAGTTGACCTTGGTGGTAGGATAAGCGGATAATATAACCAATAGATGTTTACAGCGCGATGCTGGGAGAAAGTAAAATGAGTGTTGAATCCTTCGTCCCTGACGCAATGCAATTTACTCAAGGTGCGGCAAATAAAGTTAAGGCTCTAGTCGAAGAAGAAGGTAATGCGCGCTTAAAATTACGCGTATTTATTACTGGCGGTGGTTGTTCAGGCTTCCAGTATGGTTTTACCTTCGATGAAGAGGTCGCTGACGATGACACCATCGTTAACCGAGAAGGAGTGAGCTTAGTCATTGATCCCATGAGCTTCCAGTACTTAGCCGGTGCAGAAGTTGACTATACCGAAGGTTTGGAAGGCTCACGTTTTGTGATTAATAATCCAAACGCAACCACTACATGCGGTTGTGGTTCGTCCTTCTCGATTTAATTGCAAGTTTTAAACAGGATAAATGGCGCCAAGTACTCTTAAGCCTCTGGCGCCAGTAACAGTTGGCCTATTGCTCGGCATGTTTTCGAGACAGCAATGAGCCAGCCAAGCAAAAGCCATAGCCTCCATCCAGTCCGCAGCAATACCTTGCGAGTCAGTACTATCCACTAGGCAGTCGGGTAGCAGGCGCTGCAAACGCTGCAGTAAATCATTATTATGTGCACCGCCACCACAAACCCAGACGGATCGAGTGCTGGCTTGAGCTGCGAGGATTGAGTCAGCAATAGTCTGCGCGGTAAATTCAGATAAAGTCGCCTGTACATCCTGGTCAACTAGAGCTTCTTGCTGGGCTAATAAACTCTGCAGCCAAGGCAAATTAAACAGTTCGCGGCCCGTACTTTTTGGGCCTTGAGTGGCGAAAAAAGGTTCGCTTAACATGCTGTTCAATAGACTTTTATTCACTGTCCCGCTAGCTGCCCAGGTGCCATTTCGGTCAAACGTTTGGTTTTTTTTGTGCTGAATCCAAGCATCTAGCAAGACATTGCCGGGGCCGCAGTCAAAGCCCAAGGTGCTGGTGTTTTCATTTAGTAGCGTCACATTGCTAAAACCGCCAATGTTGAGTACTGCGCATGGCTGAGGGTGCTTTTTGAAAAGCATTTCATGAAAGGCAGGGACGAGCGGGGCGCCTTGCCCACCAGCTGCGATGTCACGCTGACGAAAATCACTGACTACAGTTATGCCGGTTAACTCAGCAAGCAGTGCTGGGCTGCCAATTTGTACCGTAAAGTGTTGCGCAGGCTCATGCCGGATGGTTTGACCGTGACTACCAATAGCACGAATTTGACTGGCGGATAGACGAGTTTTGCTCAGCAGTTGCTTAACACCTTGTGCTGCCAGCTGCGCCCATTGCTGTTCGGCTAAAGCCGCTCGCTGGATTTCGTTGGGTCCGCTGCTGCAGAGGGTAAGCAAACTTTGCTTGAGGGCTAAAGGCATTGCTAGATATTGACTGGCAACTAGCTCGCAACCTTGATCGATATTCACTAAGCATATATCAATCCCGTCGAGGCTAGTGCCAGACATAATGCCAATATAAAGCATGCGCTTACTGAGCGTTTAGGGCTAGCTGTGTAGCTTTATGTTGGTCCAACTTCGCGAGCAAAGGCTTGCTTTGTTGGAAAAAGCGCTGCTTTTCTGAGGCGTGAATAGGGTCGGCTGTAGGCAATTTTTGGCTTAAAGGATCTACGTGCACGCCATTAACTTGGAACTCATAATGTAAGTGTGGGCCTGTAGATAAGCCTGTTGTACCGATATAGCCAATGATTTGGCCTTGTTTAACAGTGCTGCCAGCACGAACACCCTTAGCGAAACCTTGCATATGGGCATACAGAGTTTGGTAGCGTTGACCATGCTTAATCACTACAGTATTGCCGTAGCCACCCTTGCGGCCAGCGAGTGTTACACGGCCATCGCCTGCTGCTTTAATTGGGGTTCCACGTGGGGCAGCGTAGTCAACTCCTTTGTGCGCACGAATTTTATTCAAAATAGGGTGCTTGCGGCCATTAGAAAAGCGAGAGCTGATACGAGCAAAGTCTACGGGTGTACGGATGAAAGCCTTACGTAAGCTTGCGCCATCAGCATCGTAGTAATTCGTATTGCCTTGTTTATCTGTGTAGCGAATGGCCGTATATACTTTGCCGCGATTTGTGAAGCGCGCGCTAAGGATGTTGCCAGTACCTATGGTTTTGCCGTCTACAGTTTTTTCTTCATAAACCAATTCAAACTCATCACCGGTTCTTAAGTCTTGAGCAAAGTCGATGTCATAACCAAAAATATTAGCCATATCTAAAGCGAGGCTGTACGGTAAACCAGATTTTTTTGTTGCAGAAAAAAGCGCACCTTCTACTGTGCCTTGTGCATACTTTTCCGACGTTTGTGTTGCGGCAACATCTTTACGAAATGCAAAGTCATTTGTCTCAGCTTGTTTTTCTAAGTAAATAGTTTCCAGCGGGCTGATTTTACTGCTTAAAGCTTGGAGCGATTGCTCCTCATCAAACTCAAAGGTTAGCGTTTGACCTATTTTTAAATGAGTAAAGCGCTTAGCTTCTTTATTTGTAGCGAGAATCTTGTGCAAAACTGCGTTATCAAGTCCTGCTTTAACAAAAAGTACGGATAAGGTGTCGCCCTTATTTACCGTAAGGTTTTTTGTGTACTCAAAGGCTTGAGTCTCAGCATCAGGGTTGCTGTCTGCTTGGGCCTGAGGGTTATGGATAATTGCAGAGTCAGTTTCGGAAGCAGTGACTGCGAGCTGAGAATCTTCGGCAGTAAGAGCTTGTGTGACTTGTTCTGCGGTTTGCTCTTCTAACTCAATATTAATAAAAGTCTTTTTAGCTTCCACTTCGCGAGAAGGGTAAACAAGCAATGATAGACAGAGCAATGCAGCAATTCCGCTTGCCGCAAGCAGATGGCGCTTGGGATAGCTCTGCTGTATTGAAGTATTATTTGTTGGCATGGTCTTAGAGGTCTGCTGTGTGCGATTGGGTAAAATATAAGTAAAAGCCTTCTACTGCAAGCTTAGATGTTCGGTAACTTGAGCTGTGTCAGCTTTTTCGTAGGGTTTAGTGCAATAACTGCTTGCTAAATATGCAGTTTGTCTGATGTGGTAATTTGTTTTTAGTTCCTTATCTAGTACCCTTACCTGTTATCTATTTTACTTAATGTGGTGTTCTGAGCATGAAAACCGTTGAAGAGCAATTAGCTGTTATTAAGCGAGGTACTGACAGCGTCGTCGTAGAGCAAGAGCTGTTAAATAAGTTGAAGCGCAATGAGCCGTTGCGTGTAAAAGCAGGTTTTGACCCTACCGCTCCGGACCTTCACTTGGGGCACACTGTGCTGCTAAACAAGCTGCGTATGTTGCAAGATCTTGGTCATCACGTGATGTTTTTGATTGGTGACTTTACCGGGATGATCGGTGATCCAAGTGGTAAAAGTGTTACGCGGCCGCCGTTAACCCGGGAGCAGGTCTTAGAAAACGCAGAAACATATAAGCAGCAAGTATTTAAAGTGCTTGATGAGAGTAAAACAGAAGTTGTATTTAACTCAGCATGGCTTGAGAAGCTGACTCCAGCGGACTTTATTCGTCTAACCTCGCAGTACACTGTTGCGCGAATGTTGGAGCGAGAGGATTTTAGTAATCGCTATGAGAGTCATCAGCCAATTGCTATCCATGAGTTTTTGTATCCTTTGATTCAGGGGTATGACTCAGTTGCGTTGCGTGCTGATATAGAAGTGGGTGGTACAGACCAGACCTTTAATCTGTTAATGGGGCGTGAGTTGCAGCGAGCTTATGGCCAAGAGCCGCAGTGTGTTATTACCATGCCGTTGCTCGAGGGTTTGGATGGCGTTAATAAGATGTCAAAATCTTTGGGCAATTATGTAGGGATACAGGAAGCGCCTGGGGTTATGTATAGCAAGTTATTGTCTATGCCAGATGAGTTGATTTGGCGCTATTATGATTTGCTGAGCTTTCGCAGCAGTGAAGAGATTGAGCGGTTAAAGGAAAGCGTTGCCCAAGGTGCAAATCCGCGAGATATTAAAATTGATTTGGCGCGTGAGCTTATTGCACGTTTTCACGGAGATGAAGCAGCTGCTAGCGCTCATAAGTCTGCTGGTAATCGTATGCAGGAAGGTCAGCTGCCAGAGAATTTGCCAGAGGTAGAAGTGGTTGCTGCTAATGATTTGCCAATTGCGGCAGTTCTTAATCAGGCAGGTCTGGTCAAAAATGCCGCAAGTGCTCGTGATATGTTGGCTGCTGGTAGTGTGCGAGTGGATGGGGAGGTAGTTGATAGAGAGTTTGTCTTTAAGCTTGGCTCTGTTCACGTATGCCAGGCTGGAAAGAAAAGCTTTGCTAAAGTGGCGTTGGTTGCTGAGTAAAGGCGAGATGTTTTATTTAAATGCTTGCGTTTCTAATTTAAGTCTGTAGTATAGATCTTCTTGGAGCGCAAAACATCGTGCAGCAAGTGTCAGAAATATTTTCAACGATTTATGAAAATAAACCTTGACAGATTATTCAGGTAGCGTAATATACGCCACCTCGCTGAGACACTCAGCGAAACGTTCTTTAACAATTTGAATCAAGCAATTCGTGTGGGTGCTTGTGTTAGATGATTGATAGTCAGCAAGATTATCAG
>SMEQ01000454.1_pt1 | contig 12385 bp, 9 predicted proteins | sample 2456281 | NCBI WGS metagenome assembly SMEQ01 (sample SAMN10132596, study PRJNA489261) | soil metagenome | isolation source: day1 antibiotic-loamy sand soil ammended with raw manure from dairy cow... | place: USA | collected 2015-04-01 | reverse complement strand
CAGACAATCCTATAAGTAATTCTAAAACTTATTATGGGAATATAGATTATCATTTACATGGGTTTTATCCTTTCCTCAAAACCAACTCATTCCGTCTGCTTGGAGGTGCTGGTACAGAGCTATCTGTTGGTGGCATATACAACATTCGCAACAGTAACAACCCAGCTCAACTAAAAACATCTATCAATTTAAATGCATCGCTACTTGCATTTTATAAATGGAAGTTGCTTACACTACGCTGGCAAGTATCAACCCCGCTTATAGGCGCTTTTTTCTCTCCTGGCTTTGGCCAATCTTATTATGAAATATTTGTTTTGGGCAATGATTCAGGAGTTGTTCATTTTGCGACACCCGCCAATCAAAGAGGATTAAGAAACTACATTACTGTCGACTACCCCATAGGCAAAGTTACACTTAGAGCAGGCTATTTAAGAAATTACTATCGCACAAAAACCAACAATCTTATTACTTCAATCTCATCTCATCAGTTTGTGATAGGCTTAGCATTCGAATCGCTTAGCTTTGGGAGAAGAGATATAGAGAAGAATGATTGGGTCAAAAGTGTGTATAACGAATAATAAATCTTTAAATCAATATATAAACATGAAAACAAAATATGATTTTGATCAAGTAATAGATAGAAGTAATACTAACTCCATTAAAATAGAAGCACTTGAAGAAGTGTTTGGCAACAAAGATATTACACCTCTTTGGGTGGCAGATATGGATTTTCTTGCACCCCCTGAAGTAACTAAAGCAATGAAGAAACGAGTTGAACATGGCATATTTGGATATGTACAGCCAGATGAGCAATACTTCAACGCTATTATCAACTGGTTGAAAGATAGACACAGTTGGACGGTAGACCAAGAAACGATAAGCTTTGTGCCTGGTGTTGTAAAAGGCTTTGCTTTTGCTATCGATGTTTTTACAAACGAAAATGACAAGATAATAATTCAACCTCCTGTATATCCTCCATTTAAAGGCACTACCGAAGGTTTAAACAGGGAGATTGTAAACAATCCTTTGATTTTTGAAAACGGACAATATAAGATGGACTTCGACAACTTGCGCGAAGTTGCAAAAACAGGTTGCAAGATGCTTATCCTTTGTAATCCTCAAAATCCAAGTGGGCGTATATGGTCGGAAGCAGAGTTGCGCGAATTGGCAGAAATATGCTACGACAACGATATATTGGTCATATCAGACGAGATTCATGGCGATTTGGAGTTGCCAGGCTACAAGCATGTACCATTTGCAACAGTATCGGAAAAAGCTGCTCAAAACAACATTACACTGATGGCCCCCAGCAAAACATTTAATATTGCAGGCTTAGTAAGTTCGTTTGCAGTGGTAGAGAATAAAGATATTAGAGAGAAATATTTTAATTATCTAGCAGCACGAGAACTGGATAAAGGTACAATATTTGCTTACATAGCTGCACAGATTGCTTATGAAACTGGTGGAGATTGGTTGGACCAAGTAATAGAATACATTCAAAAAAACATTGATTTTGTTGATGCTTTCTTACAAAAACATGTTCCGAAAATAAAAGTAGTTAGACCAGAAGCTTCATTTTTAATTTGGCTTGACTGTAGAGACCTAAAATTATCGCAACCTGAACTAGAAAACTTTTTTATTCACAAAGCAAAGCTAGGCCTTAATAGTGGCACTATGTTTGGAAAAGAAGGAGAGGGATTTATGCGTTTAAATGTTGGATGTCCACTAATTACTCTTGAAAAGGCACTCGATAATTTAAAAAAAGCTGTAGCTTTGTGAAACAAAATAGGTTTGAATTGTTGTACTAGATAAGATTTTAATGTAGAACAGACAAATCGACAATAAATTAAATAAATAAGTACTTTAAAAAAAGAAAGCAAAATGAAGATTGAAACTAACAAATATGTGACATTAGCATACGAACTACATGTTGGCGAAGATGAAGAAAGAGAACTAATGGAGCGTGCTACAGAAGAGATTCCTTTGGAGTTTATTTTCGGAACTAACTCTATGCTACAATCATTTGAAGCTCAACTTGAAGGCAAGGTTACAGGAGATACTTTCGAATTTACACTTACACCCGATGAGGCGTATGGTGATTTTGAAGATGAGAAAATTGTAGAAATTCCTAAATCTGTTTTTGAAGTTGATGGAGAAGTTGACGAAGAGATGCTTGAAGAAGGTAAAACCATTCCAATGATGGATACCGAAGGAAATAGATTGCTTGGATCGGTTGTTGATGTAAAAGACGACGTTGTATCTATGGACTTCAATCACCCATTGGCAGGAGAATTGCTTCACTTCAGCGGTAATGTCTTAGAAGTTCGCGATGCTACAGCCGAAGAAATTGCGGCACTATTCACACAAGATGATGGTGGTTGCTCTGGTTGCTCCGACAGTGGCTGTGGAGACAGAGGTCAAGGTTGTAGCTAACTATACGCTGTAATAACAAATAGTATTATAAAAATCACAGACTTGCATTTTAATTGGCAGTCTGTGATTTTTTCTTTTTGTACCTTTGTATTATACAATTGCATAATTAAAATACGTGTGAAGGAGAATTACAATGAACACATTTGGTAATATTTTTAGGCTCACTTCGTTTGGCGAGTCCCATGGACAAGCTGTTGGAGGAGTTATTGATGGTTGTCCATCGGGCATTGAGTTGGATATCGATTTTATTCAAAATGAATTGAACAGACGTCGACCTGGTCAATCTAACATAACAACGTCTCGAAAAGAAGAGGATAAAGTTTCATTTCTATCAGGTGTTTTCGAAGGGAAAACTACGGGTACACCTGTCGCCTTCACCGTTACTAATAAGAATCAAGAATCGTCAGACTACGACAATCTGAAAGATATCTATCGTCCTTCGCATGCCGATTATACTTATGCAATGAAATATGGTATTCGCGACCATCGGGGTGGTGGGCGTTCTTCGGCGCGAGAAACCATATCACGTGTTGTTGCAGGAGCTATTGCAAAGCTTATTCTAAAAAAACTGTCAATAAGTGTAATTGCTTATACATCGCAAGTAGGTAATATTGCACTAGATAATGATTATAGTAAATACAATCTCTCGCAAATAGAGGCTACTCCCATAAGATGCCCCGACAGAGAAAAAGCAAAAGAGATGATTCAACTCATAAAAGAGGTGAAGGCCGACGGCGACACAATTGGTGGCGTTGTTACCTGTATTATAAAAGGGGCTCCAATAGGATTGGGCAATCCTGTATTCGGAAAATTGCATGCTGCATTGGGTAGCGCTATGCTGAGTATTAATGCTGCAAAGGGTTTTGAATATGGGCAGGGCTTCAATGTTGATATGCAAGGTTCGGAAGCCAACGATCTGTTTTATAATGATAATGGAGAAATTAAGACACTCACCAATAACTCAGGAGGCATTCAGGGTGGCATTTCCAATGGTCAAGATATTTACTTTCGTGTAGCATTTAAACCTGTATCTACTTTGTTTATGAATCAGAAAACTGTCGACAAAACTGCTAGGAAAACAACTATTGAAGCAAAAGGACGTCACGACCCATGTGTTCTACCACGAGCAGTTCCCATAGTTGAGGCTATGGCTGCACTCACTATTTTAGACTATTATTTGTTGGCGCAAACAGGATTATCTTTCTAATAGACAGAAAAACGACAAATAAGTGTACAAAGCTTTTCTATAACGGAAATAATTTCTATCTTTGCACCCGCAATTACAATTTTATTTAATAACAAATTTAACTAAATGGCAACAAAACTACGTTTACAAAGAAGAGGACGAAGAAATTTCCCTTTTTATCAAATTATCGTTGCAGATAGCAGAGCTCCACGGGATGGAAAGTACATTGAAAGGATCGGTTCATATAATCCGAACACAAATCCTGCTACAATCACTTTAGATTTCGAAAGAGCTTTATATTGGCTGCAAACTGGTGCTGAACCATCAGATACAGTACGTAATATATTATCACGCGAAGGTGTTTTAATGAAAAAGCACTTATTGGGTGGTGTAACAAAAGGTGCATTTACTGAAGAAGAAGCAAACCGCAAATACGACGAGTGGGTAGCTAACAAAGACAAAACAATTGAATCGGTAAAAAGTGCTGAAGAAGAAAAGCAACGTGCTGAAGATAAAGCTCGTTTAGATGCTGAGAAAAAAGCTAACCAAGCACGCGCTGACGAATTAGCTAAGAAAAAAGCTGACGAAATAGCTGCACTTGAAGCTGAGAGGGCTGCAAAAGCTGCCGCAAGAGAAGCTGCTAAAGCTCCAGTTGTGGAAACTCCAGTGGAAGAACCAGCAAAAGAAGAGAATAAAGAAGAAAAAGCTGAATAAGCATTCTTTCGTACAATGATTAAACCTGCGGGTTTTCTATATTGATAAATAAAAAAGCAGTAAGTTTTAAAACTTACTGCTTTTTTTATGCTTAACACTAGTATAACTAGCTGTATCTTTTCTTGTGTCTTATTTATACAACTTCTCTTTCAGCATAGCAACTGTAGGGTCGGTAATATAGTCATCGTAATCCATCATCTTATCGATAATTCCATTTGGAGTTAATTCGATTATGCGGTTGGCTACTGTATGAATAAACTCATGGTCATGACTCGAAAAAAGAACATTCCCTTTAAAAGATATCAATGTATTATTGAATGCTTGAATAGACTCTAAGTCTAAGTGATTGGTGGGAGTGTCAAGTATTAAAGTGTTGGGGTCTTTTAGCATCATACGAGAAATCATACAACGCATTTTTTCACCTCCCGACAAAACACTTACTTTTTTTGCTAAGTCGTCATTAGAAAAAAGCATTCTACCAAGAAATCCTTTTATGTATATTTCGCTAGTATCTTCTGAAAATTGACCTAGCCAATCAATTAGGTTGAGGTCTGAATTAAAGAAAGGTGCGTTATCTAACGGAAGATATGCTGTTGTGATAGTCTGTCCCCAACTATAAGTGCCTGATTCTGGTTTTTGCTCACCACTAATAATCTCGAATAGAGCTGTCATAGCACGAGGGTCTCTGCTTAAAAACACAATTTTGTCGTCTTTCTCTACGTTTATATTCAGGTCTTTAAACAGAACTTGTCCATCAACACTTTGTGTTAATCCTTTTATTTCTAAAATCTGATTGCCTGGTTCTCTATTTGGGGTAATAATAATACCTGGATAGCGACGTGATGAAGGTTTAATTTCTTCTATATTCAAACGCTCAATCATTTTCTTGCGACTGGTTGTTTGTTTAGATTTAGCAACGTTGGCACTAAAACGACGAATAAACTCTTCCAACTCTTTTTTCTTCTCTTCGGCACGTTTGTTTTGATTTTGCTGTTGGCGCAAGGCTAACTGACTTGATTCGTACCAGAAACTATAGTTTCCTGAAAACATTTGTAATTTGCTGAAATCTATATCCACAATATGCGTGCAAACAGAGTCTAAGAAGTGACGGTCGTGACTTACTACCAATATTGTATGGTCAGAATTAGATAGATAGTTTTTTAACCACTCTATGGTTTCCAAGTCTAGGTCGTTGGTAGGCTCATCCAGTAATAGATTGTCTGGTTGTCCAAATAGAGCTCTGGCTAGTAGCACGCGAACTTTCTGCTTACCACTCAAGTCTTCCATTAGAGTGTAGTGCACATCTTCGTTTACACCTAATCCGCTAAGCAAGCTTGCAGCATCACTTTCGGCATTCCAGCCTTCCATTTCTGCAAACCTTCCTTCAAGTTCCGATACACGAATACCGTCCTCATCATTGAAATCAGGCTTTTCATAAAGCGCATTTTTCTCGCTCATTATCTCCCATAGGGTTGAATGTCCCATTAGTACTGTGTCGAGCACAGTGTATGCATCAAATGCAAAGTGATCTTGACTTAACACCGAAAGGCGCTCGCCAGAGCCTAGTGAAACGTGACCCCTTGTTGGATCTATTTGTTTGCTTATTACACGTAGAAAGGTAGATTTGCCAGCACCATTAGCGCCGATTATTCCATAGCAATTGCCTGGATTGAATTGTAAATTAACGTCTTGAAAAAGAATTCTTTTGCCGAACTGAACGTCCAGATTACTAACTGTTATCATATATGTATACTCTCTTTTTTTAATTGAATCTGCAAAGATACGAAAATTTGGCAAAACTCTATGTATGTGAATGTGAGCAAATTTGATGTTCTCTACTTTGTTAAAATAAAAAAGTCGTTTTTTTTGATGTTGCTCTATCTGGAAAGTGTGCTCTTTAGGTAGTGGTGTAGGCTAGTTGTCTGTTGATGTGAGTTAACCCAAATTATTCGTCGCTAATTTATTGTAAATTGTGTTAGTGGCTAGTAGTCATAGGTTTACAGATTTGTAGTGCTTTAGTGCAGAGACTCACTTCTGGGTAGTGTTTACTTTTAATCTGGACACTGATCCTTCCTTGCTGAGCCTACTCGAAGGTGTCGAAGTACAGTTGTTGAGGCTGTTGAAGTGGGTTCGTGAACCTGTCGAAGGGCGGTCGCTTAGCTTGTCGGAGGGTACGTATCTGCTTGCCTTAGCAAACTTCTTGAAATAGTGGGCTTTGTAGGTAGAGTTAGACGCCCCAGTATCTACGATGGAACTGAAAATGTTAATAATATGGATTAATTTAATTTATACTCGTAAAATTATTTTTAAGCTTGTATAGTATGACTTTTCTTGGTTAAAGCACATATTGTAGACTAAAAGACGTTTTTGAAGCTAATTCTTGAAACAGGAGGTGGCTTTAGATTTAATCTGTTGCACTATCTATAACTTTATTAAACCCTTGCTTATACGACTCTCCAATTGGCAGCTCTTTTTCGCCAATTGTAACTCTGTTTTTACTGATAGAATCAATTTTATTTTTCTGAATAATGAATGAGCGGTGTATTCGTATAAAATTTGTGGAGGGTAATGTTTCTTCAAGTCCCTTCATACTCATCAAAGATAGAATAGGGTGGGGTTTATCTTTCAAATGTATTTTCACGTAATCTTTCCATCCTTCTATATAGAGAATATCTTTAAATAATATACGAATTAGCTTATGGTCGGCTTTTACAAACATTTGCTCCTCTTGTTTTATAGGGCTCGCTGTTGTATCCTTGCTTTGGGCCGATTCTTTCATTTCAAACCATTTGAGCGCTTTTTTGGTTGCTTCCAGAAATTTGGTGTAGCTTATGGGTTTCAATAGATAATCTAAAGCGTCTACTCGGTAGCCTTCCAATGCATATTCGCTAAATGCTGTAGTGAATATAATGCGTGTGTCCTCTTTTACAAATCGTGCAAACTCCATGCCACTTATTTCGGGCATTTGAATGTCTAAGAAGATAATATCGACAGATTTAGTTGCAGCATCTTGCATTGCTTCTATAGCACTTGAGTAGCTACCAGTAAGCTTCAAGAGAGGTGTCTTTGCTACATAAGACTCTAGTAGTTCTATAGCTAAGGGTTCATCATCAATTATCCAGCAAGTTAGTTCCATGTTTTTTATAACGTATTGATAGTGATGTGCGATGTAAAAATGCTTTTATCATTATCTTGGTCCAGTTTTTGTGTCCAAGTGTGTTGATTAGGGTATAGCAGTTCTAATCGTCTTTTCACTTGATTAAGCCCGATGCCACTTCCACTTTTGTCTGATTCGCTTTTAGGAAAAGCACTGTTTCTGCAAATAAACTCAATCTCTCCGTTTAGATTCTCTATGAGTTTAATGTCTATAAACGACTCTTTGTTTCCGCTCACTCCATGTTTAAAAGCATTTTCGATAAGCGATATAAATATAAGTGGAGCAATCCGTGTAGGTGTTCCTGGCGATACTTCAATGTTTGTGGTGAGTTTTACATTTTTCGACAAACGAATTCTCATCAACTCAATGTAGTTTTTAATAAACTCCACCTCTTTTATTAATGGCACATAGGTCTCATTGTTGTCGTATAGTAAATGGCGAAGTAGCTTGCTTAACTCCTCTACTGCAGTTTGTGCTTTTGTGGGATTGAACTCAATAAGTGCGTAAATATTATTCAGCGTATTGAGCAAGAAGTGCGGATTTATTTGCGACTTCAAGTTCTTGAGTTCTGCTTCTGTTTTTTCTTTTTCCAGCTCTTTTCTTTCCGACTCTACCTTCGACCAACGTGCACTCATCTTTATACCAACACTAAGACCCACAATTAATGCAAGCGAAAAAAAGTTGCGTGCAATAAACATGTATTGTGTTCTTTGATTTCGCCTACGGTATCGTCTTGTGCGCCCTTCTAGATTAAGCGATGTTATATAGTCTTGAGCATAATACATAAGTGCGCCAACTACTATAATGAGAAGTAGGTTGATAAGAATAAATTCTGCAGTTTTTTGTCTGTACAAAAAGCGGTCTATTAGATAGATATAGTTGATGTAGAAAACAATCATAAAACCAACCATCACAGAGGCTTGTCGCCAAAAGTACGACCAGTTGATGCCTTGTCCTCTATCTATCAAAAAAAGAGGCAAACCAAAGACAATGAGCCATACAGTCATATGTATGAACACATTGTCTAAGTAGAAATTTGATTTTATTTTGTCTCTCATCTTCTTTTATCTGTATACAAATATACACTTTATAGTGATTGTTTCTATGAAACTGAGATAAAGTTACTTCCCGAAAGGGAATAAAGTTAGTGTGGGCGACCTCTACCCATTCCTCTACCCATTCCACGTCCATCAGATTCACTTGGTGCAGTGCCACCACCTTTAAAAATATTGAATCGATATACAAAGTGGAACATAAAGTAGCTAGTCAATGTGTTAGTTGTTGTGTCGCGAATGTAGTTTGACGTTACAGAGCGGCTAATGTCACTCTTTTGCTTCAATATATCATAAATCTTGAAACGGATAGTTCCATTCTTTTGCTTGAAAAGTTGTTTAGATAATGCAGCGTTCCATAAGAACTCTTGTTGATCGAACCCATCGGCATACCCAGAGTTGGTTGAGTAGTTGAAGTCGCTTTCAATTAAGAAATCTAATGGTAAATAGATGGTTGTTGATGCATTTCCACCATAGTTAAAGTACTCTTGATTTTGCTGTCCTTGCAATGAGTTATCAACTTTGTTGTATGATACATTTCCTCTTAAAGAGAAATCAAACTGATCTGAGCGGTAGTTTACACCCAATGTTTCACCTAAATTTAGTCGCTTACTTGTGTTCTTTTCTAAGTTTGAGAAACCATTTGAATTATTGTAATTACCAAATGTCATTGAGAAAATTGAGAACTTGATATTGCGTAATGGCTGGTTGGTCATAAAGCGCATATTTGCATTCCAGTTTCCATTTACGTTTTCGTAAGTAGATTCTCTTCTACCAGTCTCACGGTCTGTTATTGTTGACGATACAATATCGTTTACAGTAAACCCTAAGTTTGTCATAAACATATAGGCGCTATTTTTCTCTGGGTTAAAGTTTCTATATCTCACTCGCATACTATGATTAAATGCAGGCTTTAGGTCTGGATTACCATAAGATATATTCAACGGATTCGAAAAATCTTTTACCGATGATAATTGAGTTACCGAAGGTTGATTGGTTCTACCGTAATAGTTTAGACGTAAGTTTTTTTGACGAGTCCACATGTAATTGAACTGTGCCATGGGAGCAAAGTTGATAATATTTTGTGAAACACTTTCCTCTAATGTCTCTCCCTTGTATATTTTACTTTCAGATTTTGATGGTTGCATGCTTACACCCACCATATAGTTGTATTTATCTCTGGTTGCGCGGAAATTTAACTCCACATTTTGATTGTAAAAGTCGTTCTTCAATCTCTTGCTGTAAGTTGTATCCAATATGGTGTATTCTCCACCAACTCCATCTCTTGTTCTTGTGTCTTTGTCAGATTCAGAACGATTGTATCTGTAATTGTATGCCAATTGCAAGAAGTTTCTATTGCCTAATGGCTCGACATACGATGCATAGAAGCGCAAGTTTTTACCATCGTTTGTGTTTTTTATACGTTGGTCTATTATATCTTCAGGACGTGTGCTATAGAATGTATTTGAAAGGTTTTCTGCATTATTCTCAGAGTCATTTATTCCACCACCAATACTAAAACTTAACACTCTACCAGTAGAGCCAAGTTTTCTGCTTCCTTCCAAAGTTCCTCCAATTGTTTTACCAGTTCCTTTAGAGTAGTACTCAGAGTCTCCATGGTTTATAGTATCGCCTTCAGCTCTTACAGTTGAGAAATCACTAATTTCTGAGCGGTTGTTATTATAGAAAGATGCATTGGGTCTAAAGATGAATTTAGTCATTGAATCGGGTTCCCACTCCAATCTAAAGTCCATATTAATATTCTGACTGTAGTTGTTAGACTTATTATTCTCACGTTCAAATGTGTTGCCAGAACTCAATAAGTTTTGTGTATAAACACTCGACGTGTTATCTGTATCTGTATCGCCATATCTAACATTACCTCCAAGCGTTAATTTCTCGTTAAACTCTTTGCTAAAGTTCAAACCAGCATTGGCAGATTTTGTTATGCCGCTACTTCCTCCCCATCCTCCTCGTCTACCTCCTCCGCCCCCACTACCAAACATGGCTGAGGCTAAGTCGGAGAAACCTGCATTGTTAGTATTATTAAGTCCACCAAGAAAAGTCAATTGATCTTTATCGCGCATATAGTTTACCATTGCATTTGCTTCGTAGCGGTCTTGACTACCATACCCAGCAAAGGCATTTCCAAATACACCCTCTTTCATACCAGGTTTCACTGTAAGGTTGATAACCATCTCTTCATCGCCATCATCAAACCCAGTCATCAAAGACATATCTGTTCTTCTTTCCAATACTTGTAGTTTGTCTACCATTTTTGCTGGTAGATTTTTGGAAGCTACTTTTGGGTCATCGCTAAAAAACTCTTTCCCATCTATCAATATTTTCTTTATTTCTTGACCATTTACAGTTATTTTTCCATCTGCGTCTATCTCAACACCAGGCATTTTTTTTAATAAGTCTTCTATAACAGCACTTTCAGATACTTTATAAGAGTCTGCATTATACTCTACTGTATCGCCTCTCACTACAACTTCCAAAGCTTTTGCTGTAATTAATGCATCAGACAATAATACTCCATCTTCGTGAAGAGACAAAGTGCCCAGATTTGCAGTAGCATTGCTATTGTTTATCGATACATCTTTAAACATATCTGAATATCCAATATAAGAGATATGCACTATGTAATTGCCGTTTCTAATGGGTATAGAAAAAGTACCATTCCTTTCTGAAGCTATTCCTGTTACATAGGTGCTATCTTTTTGATTGAGAATGCGTATATTAGCTTCTTGTATAGCTTCTTTTGTTGCATCATCAATCAACTTGCCTTTTATAGTGCCTCTTCCTGCTTGGCCTTGTGCATTTGCCAAAGCTGTAAATGCAAGCATGGTTGTTAAAAATAGAATTAGTTTTCTCATTATTAAATTAATTATTTGTTGGTTTGAGCTTATGTTTGCTCAACTATAGTCTTTAATTTATTTACATACAAAAATACACCTCATTAGTTAGAAAGCAAAATGAAATAGATAAACAGCCACTATTTATAGATGAATGGGGTAGATGGTTCTATGAAGTGCTGTAAATAGTGAGATATTTTGGGTATTTGCAAATTGTTTGTTGATTTAATATATATACTTAGTAGTTATAAATAATTAGAGGGCATATATTATTATGCCCTCCAATTGTCTATATTTATTTACTTGTAAATAAAATGGTGGTTATTTACCTGGTATTCCACAAGCTGCTCCTGTTGGTTCATCTTCCATTCGTTGCCAAACATCGGCAAAATCATCGGGACGACGACGAAACTTAACTAAAATATACGAACACGAGGGTATTATCTTATAGTTGTTTTCGCGTGCATACTCTACCAGTTTATCAAACAATTTGGCTGCTATACCTTGCCCTTCAAGTTCTTTGCGCACACCAGTGTGAAAAGCATTCAGCACATTGTCTTTTAGATCGAAATCTAGTTCTGCAATCTGTTTGTCATCTTTGTTGATGAAAAAGCTACCACGATTATTATGGTCTAATTTAAATTCAATTGTATGTTCCATTTCTGTGTATATTATATATGTTCGTTTTATATGATTCTTTTTCTCATTACTTGACTAAACAACTCAAAGAAGAATTTGTTGAGGTTTATCATCAAATTCAGCAAGTTGAAGCCAATATTAAGAACAACCCAATAAAGATTTTGTAACTTTGCTATGATTTGAGTTGGTATATTAAAAAACTTGTGCTATTTTTGCACCGCGAATTTGGGAAGCACACAAAGATGCAACTCTAAAAGCAATTTGTTTTTTTGGCGAGATAGCTCAGTTGGTTAGAGCGCATGATTCATAATCATGAGGTCCCGGGATCATGCCCCGGTCTCGCTAC
>SMEQ01000453.1_pt1 | contig 12388 bp, 14 predicted proteins | sample 2456281 | NCBI WGS metagenome assembly SMEQ01 (sample SAMN10132596, study PRJNA489261) | soil metagenome | isolation source: day1 antibiotic-loamy sand soil ammended with raw manure from dairy cow... | place: USA | collected 2015-04-01 | reverse complement strand
GCCATTGAGCAATGTAAAGAAATGGGTGCTAAGCGTGCTATGCCGTTGCCGGTTAGTGTACCTTCACATTGTGAGTTAATGCGTCCTGCGGCTGAGCAGTTTGCGGCGGACATTAAGGCGATTAATTGGCAAGCGCCACAAATTCCCTTGATACAAAACGTTACCGCAACGACAGTACAAGACGTGGAAGCCTTAAAAGCGAACTTACTGGCGCAGTTATACAGCCCCGTTCGTTGGGTGGAAACTGTGCAGTACTTAGCTGAGCAGGGTGTGACGGACTTGGTCGAGTGCGGCCCGGGTCGTGTGCTTGGTGGTTTAAATAAGCGTTGTGCTAAAGAGTTGAAAAATCATAGTCTGGACGCCTGTGACGCTTTTGAAGCAGCACTGGCAACGCTCAAGTAATCTGGAGATTAATTCAAATGAGTTTAACAGGAAAAGTGGCGCTGGTAACAGGTGCAAGTCGCGGTATCGGCAAGGCAGTTGCTTTACAGTTAGGTGCGCAGGGTGCGATTGTGATTGGTACGGCAACGTCCCCTAATGGTGCTGAAAATATTAGCCAATATTTACAAGAAAACGCCATTCAGGGCACAGGTATGGTGTTGGATGTGTGTAGCGATAGCTCTGTTTTAGGCACAGTAGAGCGCATTCAAGAAGAGTTTGGTACGCCGCAGATTTTGGTTAATAACGCCGGTATTACCCGCGATAATCTCATGCTCAGAATGAAAGATGAAGAGTGGTTTGATGTGCTGGATACCAACCTGAACAGTCTGTATCGTGTTTCTAAATCGGTGCTACGTGGAATGACCAAAGCGCGCTGGGGTCGTATTATCAATATTGGCTCGGTTGTGGGTGCAATGGGTAATGCGGGTCAGGTAAACTATGCAGCCGCCAAGGCGGGTGTTGAAGGTTTTAGCCGTGCATTGGCACGTGAGCTCGGCTCGCGTTCGGTTACGGTAAATACGGTAGCGCCGGGTTTCATTGATACAGACATGACCAGAGAGCTACCAGAAGCACAAAAACAAGCATTGGTAACGCAAATTCCTCTTGGTCGTCTAGGACAAGCAGAGGAAATTGCTGCAGTAGTAGGCTTTCTTGCATCTGAACAAGCTGGCTATGTCACAGGAACGACAATACCTGTCAATGGCGGCATGTACATGAGCTAGGAAACTCTTACAATAAAAGAGCAATAGATAGAATTAATAACGTTGTGACCCAAAAAGTATTGCCGTAGTCTTAACGTTAATTAAATTACTGATCTTTAGTAGAGACAGTATGTTTTTTTAAGGGATAAGTTGATAAAATTAGCTTATAATCCTTTTTTGACTAAACCGCAGCCCAAGGTTGCAGCAAAATTTCCATTTAGGAGTGATACAAGATATGAGCACTATTGAAGAGCGCGTTAAAAAAATCGTAGCCGAACAACTCGGTGTTAAAGTTGAAGAAGTTACTAACAGCGCTTCTTTTGTTGATGACTTGGGCGCAGATTCTCTTGATACTGTTGAGCTAGTAATGGCTCTGGAAGAAGAGTTCGAGACTGAAATTCCAGACGAGCAAGCAGAAAAAATTACCACTGTTCAAGAAGCTATCGACTACGTTACGGCGCACGCGCAATAATGTAGCTGAGGTTGCATAACAGTTAAAGCCGCGCGACCTACCCCTAGGGCGTGCGGTTTTTTTTTGTCGGCTTTTACACGAAAGAGGTTTCCCATGTCACGCAGACGTGTCGTAGTGACCGGCATAGGCATGCTGTCTCCAGTAGGCTTGGATGTAAAGTCTAGCTGGGCAGCAGTGCTTGCAGGCCAAAGTGGTATTGCTCCTATCGAGCACATGAATGTTGAAGCATATAGCACACGCTTCGGTGGCTCGGTCAGAGGTTTTGATGTTGAGCAGTATATGCCTGCAAAAGAAGCGCGTAAGCTGGATTTGTTTATTCAATACGGCTTGGCTGCCAGTTACCAAGCCATGCAAGACTCAGGCTTGCAGGTGACTGATGCAAACCGTGAGCGTATCGGTGTCGTGGTGGGCTCAGGTATAGGTGGTTTAACCAATATCGAAGAAACCAGCAAAACCCTATTTGAAAAAGGCCCACGACGGATATCTCCTTTTTTTGTGCCTGGTTCAATTATCAACATGGTATCCGGCACTTTATCCATGCGTTTAGGCCTGCAAGGCCCTAACTTTGCTATTACGACTGCTTGCACCACAGGTACTCACTGCATTGGTATGGCTGCACGCACTATCATGTACGGTGAAGCAGACGCCATGGTTGCCGGTGGCTCAGAAATGGCTACCTGTGGTCTTGGTTTAGGTGGTTTTGGTGCTGCTCGAGCGTTGTCTACTCGCAATGATGATCCGCAAGCAGCGAGTCGCCCTTGGGATGCAGCCCGTGATGGTTTTGTGTTATCTGATGGAGCAGGTGCTCTGATTCTTGAAGAGCTTGAGCACGCTAAAGCGCGTGGTGCAACTATATATGCAGAAGTGGCTGGTTTTGGTATGAGCTCAGATGCATTTCACATGACTTTGCCGCCCGAGGATGGCAATGGCGCGGCGCGCTGTATGACTAATGCACTGAAAGATGCTGGTTTAAACCCGCAGCAGCTGCAATATATTAATGCGCACGGCACCTCGACTCCAGCCGGTGATCTGGCCGAAGTGAAAGCGATTAAAACAGTGTTTGGCGAACACGCTCAGCAATTGAGTGTAAGCTCGACCAAGTCAATGACGGGGCATTTGTTGGGTGCGGCGGGCGCAGTAGAAGCTATTTTCAGTGTTTTAGCGCTACGTGATCAAGTGGCACCACCGACCATTAACTTAGATGAACCTAGTGAGGGCTGTGATTTGGATTTCGTTGCGCATCAGGCCAAAGAAATGAGTATTGATGCGGTGTTATCTAACTCGTTTGGCTTTGGCGGTACCAACGGTTCTCTGGTATTTACCCGGTTTGTTGAGTGATTACTTGGGTTAACGGTCAGCCTACGACAACTATAAGCGTAGCTGACCGAGGCCTTGCCTATGGCGATGGCTTATTTGAAACCATGCGTGTGCAGCAAGGGCAACCCTTACGCCTTGAGCTGCATTTGGCACGCTTACAATTGGGTTGTCAGCGGCTGAAAATCAATCTTGATTTCGCACAAGTCAGCCAAGAAATACACAGTTTTTGTGCTCAAGCTGAAAATGCGGTGTGTAAGCTGATTGTAACCCGGGGAGTGGGTCAGCGCGGTTATGGGATGCCTGTAAAGGTACAGCCGCAGCGTATTTTGCAGCTCAGCTCGATGCCCCACTGGCCCACTGAAAATACCCAAGGTGTACGGCTGTATAACTGCCAAACCCCTTTAGCTATCCAGCCCTTGTTGGCAGGTATCAAGCACCTTAATCGTTTAGAACAAGTGCTCGCCCGTGCTGAATGGCAAGATGCCAGCTATGCTGAAGGACTAATGCTGGACACAGAAGGTCATATTACAGACTGCGTGTTTAGCAATATCTTTTTTGTGCGTGACGGACGCTTGTTGACTCCAAGCTTAGCTAATTGCGGTGTGGCGGGCGTAATGCGCGCTTGGGTTATGCAGCAAGCACAACAGCTGGGCATAGATTGCCAAGAAACACAGATAAAAGTGACGCAGTTAGCAGACATGGACGAGGTGTTTACCAGCAACAGCCTCTATGGGATTTGGCCTGTAGTAAGCTATCAAAACTATCGCTGGTCGGTTGGCAGTATCGCTCGTAGACTGCAGCAAAGACTCACGGATTAATTGGGATACATTGTGCATAAAAAGTTTTTTTATACTGTTTTAAGTTTTGTTTTTAGCCTAGTTATTGCGGGGCTGGCAGTATTTTGGTTGGCGCAGAACGCTTTGCAACAACCCTTAAAGCTCGACGCTGAACACTCCTTGAGTGTGGTGGCGGGCACTACGCCGGTGGCTTTATTGAATGATTTGGAGCAGCAAGACGTCATTCAAGGCAGTATCTGGCTGCGCTTAATGTGGCGATTGCAACAGCATCAGCCCAGTGTGCAGATGGGTGAGTACAATATTAACCCACAGATGACCTTGGCTGACTTGCTAGAGAAATGGCGTGTAGGTGATGTACAAAACTACCGCGTCACTTTAGTTGAAGGCTGGAATTTTGCTCAGTTTCGTAACGCACTAGCGCAGCAAGAATTGCTTGAGCAAACGATTACGGACTTGAGCGATGAACAAGTTATGCAGCTGCTTGAGCGCCCAGAGATGCACCCAGAAGGCCGTTTTTATCCTGATACGTATTTTTTCACGCGGGGACAGCAGGATATAGACATCTTGCGCCAAGCACATCGCCGGTTAGAGCAGGTTTTAGCGCAAGAATGGGAAAAACGCGCGGCTGATTTACCCTATACGAATCCAGATGAAGCACTGACGATGGCGTCAATTATTGAAAAAGAAACCGGTGCCGCCCACGAACGTGATGAAATTGCTGGGGTGTTTGTGCGCCGCCTGCGCTTGAACATGCTGCTGCAGACAGACCCGACTGTTATTTACGGTATGGGGGAGAAGTATAACGGTAAAATTACCCGCGCCGATTTACGTAAGCCAACGCCTTATAACACCTATGTGAATCCGGGCTTACCACCTACACCCATTGCTATGGTAGGTCGCGCAGCGATTGCAGCGGCGTTAAATCCCAAGCCGGGTGATAGTTTGTATTTTGTGGCCAGAGGTGATGGCACGCACGAATTCTCGCGCAATCTGCAACAGCACAATCAAGCAGTGCGTAAGTATCAACTTAAACGCCGCGAAGGTTATCGCTCAACCATTAGCCCTACTAGTACAGCTAAGGAAACTCCATGAGTGCTGGATTTTTTATTACCTTGGAAGGCCCGGAGGGCTCAGGTAAAACAACCAACCGTACGTTTATTGCCGAGCACTTAGAGCAACAAGGTCATCAGGTGGTGTTAACCCGTGAACCGGGCGGTACAGAACTGGCTGAGAAAATTCGTGAGTTGTTGTTAGCTGAGCACAGTGAGCCAGTGGCAGTGGATACCGAATTATTACTCATGTTCGCAGCCCGAGCGCAGCATATCCAACAGCTTATTAGACCTGCTTTGGCTGCCGGAAAAATCGTACTCTGTGATCGCTTTACTGATGCTACTTATGCCTATCAGGGCGGTGGGCGTGGCATTGATGAGCAGCGCATCGCTGTACTGGAAAACTTTGTACAGGGCGATTTGCGGCCGGATTTAACACTTTTATTTGACCTGCCAGTAAACGAAGGTATGGCTAGAGCCAAACAGCGCGGCCGCTTGGATCGTTTTGAGCAAGAGCGGCAAACGTTTTTCGAGGCCGTTAGGCAAAATTACCTTGCGCGCGCCGAAGCAGAGCCTATGCGTTTTCGAGTGATTGCGGCTCAGCATGCTTTAGCACAGGTGCAAGAACAGTTAATACCGGTACTGGCACAGATTCAAGCACAGGTGCAGCGTGGTTGATATTTTACCTTGGCAGCAAGATATTTGGCAGGGATTGATAGGCCGTACGCAGCATGCCCATGCCTATTTGTTGCATGGACCGGCTGGCAGCGGTAAGCGGCAAATGGCGGAGTTGTTTGCGCGGTTTTTGCTGTGCAAACAACCACAGGCTGCACAGGCTTGCGGGCAGTGTCGTTCGTGCAAACTTTACGCAGCTGACTCTCATCCAGATATGTTGCGGGTAGAACCAGAAGAGCCGGGTAAAGGTATTTTAATCGCTTATGTGCGAGAATTGGTGGCAAGCATCCAGCAGACAGCGCAGCAGGGCGGACGGCAGGTGGTTATTCTAGAACCTGCAGAAGTGATGACGCTGGAATCGGCGAATGCGTTATTGAAAAGTTTGGAAGAGCCGAGCGCAGGTACGGTGTTTTTATTAATTACCCACCAGCTGAGCTTTTTGTTACCCACTATTAAAAGCCGCTGTGTGCTACAGGCTTGTCCTTTGCCCGATCTAGCGCAAGCAAAAACATGGCTTGCGCAGCAGCTACCCAGCTTGGACGATACGCAGCTCACCAAGCTGTTACAGTTGTCTGGCGGTTCGCCCATGAAGGCGCAACAGTTTGCCGAAGATGATGTTTTGCAAATGCGTGCGGATGTGGTTGAAGGCGTAAAACAGTTGCTAAAGCGTCAATTAGCGCCTGCACAGTTGGCCGGTCAGTGGACTAAGTTACCGACAGTACTGCTGCTAGACTGGTTTGCACAGTGGTGTCAAAACATCTTGCGCTACCAATTGACCCAGAATACAGTAGATTTAGGTTTGCAAGACATGCAGCCCGTGTTGGGGCATATGGCTAAATTTGTCCAAGCCGAACAATTAATTGAAACGCATAGCTGGATTTTAGAACGACGCAACAAGCTTCTACGCCGTGCACCACTGCGTGCGGATTTATTAATAGAAAGCCTACTGGTGCGTTGGATGGGCCTGATTGGTTTCTGATAGGCAGTTCAAAGGATAACTATTTAGTTGGGTCGTGCAACGCCATTGGTGCGATAATCGGTCAGTAATAGCCAGTAAAAATAGGTGAGGTTAAAACATGGGTTTGCCGCCAGGATTAGAAGGCCGTAAAGGTATTCTGAACTTAAACATTAAAAACAAAGAGGTTTTGTACGCAGCCTATATGCCGTTTTTAAAAAATGGTGGGTTGTTTATTCCGACTAACAAGCGGTATGAAATCGGCGAAGAGGTTTTTATGCTGCTTATGCTAATGGAAGAACCGGATAAAATTCCGGTAGCGGGCAAGGTGGTGTGGATCTCGCCAAAAGGCTCGCAGGGTAACCGTCCTGCTGGTATCGGTGTACAGTTCGGTGAACAAGACGTAGCAGTACGCAACAGCATCGAGACGTACTTGACGGGAGCACTTAACTCAGACAGAGCCACCCATACGTTTTAACCTGTATTGGCCAAACTTGGCTTGGTTGGCCTGTATAGTGTTGCAACACTCCGTTTTGCGTGAACGTCCCCAGCAAAAAATCAAACCCCGGGTGCCACTATTGTGGCACTCTTCAGTAACACAGTAGTGGTAGTACATGCTTGTCGATTCTCATTGTCACCTTGATCGTTTAGACCTTACGAAATTTTCCGGCAGCCTAGATGCAGCGCTGGAAGCTGCACGCGTGCGCGGTGTTAAGCATTTTTTGTGCGTAGGTATTAGCGTGGCAAATGCGCCTGTGGTGCGTGAATTTACCCAACGCTATGCCGATGTGGACTGCTCGGTGGGCGTGCATCCGCTAGATTTAGACCGTGGTGGCGAACCTACTCTCCAGTGGTTGTTAGATGAGCTGCAACATAAGGGCGTTGTTGCTGTGGGAGAGACGGGGCTGGATTATTATTATCAGACGCAAACCGCGCAACTGCAGCAAGAGTCTTTTCGTTTGCACTTTGAGGCCGCGCGTCTAAGTGGTAAGCCGGTCATCATACATACCCGTGATGCTAAAGATGACACGCTAGCCATTATGCGTGAAGCAGCTTTGCCACAGGCTGGAGTGATGCATTGTTTTACCGAAGACTGGGAGATGGCTAAAGCCGCGTTGGATCTTGGTTATTACATTTCCTTTTCCGGAATCGTTACCTTCCGCAACGCACAGGCTTTGCGTGATGTGGCTTTGCAGGTGCCTAGTGATCGGCTGCTGGTAGAAACGGATTCGCCTTACTTAGCCCCCATGCCGCATCGTGGTAAAAGCAACTTCCCTGAATATGTTGCCGATGTGGCTGAGTTTTTAGCGCAACTGCGTGGTGTTAGCTATGAGCAGTTGGCTGAGCAAACCACAGCTAACTTTAAGCGCCTATTCCCTTTGGCGCGGGTGATTTAGGGTTTGCGTGCGATCATTACGGCACGTTTTGGTGCGGGTAAACCTTCTATTGTTAGGCTTGGATTATCCGGGTGTAAAAACTCTGCTAATGACTGATAGCGCATCCAATCGGTACTGCGTTGCTCTTGCGTGCTAGTGGTACTAACATCCACGCAGCGAACCTCTGTAAAGCCGGCACGTCTGAGCCAAAGACTGAGCGCTTCAACCGAGGGCAGAAACCAAACATTACGCATTTGTGCGTAGCGATCTTCTGGCACCAACACCTGTTGCGCATCGCCCTCGATGACGAGCGTTTCTAAAACCAGCTCACCACCCTGGACTAAACAGTCTTTTAGTTCTAATAAGTGATCTATGGGTGAGCGGCGGTGATACAGCACACCCATGGAAAATACGCTATCGAATCCTTCTAGCTTTGGTGGTAATTCTTCAAAAGCAAAAGGTAAGTGCCAAACTGGTGCTTGTGGGAAAAACTTTTTAACCGCGTGAAATTGGCAGAAAAAAAGCCAATTAGGGTCCACACCGATTACTGACTTGGCTCCTGCACCAAGCATGCGCCACATGTAGTACCCGTTGCCACAGCCCACATCCAAAATACGCTTGCCGTTGAGATCCAAGTGTGGACTCACTCTGTCCCACTTCCAATCTGAGCGCCACTCTGTATCCACAAGCACATCAAATAAGTTGAAAGGGCCTTTGCGCCAAGGAATTAAGCCTTGTAACGCCTGGGTTAATTGCTGCTGTTGTTGCTCATTATAGGGACCACTTAAGCGAAGTTCATTACTAAAGTCATGCAGTGAGAGTGCTAACTGCGGAATGGCAGCAACAGCGGCTTGCCAGCGGGGTAAGTCGCCATGGCCGATAGCGTAATGTGCGGCTAGTTTGTCAGGTAGGGCGCGCGCCCAAAGCTGAAGGGGTGTGCGGGCAAGGTGGTGAACGAGGTCGGTTAAATCAATCATGGCAAGGCTATTAAAGAGGCAAAGTTAATGCATTGAAACCACAGAATGGTTTGTGAAAAGCCCGCTTGTTGTAAGCGCGCTTGGTGTTCAGCAAGGCTGTCTGGCAGCATGACTTTTTCAATGGCACGGCGTTTTTGCGCGATTTCCAGCTCGCTGTAGCCATTGGCGCGCTTAAAAGCGAGGTGCAAATCGTTAAGCAGCTCTTGTTGGTTGGCGTTATCAAAGCGCAGTTTTTCTGACAGGATTAGCGCACCCTGCGGCAGCAAAGACTGGTGAATGCTTTTAAGTAGCTCCAGCCGTTGTTCAGGTGCCACGAACTGCAGGGTGAAATTCATTGCTACAACCGAACAGGGCGCTAGCTGCAGCTGAGTAATATCAGCTTCGATAACCTCGACTGGTAGTAGCTCCTGATACATAGCATCCTGCGCACTAAGGTATTCCTGACAGCGTTTGACCATAGCACTGGAATTGTCTACCGCTTTAACATTGCAGCCAGGTTGTTGCACGTGGCGGCGCAGCGCTTGCGTGGTTGCACCTAAGGAGCAGCCAAGGTCATATAAAGCCGTATTGGGCTGGGCAAATTGAGCGGCGATAACGCCAATGTTTTCCACAATAGTGGGATAGCCCGGCACCGAGCGTTTGATCATATCAGGGAAAACCCGCACTACATCCTCGTTAAAGGTAAAGTCGGGCACCTGGGCTAAGGGCGTGCTGAAGATTTTATCGGGTAAGTGCGGCATAAGAAAACTAGACTGTAAAAAGCGGCTAGTATGCCATAACTGCAGGCTAATGAAGGCTACTCACCTAACGGAACATCTCATTAACCATCTCTTCTTCTTTGATTAGCTCAGCCTGGCGCGCATCAATACTAGAGGACAGCGGAAAGTTATTCTCCACTCGACGCTTGGCGTAGCTCAGTTGTTCAATGGCTTGCTGATAATCACCCATACGCACGAAAAACTCTGCGCGCGCTTCGTGCAGACCTACGATGTTGTTGGTTTGACCGCGCACTTCTGCCAGTTCGTACCAAATGTCAGGATCATTGGGACGCTGCTTGATCAAAGCGTTAAGAACTTGCTCAGCTTCGCTATAACGCTGCTGCGCCAGCAATATTTCCACCTTAGCGGCCTGTAGTGGATAGCTAGAAGGGAAGTCTTTGAGTGCTTTATTGATGCGCTGTTCAGCCGCTTTATATTGCCGTTGACTAAGCTCTAAATCAATTTGAGCGAGGATAAAAAACTGGCTGCTGGGCGCTTTGCTTAGTAATAATTCTAACTCTTGCCCTGCCTCTTTAAACTGACTGGCACGAATCAATGCTAAAGCCAGTCCGTAACGGGCGGCAGTATTATCTGGATTAGCTTCAAGCTTAGCACGAAAACGCTTTAAGGAAATGCCCGGCGTTTCCTCAAAGGTGAGGTTGACGCGTGCACGTAAAAGTTGATAGGTAAGGGAATCAACTATGCCGGGACGACTGGCCATAGCGACTATTTGCTCAGCACGGTTACGAGTATCGGCAATACGTGATTCTGTCACCGGGTGGGTCAATAAGAACTCAGGAGGTGTGCGATCGAAGCGGTACTGACGTGATAGGCGCTCAAACATACTGGGCATAGACCGTGGATCAAAGCCGGCGCGGCTCAGATTTTGAATGCCAACTCGATCGGCTTCTTGCTCGTTTTGCCTTGAAAAGCGGCGTTGTTCTTGAAATGCGGCTGCTTGGCTGGACATGATTGCAGCCATGCCTACATCACCAGCACCAGCGGCAGCGGCAACAACTCCGGCCAGTAGGGCGGCCATCATTGGCAGTTGCATACGCTTCTGTGCTTCTAGACCGCGGGCAAAGTGACGTTGGGACAAATGCGCTAATTCATGCGCCATAACCGACGCATATTCTGCTTCGTTTTCAGCGTGGATAAACAAACCGCCATTCACGCCAATAATGCCACCCGGTGCGGCAAAGGCGTTTAGCTGTGGGCTGGCTAGTAAAACAAACTCTAAGCGTCTTTCCTGTAGCTGACTGGTTTCGGCTAGGCGGTAGACACTGCGCTCGACATAGTCCTTTAATAAAGGATCAGAGAGTTGGGGCACCTGACTGCGTAATATATTCAGCCAAGCCCTGCCCAGTCGATGCTCTTGTTCTAGAGACACAATTGATGAGCTGGTATCTCCTAATGAAGGCAGCTCAATGGCCATGTTAGGTGTGGCAATTAAGCAACTGAGGGCAAATAGGCTTGGGCGTAAAAACTTCATGTCGGGGCTCGTGTATTATTGGACGTGCTTATGATACTAATAAGGCAGAAAAATGCAGTGTTATTAGCTGCTTATGACTCTTTAATACCATTATTGTTCTGGGGTTACGACTAATGCATTTTGATGACTGTGTTGATGCGCAAGGGCTGGCTTGTCCGATGCCGCTCTTAAAAGCCAAGCTGGCGTTAAATCAACTGCCTGTGGGCGCTGTGTTGAAGATTCTAGCCACTGATGCCGGCTCACAACGTGATTTACGCAGTTTTGCTAACTTAGCTGGGCATCAGTTGCTGCATGAAGAAGTTAGCGAACAGCAGGTTTTTATCTATTTTATAAAAAAGGGCGCAGCCGCTTAACCTTGCTTATGCAGTTCTTGCGCGGCAGCCAGTACTTCAGCGGCGTGTTCTTTGACCTTCACTTTGCGCCACTCTTGTTTAACCACGCCTTTGCTGTCGAGTAAAAAAGTACTACGTTCAATGCCAAGGTGCTCTTTGCCGTACAGTTTTTTTAGCTTGATTACATCAAATAACCGACACAACTCTTCTTCGGGATCGCTAATTAGCTCAAAAGGAAACTCGTGCTTGAGCTTGAAGTTTTCATGGGTGCGTAGGCTGTCGCGGGAAACCCCGAAAATAAGGGTGTTGGCTGCCTGAAATTCGGGATAAAGATCACGAAAGTCTTGCCCTTCACTGGTGCAGCCGGGGGTGTTGTCCTTAGGGTAGAAATAAATAACCACCTGTTTGCCGGCTAATTCCGACAGGGTCACTGTAGTGTTGTTGGTAGCTTGGGCAGTAAAGTTTAGGGTTTCTAGTGTGCTCATGGTTAGCCTCAAAATGTCTGTGGACGCCAAGGCTCGATTAGGGCGTCTAAATTAAGCGCGTCGGCAAAGTCTAAAAACTGATCACGTAACCAGCTAATTTGCGTGCTTACGGGTAGGGTTACCGTGATGGTGGCGTTGAGCATGGTGGTATCAGTTTGTGGAGCTTGATAACTGTCATAAACAATAGTGTCGATATTGATTTTATGGTCGGTGAAAAACTGGCATAGCTCAGCCAAAATATCCGGCCGGAAAAAGGCGCTGACATACACAATATAGGGTAGAGCTTTGGTTTTTTTGTTGTCTTGCACGCTGCGTGCGTAGGTTAAAAATATATCTTCGCGTTTCTTAAGGTTGGTTAACGCCACTTCCAGCCGTGCCAAAGCATCCCAGCTACCCTTGGTTTCTAATGAAAGGGCGCTTAGTTGACCGTGTTGGGTAAGGTGGCTGCTCACAGTGGCGCAACGGTTTTCTTGACAAACCCGGCACAGAAGGTTGATAAGCTCCAGCGGGTTTTCAGCTAACGCGCTGATCACTATATGCTGCTCGGGCGGTGTAGTGCTC
>SMEQ01000451.1_pt1 | contig 12436 bp, 11 predicted proteins | sample 2456281 | NCBI WGS metagenome assembly SMEQ01 (sample SAMN10132596, study PRJNA489261) | soil metagenome | isolation source: day1 antibiotic-loamy sand soil ammended with raw manure from dairy cow... | place: USA | collected 2015-04-01 | reverse complement strand
CATTTGAGAAAGACGCCAAACGTACTGGCCAAATCCAGAGCCTGCATCCAATATCGCCGCATTCTTTGGCGCACTTTTCTTCCAGATTTTTAAATCACGACGAATATACCAGGAGCGCAATAGAAGCAGATCCAGCAGACGGTAAAAAACAATTCGCAATTGAGGCGTGTTGTTAAAAACTTTGCCCAACGATTTCTTTATAGGGTCATATTGCATGCTCAATCTTTTAACAGCTCATCAATTCTTTGGACGTAATCCAAGCTATCGTCGATAAAAAACTGCAACTCAGGAATAACTCTCATTTGCTTGCCAACGCGTTGTCCCAATAAATAACGCAATCGAGATGCTTGAGTTTTCACATTTTTGAAAACCTCCTCTTTATTCCCTGTGGGAAAGATGCTTAAATAGACTTTGGCATTGCCCATATCTGGAGAAACGCGTGCACTTGTAACACTTACCATTGTGCCCATCAGAAGATCATTAACTTCTCTCTGGAATATTTCACTCATCTCTTTTTGAACGAGACGACCAATCTTATTTTGTCTGGTAGAATCCATAATTATATTGCTTTTAAAATACAAAAATAGGGATTTTCAGCTGATTTCCCGCATTTAAAAACAGATCTCAAATTTAAAAAGCGACTATGGTACATTTTTATCTGAACAAAACCTTATTCTAAGCAACTCTTTTATTTACAGTCATATATAAACATAAAATACAAAGAAAACACCTGCTGTTTAAAAATATACAGTACTATGTATTGCATAGTACTAAAAAATATACATATCTTTGTTTTATAATAAAGTTATTTACATCATGATTCATAAAAACAGCCATCTATGAAAATAGAAAATGCAAAAGCCCAAATGCGCAAAGGAGTTTTAGAATATTGTATCCTTTCTGTACTTTCGGGTGAAGATGCCTACACCTCAGACATCATCAATGCACTTAAAAGCGCAGAGATGATTGTAATGGAAGGTACGTTGTACCCATTGTTAACTCGACTAAAGAACGATGATCTATTGAGCTACCGCTGGGAAGAGTCCACCCAAGGACCTCCTCGAAAATATTATGCATTGACCCAAAAAGGAAGAGATTTTCTGTCAGAATTAGACAACTCCTGGAATCAACTAATTGCCGCCGTTGAACAAATTAACCTAAAAAGAAAAAACGATGAATAAAGTTATATCCATCCACATTGCATCTACCCCCTTCTTTATAGATGAAGATGCATACACTTTACTTCAGGACTATCTACAAAAGCTGGAACGCTGGTTTGCTGGAAAAGAAGGTGGAAAAGAGATTGTCTCTGACATTGAAAGTCGATTGAGCGAACTTTTTAGTGAAAGAATTGCCCATAAAAACAGTGTTCTTTCTATAGCAATGGTGAGAGAAGTAATTCAAATTATGGGACAGCCAGAGGATTTTACCAATGAAACATCAGATTCTTCAAAAGAAGAGAAAACCTACAACCAACAAAAAATTAAAAAACAATGGTTTCGCGATATTGACAACAGAGCATTGGGCGGGGTCTGTGCAGGGATTGCTGCATATTTGAATCTTGATACTGTATGGGTTCGGATAGTATTTGCTCTCTTGCCATTTCTAAGCTTTGGAGCCATCGTACCCATTTACATTGTTTTGTGGATAGCGGTTCCACCTGCCCGTACCACCACGCAGAAAATGCAAATGAGAGGTGAGAATATAACCATCGGTAATATTGAAAAAACCATCAAAGAAGAGTTTGAAAAGGTAAAAGAGCAGTTTTCTAAAACTGGGAAAAAATACTCAAAACGCGACAAAAACATTTTAACAATAGTAGCAGTCGTTGTTGGTTTACTCCTCCTAACAAGAATGTTTGGCTGGAATATGTCGTTTGTTCATCCGATGAATTTCCATTTTCCATTTGTGCTTCCATTTGCAGGAGGATTATTCCCTCTAATCATGGTGCTTTTAATACTTGGTCTCATATTCAGACATGCATTGAAAGGTTTTTTAATAGCCATTGTGGTGTTGATAATTATATCGATTATCATAAATCTGTTTTCTGGGATGTTCTTTTTCACGCCCTGGTTCATGATTTAATCCTATTTCGTAATCCCCATTAATACCATACTCATATGAGACAAACATTTCAAATCAATTTAGCAGGCTTTGCCTTTCGCATGGATGAGGATGCTTACAATAAACTTCACAACTATTTATCCGATATAAAGAAAGCGATAGATGATCCTAACTCTACGAAAGAGATTCTGCAGGATGTGGAAGCACGCATCGCTGAAATACTCATTCCCATAACTGAACAAGAGGGAGCACCCATCATCACTCTTAAGGATATTGAAGAAGTGGTTTTAATTATTGGTCCACCAACAGACTTCGGATCAGGTACTATCAATGATGACCCCTCGACAAAATCGTTCAACACAGAATTCACGCCTCCTTATGTACAAAAGCGCTTGCATCGTGATCCGTACAATAGAATTTTTGCTGGAGTTTGTAGCGGTTTGGGAGCATATTTCAACGTGTCTCCAATCCTTTTTCGCATATTGTTTATTTTTGGAGTCCTCTGGGGAGCTTCATTTATTCCACAAATAATTCCACCTTATGTATTTCTCTCTTACATCATCTTGTGGATTGTAATGCCAAAAGCCATCACGCTGGAACAGCGTCGCCAAATGTTTGGAGAAGATGATAATATGCACAAAGCCAAGCACACTCAATTTAGAAAAAGTGCCACTGCTACTGGCACAAGCAGCCTCTGGGGAGGAATAAAAATTGCCATTGGTATTTCATTAATTGTTCTAACTTTTATAGGTCTGATGGCTCTGACTCTTTCAATTCTATTTTCTTCGGTTGCCATTGATATTTTCCCCAACCTAATGTGGGTACATCAGTTGCATGAACTTCTCTTTTTTCCTGAACAGTCCATCACCATTTTAACAGGGATCGGTCTTTTGGTAGGTATTCCATTACTGGTTCTCTTTTACTTGGGACTCTATTTCATTTTCCAGTTTCAAAAGGGTGCAAAAACATTTGGCGCCTTGGCATTGATTTTTTGGCTTGTGGGATTGGGGCTGGTCATATACTCTTCGGTAGGCATGGCTCAAGGATTTCAAGAGAGAGCTCAATTGGAAGAAAAAATCTACCCAGAAAATTTTAATGGAGAGACAATTTATCTAAAATCCAATAAATGGTCCGAGAGTCTAAAAGGCAAGAACTGTTTTGTTCTCCATCAATTGAGATCCAAAATTATAGATAAACGCTTAATCACTGAGGGAGATCCAAAGATCACTTTGATAGAAAATTCAGATCGTTTTGTTCTGACGCTAACTCGAAAAGCCTACGGAAAAACCATAAATGAAGCTGAAGCCAATGCACAAAATATAGAGTTCTTCTGGCTACAAAAAGATTCTATACTTCAAATAGATCCCTATTTTACACTTCGCACAGGTACAAAAATGCGTTTGCAAGAATTGGAGATAACCATCGAAATACCCGAAGGAAAAAATCTGGAAATAGCACCTGAGTTGGAAAATGCTGTTAAATAGTTGAGACAATAAAGCGCTTGATGTTAAAATGCACCTTAATGATGACCAAATATCGGGGTGCATTTATGATCAGCTAGATGGGAAACTATCTTTTCGAATTACATCACATCTCACTAAAATAAAACCGACTCATCACTCATATAACAACTACACCAAACAAAGGACGGAAGGTGTGTTTATCATTGTTCCCAAAAGCTTGACGAGTTGTAATGGCATTTTGTCATAACAATAAAGTGAGGCAAACATACCTTGCCGTTCAAAATTAAGTTTTATATTTGCCGTCGTATTTGGTTTTAGTTCCGTTTTCACGGAACCAAATTAAGAGGGAATCCGGTGATTCTTTAAAGAAAAACCCGGAGCTGTACCCGCAGCTGTATGTTTCAATTATGTTTTAACACCACTTATGCCACTGTTCGCCAACGAGCGTATGGGAAGGCGTTAAAAACAGAAACGAGCCAGAAAACCTGCCAGATAGATTTAATATTAATCAAAGCTTCGGGATCAAAGCTTGTGAAACCAGCCATTAAAAGCTAAGACACAAAATCCATCTGACTGATTGTTATACCTATGGCTCATGTCTTAACATCTGGCATATTACATTTCACAATTAAACACCCTTAGCGCATTTAACAAAATAAAATGCGATTATTGTTTGTGATTATTGCTCTCCTGTTGGCTGATTCCATTCGCTCAGGCAACATAGAGCCTACTGTAATTGACACCATCCATTTGGAAGGAGTGACATTGGTGAGCGATTATAAAAAATTTCAGCCAGGCGTAAAGATTGACCGTTTAAGCGTCGAGCACCTACAGCGCATGCCCGAGGCAAGTCTCGATCAAGCATTGATGCGCCTTTCGCCCATTTATGTAAAAGGTAATGCTGGTGGACTTTCCACCATTCGCTTTAGAGGCACCTCTGCCAACCATACAGCTATTAAACTGGGAGGTATCAATATCAATTCTCTCACATTAGGCCATGCCAATGCCTCCAATATACCAACTTATCTGTTCGACGCCATCAATCTGCAATATGGAAGCTCATCTGCTATCAACGGCTCTGGTTCAATAGGCGGCACTGTATATCTGGAGCAGCAGAGCAAATGGACCAATGGACAAGAAGTTAATATTAGCTCTACTGCTGGATCCTTTGGAGAACAGTTTTATGGAGCTAAGATCTTTGCAGGAAATGGACACTGGGAGTCAGTAACCAAAGCATATTGGTTTCAGAAAGACAACGATTTCTATTTTAATAATCCCTTCCATGAAAGTTATTACACAAATCCTAGACCAGTACGCGAAAAACAAAGTGGCTCTGCTATAGAAAACAAAGGGTTTTTACAGCAATTGAACTATAAATTTAATCCAGCTTCCAATATTCAATCCACCTTTTGGCTTGAGGACAGTTGGCATGAGATACAACCCAATATGCAGTCGAACAACCAGCCTGTCCCAGAGCTACACAATAAAAACTTCCGCTCATGGGCTGAGTATACCAATCACGAAAACCCAATCACGTACACTTTAGGTGTGGGCTATGTGCACGACGAGCAACTATATAACAAAAATGAGGATCAAATAATTACAACTAACCGATTAGTAAGTGAAGCATCTACAAGCTACAAGACATCACCTAAAAGCGAACTAAAAGCAGGGGCACTTTATAAATACATAATACCAGAGGTCTATTCCTACTCCAAAAAAGTAATAGATTACGAACAACAACTGGATATGTATCTTTCTTATTATTTAGAACCAGTAGACAAACTTAAAGGCACTGTTAATGTGCGCCAGATGCTGGTGACTAACTTCAAAGCTCCCTTTAACCCTGCGTTGGTATTAGAATACCAGGCTGCGAAATCTCATACGCAACAACTATCGCTGACCGGAGGGCTGTCGCATAGCTACCGTATACCAACTTTCAATGATAGATATTGGGGAGTTCAAGGCAATCCAAACCTTAAGGCTGAGGAGGGGCTTAATACTGAAGGAGGGATTCTTTTCCTATACCAGAAAACACAAAACTATTATAAGACAAAAATCAACTTCTTCTATATGGATGTAGATAATTGGATTCAATGGAGCCCAGGCTTCGTTGATTGGGAAGCTCAGAATATCAACAGGGTAATAAGTAAGGGCGCGGAAGTACAGCTTCAGGCTCACGTTAATACGAGTCACATAGAAATAGATTGGGGAATTAACTACTCATATAATTCTGTTTACAGTAAAGGAAAGAAAAATCAACAGATCATATATACCCCAAAACATACAGGCAATGCATTTGGCAACATACAATGGGGGCCTGGAGGACTAAACCTTGAAGGTATTTATACAGGCAAACGCTTGCACAACAAAGTAGGGGACGAGCTGCCTCAACATTTCTTGACCAACCTATCAATCTGGTACCGCTTCAATTACGAACAACATGATGTGCGTCTTACCGCACAGGCACTAAACCTTCTAAATGAAGACTACCAAAACGAAGCGTATTATGCTATGCCAGGACGAAGTTTCAAACTCAGTATAAGCATCAGTTTAAATTCTAGTAAATAACAATTAATAGCAAGAAACATGAATTCAAAAAACAAATTTTTCAAACTCAGTGGTAAGAGCCTGTGGAGTCTTGTGATCACAACAACACTAATTTTTAGTGCATGCTCAGATGATAACGACACCAACTCAAACAAGGAAGTCAACACAGACATTCCCGGTGCCTACTTCTTCAATTTCGGTAGCTACGAAAACGGCGGAGCCAGCATTACCCGTTACGATTTCAGGAAGGACGAAATCAGTAACAAGTATTTTGAGAAACAAAATCCCGGAATTACGATTAACTCCAACATTCAGTATGCAAACATATACAACGACACCATTTATTTAATGGGAAACGCTTCAGATGAACTCATATCAGTAGATCTGGAATTTAAACCCACGGGCAATGCTGTGCGCAAGGGTATTGAAAAACCGCGTTCTTTTGTCGGGCATGGCGACTACCTATACATTTCATGCTGGGGAGCTGATGCCGACTTTAAGGAGATGGCAGGTTCCTACATCGCCGTTTACAATACAAGAACACGCGAGGTAGAAGACAAAATAACTCTGCCGGGTGGACCTGAAGGTCTAGCCCTTGCCAATGGAAAATTATATGCTGCTCTAAATTACAAACCTCAGGTTGCAATAATCGATATAGACACAAAAGAGATTGAATATATAGAAATGCCTGCAGTAACTTCATACTTTCTAAAGGATGCCAACGAAAATCTTTATGTAAGTCTGGTGAGTAGCTATAACGACCCTAGCGATAAAGCGGGACTCGGATACATCAACACCGCCACCGACGAGCTAGAAAACAATTACGTCCTCGACGGGGTAAGTAGTAGCTATGCCAGCATAATGACTGCATCAAGCAAAAATGAAATTATCTATTTAACTGCTGCCTCATGGGTAGAAGAAAGTACTGATAACTGGGTGCAAAAAGGTGCCATCTTTGCCTTTGACACTGAGAGCAACGAGTTCAGTGAATTTGCTGGCAACTTGACAGGCGCTAATGGTGTTGCAGTAAACCCTATCAACAATGATGTATATGTCCTCTTGTCAGCCAGTGCTACTGAAGCAGGATCTGTGAGCATATACAATTCTAATGGTGACTATCAAAAAAATATAGCAGTAGGTATTTCTCCCTATTGGGCAATATTCCTCAATTAATCTAGCTTTGATTATCTGTTCAGTATATCCTGAGTTACGTACAAAAAATACATGACTCAGGATTATTTGATCTATGTTATTTACATTCAGCACCCTAAAATTAGATAACTTTATTGCAAACTCCATTTAGACCAACCAAATATGGGCATCACTTTTATAACAGGAGGTCAACGCTCTGGCAAAAGCACATACGCACAAAAACTTGCTGAAGATGCAAGTTCACGCCCCATCTACTTAGCCACTGCACGCCATTGGGATGAAGATTTTACTCAACGCATAGAACGCCACCAAGCGGATAGAGGCACACAATGGACAACCATTGAAGAAGAAAAAAACTTAGGGAGTGTAGATCTAAAAAACCAAACCATCCTTTTAGATTGCATCACCTTGTGGCTGACCAATATATTTCATGACAACAGTTATAATATAGATGCGTCGTTGGAAATTGCTAAAAGGGAGTGGGATCTTTTCATAGAAAAAGAAAACTCACTTTTTGTAGTATCCAATGAGCTGGGCATGGGCATACATGCCTCAGACGAAGTCTCTCGCAAATTCACGGACCTGCAAGGTTGGATGAATCAATACATCGCAAAAAAAGCCCAAAAAGTAATTTTGATGGTTTCAGGCATTCCTCTTACAATTCGATAACTTCGATATGAGTGGAAAAGCCATTTAAAGTTAGATCAAAAACACATTCATTACACTCATTTTACATTAAACCAACTGACACATTATTTTCAATGAAAACCCAACTACAACAAAAGATCGACAACAAAACCAAACCCACAGGAGCTTTAGGGCAACTGGAAGAGATCGCTCTACAAATTGGTCTTATTCAAGAAACATTATCACCCACCATTCAAAAACCCACCATTTTAGTTTTTGCCGCAGATCATGGTTTGGCCGATGAAAAGGTCAGTCCTTATCCAAAAGACGTCACTTGGCAGATGGCCATGAATTTTGTAGCTGGTGGCGCTGCCATCAACGTCTTTTGCAGACAGAACAAAATCCAACTAAAAGTTATAGATGCAGGTGTAGATTATGATTTCCCGGCCAACAGCCCCATTGTTAATGCGAAGATAGCTCGCGGATCTCACAACATGCGAAAACAACCAGCTATGAGCATACAAGAGTGTGAAAAGGCGATAGATGCGGGTCGTCATTTTGTAAAACTGGAAGCAGATCAAGGGTGTAACACTATGGGTTTTGGCGAAATGGGCATTGGAAATACATCTTCGTCTTCACTTTTAATGCATCGTTTTACTGGCATCTCCATTGAAACATGCACAGGCGCTGGAGCGGGAATGCAAGGAGAGCAACTAACCTACAAACAAAACGTATTAAAAGAAATCTCTGAAAAATATGATCCACAAACAGCTCTTGATACATTGGCAACATTCGGAGGACTAGAAATTGCCATGATGGTGGGTGCTATGTTGGAGGCGAAAAAACAAAAAATGATATTGTTAATTGACGGATTCATAGCCACAGCCGCACTCCTAACCGCCTGTCAATTTGAACCTACTGTTAAAGACAATGCTGTATTCTGCCATCAATCTGATGAAAAAGGACACACACTCCTTTTGGAGTATTTCAATGCACGCCCTGTTCTTAAACTCGATATGCGTGTAGGTGAAGGTACGGGTGTAGCGGTAGCATTACCTGTTATTCAAAGCGCACTTCAATTTTTAAATGAAATGGCTAGCTTTGAAGATGCTGGTGTTTCTAAAGAGTAGATGCACATTAAATGGCAATTACTTTATCAATTAAGTGATAATAAACAGACTTTTTAAGTATGAATACCTTCTTAACGGCTTTAATGTTTTTTACCCGTATCCCCGTCCCTGCATCCTTGCCTTACTCCAAAGAGCTGCTCAATAAAGCACTGCGGTTTTTCCCTTTGGTAGGTGGTATTGTAGGGCTTATTGGTGCAGGAAGTTTGTGGTTAGGGCTGTTTATATTTCCGCTTCCTCTGGCATTATTGCTGAGTATATTGGTCACCATTTTTGTAACAGGCGCTTTTCATGAAGATGGCTTTGCCGATTTTTGTGATGGCTATGGAGGTGGCACTTCAAAAGAAAAAGTGCTGGAAATTATGAAAGACAGTAGGTTGGGCACCTATGGAATTATCGGACTGTCAGGGATACTGGCAACCAAATTCATGGCTCTCAGCTACCTAGCCACACCTCAATTGTTTCTTGTTATGGTTGCTGCGCACATATTCAGTCGATTCGTTCCAGTAGTATTGGTTTACACCACTCCATACATTCGAGAAGACGCACTAAGTAAAGCCAAACCTATTGGCAACCAAACCACCAAGGCATCATTAACCATTGCTCTATTTACAGCTTTACTACCGCTTATATTTTTAAATTGGCAAATAATTTTAGGTATTGCTGTTACTTCTGCAGCAATTTTCTTACTATTCCGAGCTTACATTCTAAAGAGAACGGGAGGATACAGCGGTGATGTTTTGGGCGCGCTTCAACAACTTGTGGAAGTCTCCTTTTATTTAGTGGTCGTTGCTTCACACTCCTTCTAAAACCATCAATATGAAAATCACACTCATCAGGCATATTAAAACCACAGCACCCAAAGGACTCTGCTATGGACAAACCGATGTCACGTTACCACTTGGTTTTAAAAACGAGCATAGAATATTGGCGAACCAACTGAAGAGCAATACTTACGATGCCATTTATGCCAGTCCTTTGCAACGATGTGCACTTCTGGCAAAAGAAATCGCTGGTGAACACCCTATCATCTATGACGACCGACTCAAAGAACTTAACTTCGGCGCATGGGAAAATAAGATGTGGAAGGATATTGAAAAACTTTCGGAGTCCAAAGCTTTTTTCGAAGACTACATTCAGGTTTCACCACCAAAAGGAGAATCTTTCAAACAAATGATCGATAGGATATCTGGTTTTATTGTCGACCTCAAAGCAAACCATCCGAAAGGAAATATTCTTATTGTATCCCATGGAGGTCCCATAAGAATTTTTCACGGACTCTTTGAAGAGTTGGATCCAAAGTCCTTTTTTCAAAGAGAAGTTTCTTATGGTGAGATTTCTTCACTCCAGATCTAATGACGTTTAAGAATAAGAAAATCCCAAACAAAATCCCAAAACAGATCGATCAAGATAGATGCACTGACTATGAAGGATTATATAATCGGATACAAAGCTTACAATAAACTGACTGACTCAACACTATTTATACTATGAAAACACTTCGACCCATTATGTTTGTAGGAACAGGCTCAGATGTCGGAAAATCAGTCATCAATGCAGCATTTTGTCGCCTGTTTAAACAAGACGGATATTTTCCAGCCCCTTTTAAAGCACAAAACATGTCGCTCAACAGCTATGTAACAACTGATGGACTAGAGATTGGTCGTGCCCAAGCAGTACAAGCAGAGGCTTGCGGCATTCCATGTAGCGTAGAGATGAATCCTGTTCTCCTGAAACCCACCAGCGAAAAGATAAGTCAAGTAGTACTCAACGGAAAGTCCACAGGCAACCAATCGGCACAAGAGTATTTTAATGAAACCAACCGTGATATACTTTTTGCAGAAGCCATGAAATCATACCGCATATTGGCTCAAAAACATTCACCCATGGTTATTGAAGGTGCTGGTTCTATTTCAGAAATGAACTTATGGGATCGGGACATCACCAACATGCGAGTGGCAGAGGAGGTGAATGCAGCAACCATTCTCGTTGCAGATATTGACCGAGGTGGTGTGTTTGGCTCAGTTTATGGAACCATCCAACTGTTGCCCCCCAATCACCGAGAACTCATTAAAGGAATTATAATTAATAAATTCAGAGGCGACAAATCTCTATTTGACGATGGCAGACGCATACTGGAGGAGATTACAGGAGTTCCTGTAATTGGCGTTATCCCTTATTTTCGAGACATATTTATTGAGCAAGAAGATGCTGTTGTTCTAGATCACATCCACAACAAACCAGTGAAGGGCAAAATTAATATTGGGGTCGTATTATTGAAACAGATGTCCAACTTCACTGATTTTGACAATTTGCAACACATCCCCGAAGTGAACCTCTTCTATATAAAACAAGCACGAGAGGTTGAATATGCCGACATCCTAATCCTACCTGGTTCTAAAAACACCATTGGAGACATGCATTATTTGCATGAAAGTGCAATTGCACAAGCTATTGTGCAACACCATCTTCAAAACAAACCTCTTTTCGGAATTTGCAGTGGTTATCAAATGATGGGGAAACAAATTTCTGATCCACATGGCGTTGAAAGTAACGTGCCACATATTAAAGGATTGGGAATATTACCAGTAACTACAACCTTGGGAGATCATAAGAAGACAAAGCAGTGCAGCTTTATTTTTGAAGAAAACAACAATATTTTCGGCTCAGGATATCAAATTCATATGGGAACAACCCACAGCAATCAGCCGCTTTGCCGATTAGAAAATGGGGAACCAGATGGGCACTTTCACAACAATCGCACATGGGGAACTTATATTCATGGCATTTTTGATAATGCGACAGTTATAGAGTCCGTTCTCCAACTCGTACAACCGTTCATTAAAGTTACAACCAGTTATCGCGACATCAAAGAGGAAGGTTTCAACCAACTGGCACAATTAATTCGCGAAAATGTAGATATGAACTACATCTATAAAATTTTGAATCAATAAAGTTTTCACATTTAAATGACTGATCAATTCTCTTAGTTTAAAAACATGCTTTACGGACACGGTAACGATCTTCACAACCAAGAATATACGATAAATGCAGACTTTAGCTCTAATGTGGCACCTAGTGGTATGCCAGAATCATTAAAGATGCATATACAGAAGAACCTACATCTGCTAGAGAATTATCCAGCTGCGGATGCGGGGAAAGCAGCCAAAGCCATTGCACAACATCATTCGGTAGATCCGCAACATGTAATAGTAACCAACGGCTCAACCGAAGCATTCTATTTGGTGGCTCATCTTTTTAGAGGTAAGCACTCACTCATTGTCACTCCATCTTTTGCAGAGTATGAGGATGCAGCACGATGTCATCAACATAAAATTACTTTCTTGCCCAACCATCAATTAAAATATCGATTAGCTGGAGGCGTCCATACAATATGGCTGGGCAACCCAAACAATCCTGATGGATATATATGGTCAAGTAAACATCTTGAAC
>SMEQ01001395.1_pt1 | contig 12464 bp, 9 predicted proteins | sample 2456281 | NCBI WGS metagenome assembly SMEQ01 (sample SAMN10132596, study PRJNA489261) | soil metagenome | isolation source: day1 antibiotic-loamy sand soil ammended with raw manure from dairy cow... | place: USA | collected 2015-04-01 | reverse complement strand
ATTTTTCTCAGACAAGTCTATGCATGTTGCATAGCAACCTCCGTCGATATTGAACACAGTGCCCACACCCCAACCGTGCTCGTCATCACCAATCAGGTAACGGCTTTCATCGGCTGACAACGTGGTTTTACCGGTACCGGACAAACCAAAGAACAAGGTGGTATCGCCATCTTCACCAACGTTAGCCGCACAGTGCATTGGCAGCACATCATGTTCAGGCAATAAGTAGTTTTGTACCGAGAACATGGATTTTTTCATTTCGCCAGCGTACTGCATACCTGCCAGTAACACTTTTTTCTCGGCGAAGTTAATCATTACACAACCATCAGAGTTGGTGCCGTCACGCTCTGGCACACACTCAAAAAACGGTGCGTTAATGATTTGCCACTGTTCTTTATTGGATGGGTTAAAAACTTCTGGGGTAATAAACAAGCAACGACCAAACAGGTTATGCCAAGCTGTTGTGGTGGTCATTTTTACCGCCAAGTAGTGCGTTGGGTCTGAACCCACGTGCACGTGTGATACAAAGCTTTCGCGCTCTGCCACATAGGCTTCAACACGCGTCCACAGCGCATCAAATACACTTGGAGCAATCGGTCGGTTGATTGGCCCCCAAGCAATTTGAGCTTCAGTGCTGGGCTCTTGCACAATAAATCGGTCTGCTGGAGAACGGCCTGTGCGGTGGCCAGTTATTGAGCGGCACTAATATCGGTATACACAGCGGTTTTTGCTTGCGTCATGAGATCCCCAACGGCCCGAGCCGAGTCCTCCAGAAATTTTGTAGCGCTTAAGTTAGCGCACTACAATGTAAAAAGTGCCCGCGATTATGCCAGACTTATGCAATTAATGCACTGTGCTCGAGGCATCAGGCGCGTCCTGCTCAGCAAACATTTGCGTGACATCATCATTATTAAACAAATAGCGTTCGTTACAGAACTGACAATCAATCTCAATAGTGCCTGCTTTCTCTGCCAGCAACAACTGCGCATCGGCTAAGCCAAGACTGATCAAGGCCTGCGCTGAGCGTTCACGGGTACAGCTGCATTGAAATTTCAGCTCGGTGCCCGCAAACAAGCGCAACTCTTCTTCGTGATACAAGCGATGCAAAATCGTTTCATTGTCCAGTCCCAGTAATTCTTCAGCACTCAAAGTCGAGGCTAAAGCAATCACATGTTGCCAACTGGCCTCACGCTCCTCACTATCGGTAATACGGTCTGCAGGTAACTGTTGCAGCAACAAACCGCGCGCGCGCTGACCATCGGCATACAACCAAAAACGCGTGGGCAATTGTGCTGAATTGACAAAATAGTTGGTAAAACACTCTGCCAAGTCGGCACCATCTAAAGCCACTAACCCTTGGTAACGCTGCCCCTCACTCGGATCCACGGTCAAGGCCAATACTCCCTCTGGCATCAGCTCTGATAAAGTTGCGCCACTGCTAATGCGCTCTGCTTCATAACGGGCAATGGCACGCATCTCATGCTCGCTGGAACACTCCACCATTAATAATGGTACCGCGCCCTTCGAGCGTGCTTGCAAAATCAATAAACCATCAAACTTTAAAGTATTCACCAGCAGTGCTGCAGCACTCATCAGTTCGCCGAGTAAAGCGGCAACCGGTTCAGGGTACGCATGCTTGGCGAGCACATGGGCATAGCTTTCTTCTAAGCTGGCCAGCTCTCCACGCACATCAGTGTTTTCAAAAATAAAACGCTGAGTAAAATCAAATTCTGCCATACAGCACCTATAAATAAACGATTGGTCTAGTATAAACCTTGGTAACTAAATTAACTCACTAAGATCTTCTATTACGGCAACTAGAAAAGTCTATTGTTCACGAAAGCGATGAATCTGGCGGCGCTGTTTTTTCGTCGGCCGGCCTTCCGTTTGCACTCCTAAAGCACCGGCTTTGCGCAAGGCCGCAGCATTTTCCCGTGCGGCAATACTTTCTTCAGTCTCGCGGTATAACAACTGCGCTTGCGGCGCACCTCGGCGCACCGCGCTCAACTGCTCAACCACCACAGTGCGTTCGTCATAGCCCAAGCGAATCAGTAACTCATCACCCACTCGCGGCTCTTTCGACGGCTTACAGCGCTCACCACGGCAATGCACTTTGCCACCGGCAATGGCTTCTTTAGCCAAGGCGCGGGTTTTAAAAAAGCGTGCGGCCCATAGCCATTTATCCAAACGAACCTTATCTTGCGTCATCGCTTACCTTTACCTTTGTTATGTGCAGCAACTCTGACTTGTACGGGCTGCTCAGGTGCAGCGATGGGCAAACATACGGTTGCCTCTAGGCCACCACCGGCACGGTTAAGCAGTTTGACACTACCACCATGCTGCGCAGCAATACGCTGCACAATGGCTAAACCTAAGCCTGCGCCCTGCCCACCACGCGCTCGGTCACCGCGAATAAATGGGTTAAAAATCCGCTGTAGATCCTTTGGATCCAGCCCCTCACCGCGATCAAGAACACTAATGGCTACAGAGGACAGTCCTGCCTCCTGCACTACGCAAGCCGCCACCTCAATACCTCCACCGCCGTAACGCAGTGCGTTCTCTATAAGATTAACCAGCATGCGCTTCATCGAGACGCGCCGCAGCAGTAAGGAAGGAGTGTTCTCTAAACAGAGGCGAATATCATGCCCTTGCTGGATATATGGAGCCACCACAGCATTAATCAACTCTTGTAAGTCACAGACTTCCAACGGCTCATCACGGCCGTCACGAATAAACGCTAAGAACTGATCTAAAATCGCATCCATATCCTCAATGTCACGCACCATGTCAGCAGTCAGCTCTTGATCACTGTCGAGCAACTCCAACGACAGCCGTAGACGTGTTAATGGTGTGCGTAAATCATGGGAAACCCCAGCCAGCATCAGTTCACGCTCACGGCCAGCCTGCTCAATGTCATCCGTCATCTGATTAAAGGCGCGATACACTTCAGCCATTTCACTGGCAGTGTCCACATCAACAGGCAAGCGCACACTGCGGCCCTGGCCAAACAAACGCGCGGCCACCACTAATCGCTTCAAAGGTGCACTGAGCTGACTGACAAAAATCCATGCGGCCGCGGTTGATAATAGCCCGATGCCTAAAAACCAAGCCACAAGATTCCACACCCGCTGTCCACGCAATGGGTGCGGGTATAAAGGTACACGAATCCAATCTGGGCCCAGACTTGGCGCATGCACCCATAATGAAGGTGGCGTTTGCGCACGAATCTGCACCCGCGTATCGGCCCCTAGCTCAGCGCGCATTTGTTCAGAAAAAATATCACTGTAGGGCCAGTGCGTCTCGCCCATCGGCACCTCATGTTCATGCACCAGCTGCAAGCCAGCAGCCTTGGCAATAATCGGCCGCTCGCTTTCTGGCGATGCCCAGTAGGCTCGTAAGGTTAACGCAGCGCCGTGACTGTATTGGCGGTCAACCAAAACATCTTCATTGAGCATTAAGTAAATCAGAGTCAATGCTTTAGAAAATAACACCGCCAGCAAGACCATCCACAGCGTGCGGGCAAAAAAGCTTTGTGGATAGAACCAAGAGGTCTTCATTTATTGACCATCGGGCACAAACACATAACCCACACCCCAAACAGTTTGGATATAGCGCGGCTTGGCTGGGTCAGGTTCAATCATGCGACGCAAACGCGATACTTGCACATCAATGGAACGCTCTAAGGCATCCCACTCACGACCGCGGGCTAAGCTCATCAACTTATCGCGGGTTAAGGGTTCGCGAGCATGCTCAACCAACGCCTTTAAGACGGCAAACTCACCGGTAGTGAGCATGTGCACGTGATCGCCCTTACGCAATTCACGGGTGGCCAAGGAGAGGCTGTAATCACCAAAAGTTACGCTGGCCTCAGCACTGCCTGGGGCGCCGGGTACGCTAGTGGCTTGGCGGCGCAATACAGCTTTAATCCGCGCTAACAGCTCGCGGGGGTTGAATGGTTTAGCCAAATAGTCGTCGGCACCCAACTCTAAGCCTTGAATACGACTGGCCTCATCACCTTTAGCGGTCAGCATAATGATCGGGATTTGATTATTACCCTCGCGTAAACGCTGACATGCAGCTAAGCCATCTTCACCGGGCATCATTAAGTCCAGCACCACTAAATTAAACAGCTCGCGGGCCAGCATACGATCCATTTGCTCGGTATTTTCCACCCCGCGCACACGAAAGCCCTGCTCAGTTAAAAAGCGTTCAAGTAAGCGGCGCAAACGTTCATCGTCATCAACAATAAGGATTTTTTCACCTTCAGATACACTCATGCTGCCCTACCTTGTGGAGTTGATATATATGCAGGCTAGTATGCCGCAATCACAATCAACATGCGTACTGCGCATTGTTAGCAAATCTTTCTTATGCTGAGCAGTGCTGGTTTGCTGTGGGTTTTCCCCTATAATTAGCTGTTAAGCGCAGGTTCATCCTGCTTCTTTGACTGACTTAGGTGCCTGATGGATAGCATAAGTTCTCGTATCGCCACAGAATTGGGCGTGCGCCCACAACAAGTGACCGCCACTATTGCCCTGCTCGATGAAGGTGCCACAGTGCCTTTTATCGCCCGTTACCGCAAAGAAATCACTGGTAGCTTAGACGACACGCAACTGCGTAACTTGGAAGAGCGTTTACGTTACTTGCGCGAACTGGATGAGCGCCGCGCGTCAATCCTTGCCTCCATCGATGAGCAAGGCAAGTTAACCGCAGAGCTGCAACAGGCTATTGCACTGGCTGACACCAAAACCCGTCTAGAAGACTTATACCTGCCCTATAAAAAGAAACGCCGTACCAAAGGGCAAATTGCTTTAGAAGCAGGCCTAGGTGAGCTGGCAGACTTATTGTTTAACGATCCCAGCCACAACCCGCAGGTGGAAGCCGCGCGCTTTATTGATGCTGAGCAAAATTTTGCTGATGAAAAAGCGGTTCTAGAAGGCGCTAAGTACATTCTTATGGAGCGTTTTGCCGAGGATGCCGAGCTTTTACAGCGTTTGCGCAATATGTTGCAGCAAGATGCCTTATTACGCGCTCGGGTGGTTGCCGGTAAAGAGCAAGATGGCGCTAAATTCAGCGACTATTTTGAACATGATGAACCTTTTAAGCGAGTCCCTTCACACCGTGCGCTGGCTATCTTCCGTGGCCGCAACGAGGGCTTTTTAACTGCCAGTTTAAGTTTAGGCGATGACAGCCCTGGTAGCATGCACCCCTGTGAAGTGGTGATTGCTGAGCATTTCGCGATTAAAAATCAAGAGCGCCCGGCCGATGCTTGGCTGGCAGAAGTGGTGCGCTGGACTTGGCGAGTTAAACTCTCAAGTCACTTAGAAACCGACTTATTTGGCCAGCTACGTGAGCAAGCAGAAACTGAAGCCATTAATGTCTTCGCGCGAAACCTGCATGACTTGTTATTAGCCGCGCCAGCTGGTCCTCGCTGCACATTGGGGATTGACCCAGGCTTGCGTACCGGCTGCAAAATTGCCGTGGTGGATGCCACTGGTAAGGTGCTGGACACCGCCACAGTTTACCCCCATGTGCCGCACAACAAATGGGATGCCACTCTCGCTACTTTGGCGCAGCTGTGCAAAAAGCATCAAGTACAATTAATTGCCATTGGTAATGGTACGGGTAGTCGCGAATCTGACCGTCTCGCCATTGAGTTGGTTAAGTTGCTCCCAGAGCTGCGCATGAGCAAGGTGATGGTCAGTGAAGCCGGTGCCTCAGTGTATTCAGCTTCAGAACTGGCTGCCTTGGAGTTTCCGGACTTAGATGTTTCCTTGCGTGGCGCTGTGTCCATTGCCCGCCGCTTGCAAGATCCACTGGCGGAACTGGTGAAAATCGATCCTAAAGCCATTGGGGTGGGCCAATACCAGCATGATGTCTCACAAGCACAACTGGCGCGCTCATTGGACGCCGTGGTAGAAGACTGTGTAAACGCTGTTGGGGTTGATGTGAATACCGCCTCGTCTGCGCTACTGACACGCATCTCTGGCCTCAACGCTACCCTGGCGAAAAATATTGTGGCCTTTCGCGATGAGCACGGTGCCTCGCTTAGGTGAGAAAACCTTTGAGCTGTCTGCGGGTTTCTTACGGGTGATGAACGGCAAGAACCCTTTGGATGCCTCTGCTGTGCACCCAGAAACCTACCCCTTAGTTACCCGCATTGCCCAAGATACCCAGCGCGATATTCGTTCGTTAATTGGTGACTCAGCATTTTTACAGCAATTGGATCCCCAGCAATTTACCGATGAAACCTACGGCCTGCCGACAGTAACGGATATTTTGCAAGAACTGGATAAGCCGGCGCGCGACCCCCGCCCTGAGTTTAAAACAGCAGAATTCCAAGACGGCGTAGAAAGCTTAAAGGACTTAAAACTGGGCATGATTTTGGAAGGGGTGATCACTAACGTCACCAATTTCGGTGCTTTTGTCGATATTGGTGTGCATCAAGATGGTTTAGTGCACATTTCAGCGTTGTCAGAAAGCTTTGTTAAAGACCCTTACCAAGTGGTTAAAGCAGGCGATATCGTCAAAGTTAAAGTCATGGATGTGGATATCCCGAGGGCGCGCATTGCTTTATCCATGCGCATGAGCGACACCCCTGGCGAGAAGCCCCAGCCTGCAGCTCGTGAGCCTAAAGCTCGCAACACAGCACGCAGCGAGCGCCATACTCAGCAAGACAAGCCCGCACCCAACAATGGTGCAATGGCTGCTTTGTTTGCCAATGCTCGACAACTGAAGAAAAAGTAGCCAAAGTCTAGCCCCCATTTTCACCCATATATGGCGCACACCGATTAAAAGTTGGTGTGCGCCCTTGCACTCGGCCATTACCACCCCCATATTGGCATGATGCACTATTGAGGAAATACCCTTGAGCGATACATATTCTCGTCGTCTGGCGCTGCTCAGCCAGCCCGAAGCTTTAGCCCAGCTCAAGCATTGCCTGCATGGCATTGAGCGTGAAAGTTTACGTGTGGAGCGCAATGGTCGCTTAGCGTTAACACCGCACCCTGCAGCACTTGGCTCTGCCCTCACCCACGGCAGCATCACCACTGACTACTCAGAAGCTTTATTAGAGTTTATTACTGAGCCGCACCCAGACTCAGCGCAAACCTTAGCTGAACTGGACGACATCCACCGTTTTACCGTTGCCAATCTTGACCAGGAAGTGCTTTGGAGCCCTTCAATGCCTGGGCACCTGCCTAAAGAAGAGCTGATTCCCATTGGCGAATACGGCACTTCTAACGTCGGCCTGCTCAAGCATGTCTACCGCAAAGGTTTAGCCGTACGTTACGGTAAGACCATGCAGTGCATTGCTGGCATTCATTACAACTTTTCTATTCCTGATGCTATTTGGACAGTCCTCAAAGACGCTGAAAATGACCAACGCTCAGCCATTGATTACCAGTCTGCGCGCTACATCGCCCTAATTCGCAACTTCCGCCGTTACAGTTGGCTACTGATGTACTTATTTGGCGCATCACCGGCCATTGATATCAGTTTTTTGCGCGGTCGCGAGCATCAATTGGAAGTCTTTGACGAAGACACCCTATACCTGCCGTACGCCACCAGTTTGCGCATGAGCGACCTAGGCTACCAAAGCAAAGCTCAAGCAGGCCTTACCCCTTGCTACAACGAACTCAGCAGTTATACCGACAGCCTGCGTTGCGCGGTAAGCACCCCTTACCCACCCTACCAAGAGATTGGCAGCAAAAAAGATGGCGAATGGTTGCAAATTAATACCAATATTTTGCAGATCGAAAATGAGTATTACTCAACCATGCGCCCCAAACGCATCACTCTAGAGGGTGAACATCCGGTCGATGCATTAACTGCCCGTGGCATTCAGTATGTGGAAGCACGCTGTATCGATATCAACCCTTTCTTACCGCTCGGTATTGATTTACCGCAAGCGCGTTTTCTCGATACATTCTTGTTGTTCTGTGCCCTGCAAGACAGCCCACTCCTGAGCGACACTGAGTGCCCAGCGGCTACTGCAAACTTTTTAAGCGTCGTCAGCCAAGGCCGTAAGCCCAACTTACAGTTGGACCGTCTAGGCGAGCAGGTTTCCATGCGTGAATGGGGCCTGGAGCTGGTGGAGCAAATGCAAGCCTGTGCACAACTGCTGGATAACAGCTATGCCACAACTGAGCACAGCGAAGCTTTGCAACTGCAGGTAGAGAAGCTTAACAACCCTGATCTCACGCCTTCAGCGCAAGTGTTAGCCAGCATGCGTGAACAACAATGCAGTTTCAGTCAGTTTGCCTTGAAGCAGAGCCTACAACATGCGCAAGCGCTAAAAACGCCGGCTCTGGAGAGTAGCAAAGTGGCGCATTACCAAGAGCTGGCGAAGCAGTCACTGCATGCGCAAGAACAGATCGAGCAACAACCACAATGCAGCTTTGATGAGTTTATGGATGATTTCTTAGCAGGTGTTAAGTAAGCAAACAGCTCGCTGCAGGCCCACTCGGGGTTTGCAGCGCTACTGCCCAAGCGGCTCTGGCGCTAAAGGCCACTCTGTTGGCGTCGGCGCCAGTTCTGCAAACTGATATCTAGGGTGGCTAAATCTTCAATCCCTTGCTGCTCAGCACGCTTAAGTAAAATCAGCATCAACTCTGCAGTAACCATAGCGTCAGCGCTAGCATTGTGGCGCTGCAATACCTGCAGGCCAAAAAAATCAACCCAATCATCTAAACTTGGATTGCGCATATTGTGCTCAGGGTAAAGCAGCGGCGCGATTTCTGCCACATCGTAAAACGGGTGACGCAGCTGATAGGCAAACGCATCCTCCATTTCCCGTACCAACATACGCTGATCAAAGCTGGCATGAAAAGCCAATAACGGACTGCTGCCCACATACTCCATAAAGCTCAGCAGCGCTTTTTCTGGGCGTATACCTGCAGCCACCTCACTGGGTGGAATCTGGTGAATAAGCACACTTTCACTGACTGTCAAATTTTGCCGGCGCAAAGTACAGCTAAACTGATGACCTAAAGCAATGGCGGAGTCCTCAATGGTTACCGCGCCAATGGAAAGGATCTTATCTTTAAGGGTGTTGAGGCCACTGGTTTCTAAATCAACCACAACAAAACGCTGCTTGTGTAGCGGTAGCTCACTCACCACCGGCGCCGCTAAAGCCCCTAAGCGCAGTGCATCCTTCGCCCTTAATTCAGGCCCTTTACGAAACCATTTGAAAATCTTCACAGCTGATACCGAAAGGTCAAACTCGCCTGCAAACGCTGAGCCTGGCGGAATGACTCACGTAAAATTCGGCGATCCAAGTGGTTTAATTCATCTGGATAAATACGGTTACTGTAAGCCAAATCACTGCGTGCCTGCTGCTGATGCTGCTGCATACGAATCAGTTGAATAAAATGATAAGCCTCAGCATAAGCATCGCCATCTAAACGCTCAATCACGCCCTTACTGACCAGCTGACGAATCCGCTCTAAGGTGTTACTGCTTTCAATCCCATGGGCCAAAGCCAATACCCGTGCACCATCCACAAACGGAGTTAGGCCTTTGATTTTCAGGTCCAAGGTGTCTTTTTCAAGTCCTTTCTTATCCAGCGCAAAATTGCGGAACAAACCACCCAGCGGGGGCTTATGCTGCAAGGCACTTTGCGCCAGCATGCGCAGAAACATATCATTGCCACGAATCATCGACAGCAACTCACTGCGCAAAGCCTGGCAGCCTTCGACCGGCCCCCAAATGGCACGCAAATCAAAAAATATCGTTGAGTACAGTAAGTTTTCTGGCGTGGCTTCACGGATAATTTTACTGAAACGTCGGGACCACTCTGAGCGCGATAAACACAGCTCAGCATTGCCTGCCATAATATTGCCTTGGCATAAAGTAAAGCCGCAGTCATCTAAGGCTAAGTTAATTTCCCGCGCCAACGGCAATAGTTTTTGCCGAATAGCATTGGCCTCTTCTTGGCTGTTGGCTTCAAATAAAATACCGTTATCTTGGTCAGTGTGCAGGGTTTGCTCTTTACGTCCTTCGCTGCCAAATACCAACCAAGTAAACTCAACCCCTGGATCCCCTAGGCGCTCGATACACAGCTCAATTACCCGTGACACAGTGTGATCATTGAGCAAGGTAATTAAGCGGGTAACCTGCTCAGGGCTGGCGCCATGGGCAATCATACGGTCAACCAATGAACGTATTTCACCGCGCAACTGAATGAGTTTCTTAATGGAGCTGGCATTGCGTACTGCGCGGGCCAAATGCACCAAATCAATACGCTGCAGCGAAAATAAATCCCGCTCGGAAATAACCCCAACTAAACGCCCATCCGTGACCAAACAAACATGGGCTATATGGCGCTCAGTCATCGCCAGTGCTGCATCAAAGGCTGAGGCTGTAGGCGGCAAGTGAAACGGATTGAGCGTCATCACCTCGCTGATCGGTTGGCGTAAATCTGCATTGGCATCGGCGATCACTCGACGTAAATCTCGCAGGGTAAAAATCCCTTGCGGCCGCTGCATCTCATCGGCTATTACCAAGCTGCCAACTTGCTGTTCATGCATCAGTTGCACAGCTTTATTTAATGCTAAATGCCCTTGGCAGGTGACCGGCTGACGCATCGATAACTCAGCCAGAGTGGTTTCCAAGGAAAACTGCGAGCCTAAGGTTTCCGCAGCACGGTTTTGTACTTGCTGATTAGCATGCTCGAGCAAACTGCTGATGCCACGCACAGAGAAATCCCGAAAAGCATGGCACTTGGAAAATAATTTAATAAACGCAGCTTTATCCAGCAGCAAACAAAAGGTATCTTCCGCGGCAATATGGGAGGTACGCGTCGCCCGCTCGCCTAACAGTGCGGCAATGGGAAAACATTCACCGGTGGTAATTTCAAAAGTAGTTTCTTTACTGCTGTCTTGGCCTTGACGACGCTCACCGACAATAAGACCCTGCTTAACAATGTAGAAAAACTCAACTGGCCCGTCTTCAGGGCTGATGATTTGCTCTCCTGCAGAGTAAAAACGTAGCTGGCAGTTTTCGACTAAGAAACTGAGATGGACAAGATCCATCTGATTGAAAGGTGGATATTTTTGCAGAAACTCCAGCGTGCCTTGGATGTTTTGTTGCACCGCTGTACGCCCTGTTTTTGCAAAGGCTTCACTCCTGCTCATGACCCGCACTCCTTATAAGTTAAGCCATGCTAAAGTTTTTGATTTATGCATCCTATTGGACGTAAGTTTGAAAGCCTTGGCGGTCTATCAAGCAAAACTTTACGGCGTATTGTTATTATTTATAGGTGGCTATTTTTACAGGCTTAGCCACAATTTAACAGCCTTTAACACTAAAGCGCAGCCAACAAAAAACCGCCCTAAGGCGGTTTTTTGTGTACAGCACAATACTCTTACAAGTTGCAGCCATGCTTGGCTTTAAACTCGCGACGACGGCGGTGCAGTACCGGCTCAGTGTAGCCATTCGGCTGCTCACGGCCTTGCAGTACTAATTCCAATGACGCTTGGAAAGCAATGCTCTCGTCAAAGTTTGGCGCCATATTGCGGTACAGTGGGTCACCTGCGTTCTGACGGTCAACCACCATAGCCATACGCTTCATGGTCTCAACAATCTGCTCCTCGGTAACAATACCGTGGTGCAACCAGTTAGCCAGATGCTGGCTGGAAATACGCAAAGTTGCACGGTCTTCCATTAAGCCAATATCATTGATATCAAGCACTTTAGAGCAACCCACGCCCTGCTCTACCCAACGTACAACATAACCTAGGAGACCTTGCGCGTTGTTATCCAACTCGTTCTGAATTTCTTCAGCGCTCCAGTCAGCATTTAGCGCTAAAGGAATCGTCAGAATGTCATCCAATGAGGCAAACTTACGGTTTTTCAATTCTTTCTGACACGCAAACACGTCCACTGCGTGGTAGTGCAGTGCGTGTAAAGTTGCCGCTGTTGGTGAGGGTACCCAAGCCGTATTTGCACCAGATTTTGGATGAGCAATTTTTTGCTTAACCATATCAGCCATCAAATCAGGCATCGCCCACATACCTTTACCGATCTGTGCAACGCCCGACAGACCTACCGCCAATCCTGTATCAACGTTCCAGTTTTCGTAGGCAGCATTCCATTTCTCATTGCGTACTGCTGCTTTACGAACCACTGGACCTGCTTCCATGGAGGTATGAATTTCATCACCAGTGCGATCTAAGAAACCGGTGTTAATAAACACCACACGCTCTTTCGCTGCAGCGATACAAGCTTTTAAGTTGACGGTAGTGCGACGTTCTTCATCCATGATGCCCATTTTTAGAGTATTACGCTCTAAACCGAGCACATCTTCAGTACGTGCAAACAGTTCGTCAGCAAACTCAGCTTCTTCTGGACCATGCATTTTCGGTTTAACGATATACACGCTGCCAGTGCGGCTGTTTTTACGTGTGGTATTGCCTTTAAGATCATGAATAGCAATCAAGCTAGTGAACAGCGCATCCATAATG
>SMEQ01000450.1_pt1 | contig 12501 bp, 9 predicted proteins | sample 2456281 | NCBI WGS metagenome assembly SMEQ01 (sample SAMN10132596, study PRJNA489261) | soil metagenome | isolation source: day1 antibiotic-loamy sand soil ammended with raw manure from dairy cow... | place: USA | collected 2015-04-01 | reverse complement strand
GTATAGTCCTTTCCGTATCAATACAGAGACATAAACACAACGTGTTTGCACTTTTGTATCACTACAAACGCATAAACACATTGTGTTTTCCAATTTGTATCACTACAATTCTTCAAACACGTTGTGTTTTTCAATTTGCATCACTACAATTCCATAAACACGTTGTGTTTTTCAATTTGTATCACTACGTTTCTATAAACACATTGTGTTTATCGGTTTGTATCACTACAAATCGTTAAACACGTTGTGTTTTCCCAATTTGTAGGCGTACGATTCTCCAAACACGTTGTGTTTATCAATTTGTAGGTCTACATTTGCTTTATTTATTTTTGAAAAAGAAGGTGTAGGGGAATGAAGTGAGTTAAGAATTAAACCCTAAACAATATTTTTAGATGTCTTTTTACTAAAAGAAGTTTATCATAAAAGAAACCAAATCTTCATTTTCTTGTATGTCTATCTTCTTTCGTAGCCTGTATCTTGCAGCCTCTACGCCTCTAAGAGATAGGTTTTGCATGCGTGCAATCTCTTTTGTGGTATAGTTGAGGCGCAGCAGTGCACACAGGCGCAAATCAGCAGGAGTTAAATCGGGATAGGTGGATTTGAGATTTCTGAAAAAGTTTTTGTGTATCAAATCGAAGTTCTCTTGAAAAACTGACCATTCGTCTTCTTCAGATAAGTTTTGATTAATTTTCTCAATCAGTTGTTCACTTTGCTTTTTCTGGATTTTACCTGTTAGCGCATTTTGCTGAATATCCTTTTTGAGGTCATTCAAAAAATCTTCATGGTTAATTATCAGCATGGTGGCACTTGCTAGCTCTTTGCTCTTGTGTGACAGGTCTGCTTGCAAACGCTCGCTTTTGAGAGTGGCTATTTGTTTCTCTTGATTGTTTAGCTGCGCCAATCTTTTTTGCTCTTGCTCTTCAAAGGTCTTTGTGTTGCGACGAATTGCATATCGTATGTATAGGGTGGTGAGCGAACCCGCAATCACTATAGCCAATGTTATGTAAAGAATGTATGCCCAAGAGGTTTGATACCACGGATGTTTTATTTCAAATTGGAATGAAAGTTGAGCTGTTTCTTCTCCTAAATCATTTACTATACGTGCTTTCAATGTATAGTTATTTGCAGGAAGATTGGCATAGGTAATAGACAACTGATTGTTTGTTGGTATCCAACGTGTGTCGTAGTTTTCTAAAAAACATTCTACTCTGAATGTTCTTTTAGAGAATTCGGGGTAGACAAAAATGAATCCAATCGTGTTTTCGCTAAATTCAAAAACATTTAGTTTATCTAGGGGATAATACTTATTTGTGTTTTCTTTTCGATTGTAGCTCCACACCGACTGAAGAATCAAATCTTTAGACTCACCATTGTTTTTCTTAATGAAGTTATACTTAGCTATTCCGCCATTTAAGCAAAAATACGAAGATCCGTTGTTGTCTATATAAATGTTTGACCTACCCTGATTGGGTGGATTGTTGAATATACTAAAGGGTACTTTGTCTTTTATTCTGTAGGTCCCCAAATTGTATTCTACCAAAACGTATTCGTTGTTTTTGATAAACCAAAATAACTGATCGTTTACCGTGACGATGCGATTAGTCTCTGCAAGCAGCGGAAGCTGGCTATTTAATTGTGCAAAAGGTATTATTTTTCGCGAAATATCATCGTACGTGTAAAAAGCATTTCCGTCAGACATCACCACTCTACCTCTTAGCTTCATCACATGGAGTGGAGTGGGAGTGCTGAGCGAATCTAGTCTATCGAAATATTCTTTTTCGACTACTCTCTTTATTTCGTCATCCAATCTTAGTCGATAGATTCCTTTATACATATGATTGAGCCATAGGTTGCCCGTGTGATCTACTTCTAAATTCGTTGCGAGGTCAACAAATCCATCTGTGATGTTGTGGCTAAATTGCCACATGTCTGCATTGTCTTTCAGGAAAACGGAGAGGAAGCTATAGGTTGTTTCAATCAGTGCATCTTGACCATTAATTGTTATTTCTTTTATGTCGGTGCCGCCTATACTACTACCTTTGATGGGTGTTTGTGTGTTGTCTTCTATAAAAGAAGCACCTTTGTTGTGACCTGCAATAATTTGTTTTCCAATCTGCTTGATGTACCAAGTTTGAATATCGAATGCAGGAAGCTGTGAAAAACTTTTAATAGTGGGGTTGTATAGATAGACTCCTTGATTGGTGGCGACGTAAGTCTTACCCTTCGTTATGAGCATATCTTCTACCATACCTATTTGAATGTCTGATGGTTCGAAAATTGAGATATCGTAATGGAGTTGAATGTTAGAAATTCCATTGTCGAGTGCAACCCACAGGTTTCCAACTTTGTCTTTGTATAGCCCTAATACGGTATTATTGTTTAGTCCATTTTTTCGGTTTATGTGCCATACAAGTTTGCCCCTGTTGGTGAAGGCATATATTCCATTGTTTATTGTGCCTATCACAAACAGACTGTCCGAAATGGTTACTACACGATTAATTACTGCATATTGCAGTTCATTATCAACAGAAGTTTCCCACTTACCAACACTACTTTCGTCGCTGTTTAATTTGAAAAATCCATTCTTAGATGTAACTATCAAGTCGGTACTATCTAGCGAAATCATGCCCACCACATCGTCGTCTGATAATTGATCTCTGGATATGACACGTTCAAATCCTTTTTCTTTTAATTGGTGCAATCCATCCTTTATTAATTGTGCGAATAGTTTGTTTTGAAGGGTGAAAAAGAACAGAGGTGAGGGATTAGATTTATGAGCAGTGACTCTATTATTGTTGTAGGTGAAGTATGACGAAAATGATTGAAAATATACTGTATTTTCGTGTTTTAAGATAGTCCATATTTCATCATTCACAAACGTATAATCTTTTACGAGATGTTTCAGTGAGTGATAGGCTAGTCTGTTTGTAGAGTTGTGTTCGAAATATCCGAACTCTTCAAATGATCCAACGTAGATTCTCTCACTATTATCATGCTTGTCAATGAAAATTGATTTAACGCCACGGTTATTGGGAAGTTTATGAAGTTTCCAATTCACTCCGTCGAAACTAAGAAGCCCTTGGTTATTAGCAAAATACATCACTTCTTTATTATCTTGCGCTATTGCCCAATTTTGGTTACCCGCTTTGTAGTTAGATGTATTGTAGTTAAATACAGGAGGCACAAAGGGAATGTCTTGCCCAACTATAAACTGAGTATGCAAGAATAATTGAAAAAAGAGTAATAAGAAAATGCCATTGATAGATTTCATTTTTTTCAATTATGATACGCTTTTACTTAACCAAGGCTTCCATACAAAATGGTTGTTTCTCAAGGTGATAATTCATGAAATATGAGATACAACTTCGACAATATTAGGGATACACTATTTCAACTGATCAAGCTCTTCGTTGTTATCAATCATTTTCTGTATCTCTTCTTGGCTAAACACTTTCACATTTGTGAAAAGGAACTTCTTGTCTAAAAAATTACCATATTGGTTGCATTCTAAAATGGCAGATAGTAATATGGCTCTCACATCAGTTTTGAAAGGAAAGAGGAGTAGAATGGAGAAATAGTTATCTTCTATTTCGAAAGTTTCTATGTCTACATCGGCGCTTTCAAGTTGAAATCTGAACTCGCGCTCTATCAGTTCTTTCTGATGGTCGGTAAAGTTTTCACGTGTAGGAGATATAAACAGTGCAAAGAAACGTAGTTTCTTGTCATGACCACCTAAGCCAGATGAAATGTAAGTTTGTGGTTTACCCGACAGATCGCTGTCAAGCGAAATGCGACTACCGAGCAATGCTATAGATGACCAATTTTTGAGTTCAGGCTCCATAGGATTAGCTTGATAAGTCTCTATGGCCCGATAGGCCTTCACGTTTGGTATTGAGGATAGCAATGCGATGCTCTCTTTTTTTCGCTCAATGGTCACATCGGGCGAAAAAAGCATTTCTATTTCTGAGTCGGGCACAAAGTGCACGTCTCTATCTTTCAAGTCATCAAAATACTTGAAGTATTCCATTTGCTCCTCTAAAGGAATTAAATCCTCGAGGATATGAAAAGAGTCTATACCATTGTCATTTATGGTTGCTCTAAGCTTGTTGAGTATGTTGTTCCAATTCTTCATTATAGCAAAGATACTAATTTTGTAATATCAAAATATTAATTTTGCTCTTTAATGAGGTGTTTTTTGCAGTATTGAGCCTTAATTTTCATCAATTAGCCAAATAATTGGTCAGAATTGTATATTTTCGCATCTACTTATGTATTAGTCGCTTTTTGAAAGAGGATTATAGATAGAACAATGCAAAGAGTAGGCTGTTCTGTTACTGGTTTTTTTACTCACTTTGTTGTTTTTGAAAGCGATTTTAAGTTATTTGTAAATTCTATTATACTATAATAAATATACTATGCGTGTCAAAATAAAAAATAAATCCGACAACTTATTGCCAGCGTACGCCACTGCTTATAGCGCTGGCATGGATTTAAGAGCAAACCTGACTGAACCTATTGTATTGAAACCTCTTGAGAGAGCTTTGATACCTACTGGATTGTTTATTGAACTACCCCCAGGGTATGAAGCACAGATAAGACCTCGCAGTGGGTTGGCTGTGAAGCATGGTATCTCTGTATTGAATTCGCCAGGGACTATCGATGCAGATTATCGCGGTGAAATACGTGTGGTGCTAGTAAATCTTTCTAATAACGAGTTTGTTATTAATCATGGTGAAAGAATTTGCCAAATGGTTGTAGCCAGTCATGCCACAGTGCAATGGGAAGAAGCTGATGACTTAGAAGATAGTGATAGAGGGGCTGGCGGCTTTGGACACACTGGGAAGAACTAAATAAAAAAAAGAAACATGACATTCAGAATAATGAATTATACTACCATAATAACCACAACGCTGAAAAAAACAGTGGCAACTCTTTCCATTCTTCTCTATTTGAGTAGTGGATTTCTGTTTGCACAAGATAGTAGCCAGTGGGTGATAGACGCAGATAATCAACGCAAATTTGATTATTATTTTTACGATGCACTTAATGCAAAGGCACAAGGCAACTATGCCGAAGCATTAAATCTTTTTCAACACTGCCATTCACTTGACTCTACCAATGCTAGTGTGCTAAGTGAGATGAGTGGATTCTACAACGTGTTGCAAGAAAAAAGCAAAGCTATCTATTATCTACGAAAAGCTGTAGAAATAGACCCAGACAACTATTACTATAACATGATGTTGGCTTCTTTGAGTAGCGAACTAGATCAGAAAGATGAAGCTATTGATATTTACAACAAAATGCTGAAGGCGCATCCTGATAAGATAGATATATTTATGTCTTTGGCCGAGGCATATAACAACAAAGGTGAGTTGGAAAAGGCTATTGGGGTGCTTGATGAATTGGAGCAAAATGTGGGTGTGAGAGAGGCTATTACTTTAAATAAATTTAGACTCTATTCGATGCTCAACCAAAAGGATAAAGCATTTGAAGAGATTGAAACTATTATTAAGAAAACCCCCGATAATCTTGGCTATATTCTCTTATTAGGAGATTTGTATATGCAAGACGGCCAATTGGACAAATCGCTAGAACAGTTTAAAAAAGTAGAAGCCATTGATCCTGATTATCCTGCCTTGGTTCTCTCTATGGTCAACTATTATGAAAAAACTGGCAAACCTGAATTAGCACTTGAAGAGATAAACAGAGCATTGGTTAGCCCTATGCTTGAGATAGATGTCAAATTACAGTTGCTTACACGCTACATCACCATGTTGCAGTCTAACGAAACTGACACTAAAATAGCAAACCCTCTGTTCACAACTCTTTTTGATCAGCATCCAAATAATGCACAACTCAATCTTCTGTATGGAAGTGTTTTAATGGTGCAAGAAAATGAAGAAGAAGCCATGAAGCAGTTCGAGATATATGCTAAGGCTGAGCCAACTAATCCAGCAGGATGGGAACAAATGTTGCGTATTGCTCTGCCCGATAGTTTGGACAAAGTGGTGGACATAACTCAAGAAGCATTGAAACATATTCCTAATGCATATCAATTTTACTTCTATTTGGGTGGAGCTAAGTATCAACAAGAGAAATATGCAGAAGCTCTGGTTGTGTTTGAAGAAGGACTAGAAGTGATAGGGGATGAGAATCCTCCAGTGAAATCAGACTTTTTCGCACAAGTAGGCGACCTGAATTATCATTTGGGAAATAAAGAAGTGGCTTATGAGAATTATGAAAAGGCATTGAAGTTAAATCCACAGAATTTGGGTGTGCTCAACAATTACAGTTATTTTTTATCGTTAGACGATGAGTCTTTAGACAAAGCAGAGCGTATGAGTGGTATAACTGTAAAAGCAGAACCAACCAATGCCACCTTCTTAGATACTTATGGCTGGGTATTGTTTAGACAAGGTGCATATACAATGTCCCGAATTTATATTGAAAATGCTGTGAAATATAGTGAAGACAATCCCTCGGCCGAAGTATTGGAACACTACGGCGATATATTGTTTAAAACAGGTGAAGAGGAAAAGGCCCTTGAGCAGTGGAGAAAGGCCAAAGAACTAGGAAGCGATTCTAAAACTTTAGACAAGAAGATAAAAACAAAAAAATATACCGAATAAGATTAATTTATAAAGAGAAATGAGAAATCACCATTTACCGAAATATATAGTAGCATTAATATTATTTTTGTTTATAGGGATATATTCCTGTAAACCAAAACAAGGTATAGTACAAGCCGATTCGGAATTGGAAGATAAAACTTCTTCTGATCTTTTTGAAGATGTTTTGTACAAAGACCTCCAATATTCAACATTTTCATCTAAGTTGAATATGAATATATCAACTGGTAAAAAGACATTAAACTCAAAGGGAAGCCTCAGAATTATACACAATGAAGCAATTCAGGTTTCTGTGCAACCGCTGTTTGGAATAGAGATGTTTCGCTTGTATGTAGAGCCCGATTACATTATTATTCTAGACCGAATGAACAAGAGATATGTAAAAGAATCTTTTGACGACATTAAAGGACAAAGCCCCGTTGGGTTTAATTTCTACACCTTACAATCTCTATTTACTAATAGTCTTTTTATTCCAGAACAATCAGAAGTATCTAAGAAGGACTACAAAAAGTTTAGATATTCACAAAGTTCAGACAATTACCTATTAAGTGCACGCGACAAGAAATCGCAAATCGACTATAGTTTTTTTGTGAACGGTAATGATCAAATCACGCATACAGAGTTATTTATGCCCAATAAAAATTACTCGTTATCATGGCAGTACGACCAATTTACGCTATTGAAAGATTTGTTTTTTCCTCATGAAATGAAAATTGTAGCTTCAACACAGAAATCAAAGTTAGACACTTCTATCTCATTGTCTGCAATTAGTTTTAATGATTCGTTGACACTCAACAACTCTGTGCCTTCTACCTATACTAAAGTAGAGTTGAAAGAAGTTTTAAAAATATTAGCCGATAAATAATGAAATACCTGGTTGTCCTCTTTTGTCTAAGTTTAAGTTTCTCTGTTTTCTCTCAAACTGGGGAGATAGAACGTTTGCAAAATAGGCGGAAAAGCTTGCAGACTGAAATAGAAAATACCAACAGACTCTATCTGGATGTAAAGAAACAGACCACCACCATTATACAGCGCATCAGTCTTATCAATAAACAGATTGAAACACGCAAGAAAATAATTGAGGTTCAGCGAAAAGAGATTGAAGCGTTAAATAACGAGCTGGTTAGACTAGAAAAAGAGATTGTCTCTCTGAACAAAGAGCTGAAAATGCGAAAAGATAAGTATGCCAATGCCATAAAAATGGTGATGCACAAACGACAGTCTGAGAATAAGATTTTCTTTATTCTTTCCGGCAAATCGTTTGGAGAGGCCCTGCGTAGAATGCAATACTTAAAACAATATTCTCGTGTGCAGAAGAATCAAGCTGATGAAATAAAAGAGAAAAATGCAGAGTTAGCACAAAAGAAGCAAGATGTGCAACAAGCTAAAATAGAACGTAGTAAAACTCTTGCAGACATCAGAAATGAGCAGACCAAGTTAATAGCAGAAGAAAGCAATCGAAAAAGCGAAATGGGTGAAGCCCAAGGCAAGCAAAAGGTTTTGCAGAAAGAACTGCAAGACAAACAAAAACAAGCCAATAGATTGAACGCTGAAATAGAAAAGGCAATTGCTGAAGAAGTTGCAAGACAAGAGCGTGAAGCCAAAAGGCAAGCTGAAGAGCGTCGCAAAAAACGTGAAGAACAACAACGCATTGCAGAAGAGAAGCGTCGAAAGGAGCAAAAGAGTAAGCCTACGAGAGAAAAAGCAGAACCAGAGAAAGAGGTTCCTGTAGTTATACCTATTGAAAAGGAAGAACCATTGATTGCAGAAGCTGAGACATTCAATTTATCTAAAAACTTTGTAGCCAACAAAGGGCAGTTGCCTATGCCTGTGACGGGTACCGCCACTATTGTATCGCCATTTGGTGTGCATAAGCACAGTGAGTGGAATGTATCTACCAATAGTAGCGGAATAGATATACAAGCACAACAGAACTCAGATATTCGTTCTATCTTTGAAGGTGAGGTGTCACGCATCATTGCTTTCCCAGGATACAACAATTGTGTAATTCTTCGACATGGCGAATATTATACCTTCTATGCCAATATTATCAATGTATATGTGAAGCAAGGACAAGCAGTGAAGACAGGGCAGGCCTTAGGAAAAATATATACAGACTCAGACACCGGAATTGCCTCTATGCACTTTCAGTTATGGAAAAAAACAACAAAACTAGATCCCGCGCCTTGGCTCAAAAGATGAGAAATAGGATGTGAGAAATGATAGAAAACTTAATATAAATTCATTGTAAACTAATATTTTATGAATCTAAAACTACGTTTAATTTTTATGAACTTTCTCCAATATGCAATTTGGGGAGCTTGGTTAATCTCTCTGGGTGCTTACCTTGGGGGAAAGCTAGCGTTTTCAGGTGTGCAGATTGGCAGTTTCTTTGCTACCATGGGTATTGCTTCACTTTTTATGCCTGGTCTGCTAGGGATTATTGCAGATCGATTCATTCCGGCTGAGAAATTATTGGGTATTTGCCATTTACTAGGCGCTACGTTTCTGTTTTTGGCTGCTCCTCAAACTGAGTATGCTTCACTTTACACCTATTTACTGCTTGCTGTTTTTTTTTATATGCCCACCATTGCATTGTCAAACGCTGTAGCATACAATGCTCTTGAAAAGAATGGCTTTGATACTGTAAAAGCTTTTCCTCCCATTCGTGTGTGGGGAACAGTTGGTTTTATAGTGTCGATGATTGCTGTTGACTTAATCAAAATTGATGGATTGAAATTTTCACAGTCAGCTTACCAACTTTATTTTGCTGGACTCTTGTCATTTATTCTGGGTGTTTATTCGTTTACCCTTCCAAAGTGTCCAACTACTGGAGCAAGCGAAAGTAAGTCGTGGGTTGATAACTTTGGATTACGTGCCTTTGCATTGTTCAAGAAGAAAAAGATGGCTGTCTTTTTCACCTTTTCTATGTTATTAGGTGTATCATTACAGATCACCAATATGTTTGCTAATGACTATCTTACTAATTATTTTGGTGTAATGCCTCAGTTTCAAGATACTTTTGGAGTGAAATATGCAAATATCCTCATTTCTATTTCTCAAATGTCTGAAACGCTTTGCATACTACTCATTCCCTTTTTTCTCATTCGTTTTGGTATTAAGAAAGTTATGTTGATAAGCATGTTTGCGTGGATATTGCGTTTTGGCTTGTTAGGACTTGGTAATCCAGGAGGTGGTGTATGGATGCTTGTATTATCAATGCTTGTATATGGTGTGGCATTTGATTTTTTCAATATTTCTGGTTCACTCTTTGTAGAGCAAGAAACAAGCCCCAAGATTCGTTCTAGTGCCCAAGGTCTTTTCATGATTATGACCAATGGCTTTGGAGCCCTAATAGGCTCTTATGCTGCTGGATATGTTGTGGATGTATACAAATGGCCTAATGCTTGGTTTGTATTTACTGCCTACTCTATAGTTGTGATGATACTGTTTGCTATTCTCTTTAAATACAAACACGATCCTGTGAAACTGGAAAGACATTTAGCTAAGTAGTAATTGAGTTGCTTATAGATACGAGAGAGATATTCAACTAAATAAAGATGACCAAAAGTGTATTGCTTTTGGTCATTTTTATTTAAAAGCTCTATTTCTTTGGATCCCATTCATAATCTATATACTCCCAACTGAAGTTATTGTCATGGTCAATCTCGACAAGTAGAAAACCTTCTTCAGTTCCATGGAAAGCTCCGTTCCACCAATTCGCACAAACAGCGCCACCTGTTATAAACTGCACGTTTTGCAGTTTTATCTCTTCATGAATATGCTGATGTCCCTGAAGGACCATTTGTAGATTGTGGGTTTCAAATGTTTTAAGTAGTTCTTTGTAATTAGAAATCACATCTACAAACACGTATTTATCTTCCACGAGTGGATAATAGAGAGAGTAAAATGGAACATGGGTGGAAATAATAATAGGAGTTTCCAATGATATATCTTTAAGCTCGCCTTGTATCCATTTTATTTGTTCTTCACCCACCACATACCCAGTATTTCCACCTTTTTGAACAGAGTTGAGGATAAAAAAGCGGATTCCATTCTTTTCAAAAGTATAATAAGATTCTTTGAAATACTTCTTAAATAATTCATCCCCATTGACAAATCCATTCGCACTATTCCAATAACGATCATGGTTCCCTATAGTCGGGTAATAAGTAAGTTCTGTTGAATCAAAAAATTGTTTGAATAGCGTAAAAAGGGTATTTGCTTGCTCTCTACTGATAGCCTTGTCTGTCATGCCACTAATATCTACATTATCACCCCCTGTTATAATAAAATCTACATTAAGCTCTTTCGTTTTATCTAAAGCTCGTTTCAATCCATTTAGATCTCTGCCATCATTATTTGTGCTTAAATGAATATCTGTTAGAAAGGCAAAGCGAAGTTTCTTCTCCGAAGATTGTGCTATTAAAGTAAATGTAAGAATGGATAGCAATAAAAGTGAATAGATTCGTTTCATAATTTATTTTATTATACGTTTAATCTTTTAAAAATAAGGTGTGTATTCTTGTAATGACAGTTTGAAAAGTTTGTCTTTTTAATTGCTCTAATGTCTCCTACTTTTTTCAGGTTGTAATAAAACAAAGATAGCTAAATAAGCAAACTTTATTGCCGATTTAAGTAAATGTGAAATTGAAATGAAAAAGGGTGAAAGCTCTTGAAAACTTTCACCCTTCATCTTTATAATAAAGTATTTATGAAAAACTTCTTTTAATTTATTCTTCTACTTTTTCTTCCATCTCTGTAGGCATCATGCTTACAACAATTTCATTTTCTTGTGATATCAATTCTTTTACAAACTCTTTCACATCGTCCATTGTAATGGCGTTCAGAGTAGTCAAGTAATCAGAATGATTGTTTTCATCATAGAAATAGTAAGTGTCAAGAGTACCTAACCAATAGCCGTTTTGCTTAATGCTTTCGCTATGTTTCTTATTCATAAACTCTTTTACTTTCTTGAAATCTGCTTCACGTGGTCCGTTTTCAGCAATGTCTCTCAATTCTTTATGAACAATAGCATTTAAATGCTCCATTTTAGCTGGGTCTGTGTCATACACAATCTGCAAGATTGTCTGGTTCTCTGGATAGCGAGCAATGCTTCCTCTTGATGAAACACCATATGTGCCACCTTCGTCTTCGCGTACTTTCTCAGTGTAAACAATGTCTAAGATTTGATCAAAGATATCCATTGTTATTCTGTTTTTCTGTGTTCTCTCCATTTGTCCCGAGAATACATTAAATACAGACGCTTTTGGATTTTGCATCTCCTTTTGGAATATGTTTTTTGTAACGCCTTTCATCACATCCATAGGAACTTTTATGAACTCACCATTAACCGCTTGACCTTTCAATGAAGCTAAGTAAGTTAGTACTGCTGGTTTGATAGCCTCTTCGTCTACATTACCTACAAATGTAAAAGTAAAGCTTCCTGGATTGAAGAATAGTTGTTTGTACATCTTCATGATTTGGTCATAATCTATCTTCTTTAAATCATCCAGCTTGAAGCGAGCTATTATTGGGTTGTCGCCGTACAATGCATGCATAGCCGAGTCACTGAAAGCAACCATTGGTTCTGCTTCTGCATTTTTAAGTTGCGACTCCATTCTTTCTACAAATGAATCGAAAGCGTCTTGATCTTGGCGTGGAGCTGTAAAGTATAGATAAACCAGTTGCAGCATGGTCTCAAAGTCTTTGATAGATGATGATCCAGTAAATCCTTGAGATGTCATGCTCACTGTTGGTGAAGCCGATGCTGTTTTGCCAGCCAATACTTTGCTCAAGTTTACACTGCTAAAGTTACCAACACCCCCCAAAGTGATTACGCTGCTCATTATCTTAGAGTTCAATGGGTCTT
>SMEQ01000448.1_pt1 | contig 12514 bp, 13 predicted proteins | sample 2456281 | NCBI WGS metagenome assembly SMEQ01 (sample SAMN10132596, study PRJNA489261) | soil metagenome | isolation source: day1 antibiotic-loamy sand soil ammended with raw manure from dairy cow... | place: USA | collected 2015-04-01 | reverse complement strand
TGCCAAGTTCATTGAATCGCTGAATTATTGCCAGCGCCAGTATATACAGCGCCCCCTTATATCTGAAAGCGCGAAACCAGCCCTTGCAATTCCTGCCCTAAGCGCGCCAACTCTTGCGACGAAGCTGCCGTTTCTTCTACGGCAGCGGCCGACTGTTCAGCGATACCATTTACGTTTACTACACTGCGGTTAATTTCCTCAGCTACTGAGCTCTGCTGCTCAGCTGCTGTGGCAATTTGCATACTCATCGCTTGAATTTCAGCAATAACGCGTGTGATGGCTCCCAACTCATCACTGGCTTCTTTGACCAGCTCTAGCGTTGAGTCTGCCAGTGTCCGGCTGCTATCCATCATGGTCATCGCTTTTCCTGAGCCAGTCTGCAGCCTGCTAATTAACCCTTCAATCTCAGCGGTGGACTCTTGCGTGCGCTGGGCTAAGCCGCGCACTTCATCGGCAACCACTGCAAAGCCGCGTCCAGCCTCTCCAGCTCGCGCCGCCTCGATAGCAGCGTTTAGTGCTAGCAGGTTAGTTTGCTCAGCAATACCGTTAATGACCGTCAGTACAGTAGAAATATTGGTACTGTCTTCATTAAGTCTGTGCATTGCTTCGGCACTTTGTTGCACCTGTGCAGTTAAGCGACCATTGGCATCCAGTGCATTTTGCAATACCAGCTCACCATGTGCAGCAAGACGATTGGCTTTGTCGGAAGCTATTGATGCTTCTTCTGCGTTTTGTGCAACCTCATGCACAGTTGCCGTCATTTCATTCATTGCTGTTGCCACTTGCTCCGTTTCTTCACGTTGACTAAGCACCCCAGCACTGGTTTGCGTTGTCACAGCGGAAAGTTCCTCTGCCGCTGAAGCCAGTTGCGAGGTAAAATCATTGACCTCACCTAAGGCTTCACGCAGATTCGAACGCGTCTGATCCAGAGCATTCAACAAAGCACCAAATTCATCACCACGCTGCTCCACATCACGCCCGGTCATATCGCGACTGCCAATGGCTTGGGCAATGCGAATAGCTTGACTTAAAGGCTGAGTGATTTGCTTGGTCATAACCCAGCCAATTAAAGCGCCTAATGCAATCGCAGCTAAAGTTAAGAGCACCGCAACTGTTTTTGCGTTGCTCATTTGCTGGTCACCCAAGTCGGTAACAAAGCGCACACGATCTTCGGTAGCAGCACTTAAGCGCTTATAAACAGCATTCATGTTTTTTTCGGCACTAAGCTGCTCCTGTGTTAGCGGGACTATAGCAGCCAGCAAGTCCATATAAGTATCGATGTCAGATATAATTTTTGTTCTTAACTCTGCCGCTCTACCTGTAAGCCTTGGCTGCAGCTTACTCGCCACCTCCAGCAATACGTTATATGACTGTTCTAGATTTTCAAAACTGGATTCAGTTCTGTCGGTAATATAAACCCGCGCTGTATAGGCAAGTGTGCGTCTTGCATCAATAAGGCTGGTGACGAGTCGACCTGTTATAGCGCTGTGTAAGTCATCATGCAGAATCGGCTGCTGCGTACTACCGTTAATAAAAGAGTCCATCTCAGCCAGTGAAGCGTTCGTGTCAGCACCACTGATAACTGCTGCAGCGATATTTTCCTCGATCTTATTATGCGCATTAACATAGCTAGCAAATAATTGCTCATACTCCGCCACGTCAACCTGAATTTCGTCCATGATTTTGTGACTGCTAGCGGCAGTGAGCGTTGTTTTTGCATCGCTCGCCGTTTGTTTAACCTTATCGGCTATTGCGTAGGTAGCTGTAACATGCCGCTCATCAGGACTTATTTTATAAAGCGCACTTGTAATTTGTAAGGAGTCAGCCAAATCATTAATCAAAACCACTTTTTCTATGTTAGAGGTGCGCATAGCAATTTGATTTAAGCTGTTAAAGTTATTAATTGTTAAAATCACTAACAGCAATATAATTAAGCTTATCCCCATGGATAGCTTTACCGGCACACTGATATTTTTCATTGTTATTATTCTCGAGTATAAACTTTCAGCCATTGCCTTATAAAAAACATATAAATACAAAAGCTTTATTTTAGGTTGGTTTTTAGGAGGCGAGCATACTCCGTTTAATCATATCAACCGCATTTATTTCGGCAGAATCGAGTATCGACACATGCGGCTGACTGGCTCAATGATCAATATCAATTATATTGTTTTTAGTAATGTGTTTTTATTCTTATACGAGCTCGGATGCTTATACCTCGCTTACCTCAGCCACACCGTCTGCACAACAGCCTCACTGACCTCCCTTGACTCATTGCAAGTCAAGGGGCAGTTATGGCGCTAGGTTGAATTGGCGGCTGTTAGCCCAACTTAACGACGCGAATCATTGCCGGATCATCAGCATGCTCTAAAAGGATCTTGCGTACACGCGCCTGCCATAGACGGGCAAACTCGATCTGCTGTTCAGGAGTTTCACGGTTTTGGATAACCGCCTGCATGCGTTCGCGCTGCGATTCATCGGCAGGTATCCGGTTAGCATCAAAGGCCACCGCTACAGCAGCGCCAGTGTCCATGCGCTCGAAACGGATCGGCGCGTCATTGTCACCCTCTTGCGCCGCGAAACTGAGCAACCCGTTACGGGCGAAACGACCACCAATTCCCTTGAAGCCGCCCTGCGCTGCAGCGCCGGTCAACAAGGTCAGCACTTGGGCGACCACGCCGGTAGTCCACTGCGTTTCAGGTGTTGGCATCTGTATGGCGATACCACCACGCTCGGGCAACGTATCCGGATAAAGCGCTTTCAACGCGGCTCTGGCAGTCAGAAAAGCGCCGGCCACCGTTGGACAAGAATGACCTGCGAGGCGCACTGCATCCGCGTATTGGTAATCCATAACGCCGTCCGTCGCGCTACCCAGCAACTGAGCTAAAGGGTCGTGCAAACGAATTACTGGCGCTTTATCAAAGAATTCTGGAAATGTCATGTCGTTCACCTAAAGGAGTAGTATGTTAGAAGCCAAACAAGAGTATGAGTTAACACTACCAACAGCAATCACTACAAACCTTATAATGGGTCCAAAACTTAGGCACTAATACTGGTAGGAAGCAAACACTATGCAGCCAGCTGTTCGGCGCGAGCGTATCGCAAAAGTTAACAGAGCAAAGCCCACTTACGGAACTAAAGCGCCCCTCACTCACACAAGCGCGCGGTGTCGTCTACAAACAGGCAATGCCGCATGCTGAGCTGGCTCAGTTATGCCGGTTTGGCGCTGTCGGCCTGTATTGCGGCCACCTTGCTGCCGATGCAGTCAGAAGCCGCATTAGTGGCGCTACTAACCCTCAAGCCCAGCGCGGTCGTCTCGCTGGTGGCCGTCGCCTCCGCTGGCAATGTCGTCGGCTCACAAATCAATTGGTGGTTAGGCACGCAACTGCACCGCTGGCAGCATCGGCGTTGGTTTCCTGCCACACCAGAACAGCTAGAACGCGCGCAGCGCTGGTATCAGCGCTATGGTCGCTGGAGCTTATTGCTCAGCTGGATGCCACTTATTGGCGACCCTTTAACCTTAGTGGCGGGCGTACTGCGTGAGCCGTTTTGGCGCTTTACACTGGTAGTTGGCCTCGCCAAAACCAGCCGCTACGCTGTGCTCGCCTATGCCACTGTTTATGTGTTGCAGGTTTAACACAAGTCAGCCCCTCACAATAACTACACAGCAAAGCCATCAACCGCTATTCAGTGCTATCCTAAACTCACCCTTTAAATACACTCAGCTTAACCGTGAGCCCTATGAAAATCCTTTTGGTTGAAGACGATCAGCTCCTCGGTGACGGTATTGCCGCTGGCTTGACTCAAGCCGGTTTTACTGTTGACTGGGTGTTGGATGGTCAACAGGCTGATACCGCCCTACTCACCCACAGCTATGATGCTGTTGTCTTGGATTTGGGACTGCCCAAACGCTCTGGCATGGACGTGTTAAAGCGTGCGCGAGCGCAAGGTAAGGACCTGCCCATCCTCATCCTAACGGCTTACAGCGCGGTTGAGCACCGCGTGGCGGGGTTGGATGCCGGCGCAGATGATTACTTAGCCAAACCCTTTGACCTAACCGAACTGCAAGCACGTTTACGCGCCTTGCTGCGCCGCTCCAAAGGCTATGCCGATGCCGTTATTCGTCAGGGCGATCTCAGCCTAGATCCGGCCAGTCATAGCGTCCTGTTTGCTGGGCAACCGGTGGATGTGTCTGCACGTGAGTTTAAAATCCTGCATAGCCTGCTACTCAATGCGGGACGGGTGGTATCCAAAGCCCAGCTAGAAGAGCAGCTTTACGGCTGGGGCGATGAAATAGAAAGCAACACCATTGAGGTGTTTGTGCATCACTTGCGCCGCAAACTTAACCCGCAATTAATTCTCACTGTCCGCGGGGTGGGCTATATGATTGAGAAAACGACCCTATGAGAACCTCATTACGCTGGCGTTTATTTGCCTTGCTGGCGGTTTCTGTCCTGCTGGCTTGGATTGCCACCGCTTTTTTTACCTATTTAGACACCCGCCACGAAATCGGCAGCATGCTCGATGAGCGTCTCATACAAACCGCTGAGTTAGTTTTACAACAGGTCGAGCCAGAAAAAACTACGACTCTCCACACTCAACCCCTGAGCGATTACACCCACACGGTGCTGCAAGTGTGGCGGCACGATGGCTCGCTGCTCATGCAATCGACGACCGCGCCCACAGAGCGCCTTGGCACGCAACATGAGGGGCTCAACAACGCGGTGTTGCACGGCACGCGCTACCGCACTTACAGCCTCTGGGATGCACAGCAACAGTTTAATGTTCGCGTGGCTGAACGCTATGACTTACGCGACGCGCTCGCCGAAAGTGTGGCGCAGCATTTGCTCCACCCGCTTTATTTTGCTGTCCCCGGATTAGGCGTATTGATCTGGCTAGCAGTAGGCGCCGGTCTTGCGCCCTTATCGCGTTTTGCTAACGAGGTCAAACAACGCCAGCCCGATAAGCTAGATCCGCTGGAGCTCAGCAACACCCCGCGTGAAGTGCTTCCGCTGCAAAACGCACTGAACTCATTGTTTAAGCGCCTGCAAGACTCACTCGAATACGAGCGTCGCTTTACCGCGGATGCCGCCCATGAGCTGCGCACCCCGTTAGCGGCAATTAAAACCCAAGCGCAAGTGGCCTGCGCTGCCACAGACGCCGATCAGCGCCAGCACTCTCTGAGCAAGGTTATTCTGGGTGCAGACCGAGCAGCGCACCTCATTGATCAGCTGCTGGTCCTCGCCCAGCTTGACCCTGAACACAGCCTCATTCAGTCGCAACAGGTCCAGCTCGCCGCACTCGTCAGTGAAAGCATTGCCCAACACGCCCCAGCGGCCATCCGTAAAGCGGTGGAACTTAGCTTCACCGCCGAGGATGATGGGCTGATCCATGGCGACAGCACCTTATTAACCATCTTGGTACGCAACCTGATAGACAACGCCGTGCGCTACACCCCTAGCGAAGGGCAGGTGGATATACTGCTTCAGCGACACGACGCCACAATTGTGCTGCAGATTGCCGACTCCGGTCCAGGCATCGCCACTGCTGAGCTACAGCGCATTACTTCACGATTTTATCGCGTGCTCGGCAGCGGTGAGGACGGCAGCGGCTTGGGTTTATCCATCGTTGAACGCATCGCCAAACTCCATGCGGCCCAGCTCAGCTTTGACACCCCCGCCCACGGCACAGGGCTGGTGGTCAGGGTGCGTTTTAAAGCTGCAACTTAGCTACTGTTGGAAAAACATTTCCTTTCTTAAGCATTTTTTAAGGTACAACTGGGATACTCAATTCAAACCGAATCCACGGTCTCATTGAGAGGAAATACATCATGACTATCAAAACGAATCTATTCAAGTTCGCTGCTGCAACGGGTTTAGCCTTAAGCTTGAGCAGTGTTTCGGTATTGGCGCTGGCCGCTGAGGACGAGCATGACCACGGTCAGGCGGTCACCGAGTTGCAGCTGAATAACGGCAGCAAGTGGGGAATTGATGCACCACTGAGCCAAGCGATGGGCCAAATCAGCCACGCCGTGAGCGCAGAGGTTAAATCGATTCATGCCGACACCCTAGTCCAAGATAAATACGCGGCTTTAGCCGGTGTAATCAACAATCAAATTGCATACATGATTGAAAACTGTGAGCTTGAGCCCGCCGCTGATGCACAGCTGCATATTATTATTCACGACCTGATGGACGGCTCAGCGGCGATGGAAAACCAAGCCCAAGCACGCGACGGCGCGGTCAAAGTCATCAATGCACTGAACAACTACGCCAACTACTTTGACGATCCTAAGTTTCAGCCAGTCGCCCACTAAACCCTCACATCGAGTCGGAGGCGGGCTCACACCCGCCGTCCCCTCACACCACCGCACGCACGATTCATGGCGTACCTTTGTGCTAGTGGTAGCTGTCAATGGCATTAACGACAGTCACCCAGCAACGATATTAATCCCAAGCTGTTAAAAAGCAGTGATTGCGCTTGACCCTATCGCTGCCTAAGTGGTAATTATCCAAGCCCCGTTTGGACGTACTTTGGAAACCATTAATGGATGAACGCTATGTAGAAGCCTTAAAAGCCATTGCAGACCCTAACCGTCTGCGGCTTTTTTGGTTGTTGGTGCAAATCGATGAGCGTATTTGTGTAGCAGAGGCGATGGATGTTCTTGGTCAGACGCATTACAACGTCTCGCGTAATTTAAAAATTTTGCAAAGGGCTGGCCTAGTAACGGCCCAAAAAGAAGGCAAGTGGGTTTTTTACACCCTGATTAGCGAGCGACTGCTCTTCCACGCCAAGCTGCTAGAAGCCGTACAAAGCATTCCCGCACAAGAATTTGCCGACGAAATTAAAAAATGCCGCTTACGCTTATCCCTGCGCCAGAACAATGAGTGCGTGCTTGGCCCTGACAGTCAAGAATGGTCTTTAATTAGCGCTAAGGGCGAATAAAACACCCATTCAGTTCCTAATAACTTCTGGCTCCCTGACAAGTCAGGTCCCACATTGGTTAGTGCCACACGCAAGCTAGTGTGGGAGCGCAACTTTTGCGCGATGCGCAACCAGAAACCAGCTCTGCGGCTTAGGCCAGCTTAAATATCTGCCGAAGCGGCTTTTGTGGGACCCGACTTGTCGGGGAATAAATAATGCACCAAGCCAGAGCCAAGCAATAAACCCTTGTCAGCTATGCACCCCAACCACAAAGCATAAGATTATCGCCCTGAATCAGCAGGTTTTCATTATCCGCCTCGCCATAGGACAACTCCGGCACTCCCTCAAGCAAACGATAGGTGGACTTCTGCTCGATGGTTACCGCTTGGTCTTTATTGAGCCAATGAAGAATAGGCATGGTTTTCCTTAAACGCTTATTCAATCAAATAGGGTTTTAACGAGGAAGTGGTTGCCGCCAGTTGTCTGTGATTAGCTACCTAAGTAAGGGGCTAAATCCTTGGCCGACATATCCATTTGTTCCATGCGAAAACGAATGGCGTCGATTGGGTCAACATTGGGTGATGAGGACACTTTGCGCTCGTAGTCCTCAAGCACCAAAGCTAGAAGCTCGATGGTGTCATCATTACTGCTGCTAATTCATTCATAAGCCACCTCAGCTAATCAAACTTCTTTTTGCTGTACTCAGCATGGGTGCCAACCCACTCAACCACAACCACCCCCACCCGGTACTTAACAACCACAACTAGACGATAACGAAAGCACTCGCCAACAAAATTTAGCGAAACTCAAAGCACTCTTGGTGAAAGCGTAAAGATATAGGTTTTTGTTTAAGCCCGCTGCGCAGTGCTGCTGCTAAACCTTGGGGTCCGCAAAACCAGACATCCACTTTAGCCTCTTGGAGCTGCAGGTGCTTCACGCTCAAGCGCTGTCCCTGCCCGCTGTCGTATATATGCAACATTACATTAGCTAGTTGTTGCGTGAGTTGCTGCAATCGCTCTAGCATGGGGTCATCTTTAGCTGCTGCCGTGCAGTAATACAAAGTGACGGCTGGAAACGCTTGTTCGCTATGGAGTAAGCGGTTTTCCAGCGCTGCCAAAAATGGAGTAATGCCAATACCACCTGCGACCCAAATTTGTTGAGCGGTTTTTCTGCCGTGATTGGGATTAAAGCGGCCATAAGGTCCTTCTAAAGTTACGGCCTGACCACTGTGCAGTCGCTGCGCTAGTTGACTGGTGTAATCGCCAAGCGCTTTAATTTGAAAGCTTAGTTCGCCGTTACCATTATCAGCACTAGCTACAGTAAAGGGATGTGCGCCTTCCAGACGGTCAAAGGTCACCAAAGCAAATTGTCCGGCGCGATGCCCAGGCCAGCGTTTACCCATATCACAAATCACTTCGGTAATATTGGCTGGCATCTGCTTAACGGCCTGCACCACTCCTTTGTAACTTCGGCTTTTACCAATTTTACCCGTTAGCGATTGCAGGCTGGCGATAACACCGCCCGCCATCAACAGCGCCATTAACCAGCCTGTGGGTTCCTGCCACCATTTTAACGGCGCGAGCAATAAGGCATGGGAGACCAACGCCAGATAAATCAGCGGCATCGCTCGGTGCAGATAACGCCAAAACACATAAGGCACCCAGCGGCTTAGCGTAAGCACCACTAGAAATAGCAGCAGATACAGCCCCGGTTCGCCCAAGTCCTCCGCGCCATCCTGCAGGCTGTCCAGCCAGCCCGAGAACTTGGCTTCATGTAAGCTTTTATCCTTACCCAGCAGAGCTTCAAGCGCATCATCGGCCATTTCAATCAGCCAATGCGCCAGTGCCGCTATCACCGCAAAAATACCAGTCCATTTATGCAACTGATACATTTTATCCAAACCGCCTAATGGTGCTTCCAACCAACGCGGGCGAGCGGCCAGCAGCATAGTGATGGACATAAAATTAATGGCAAGGTAGCCGCTGGTTGTTAGCAGTTGCTCATAACTAAGGCTTAGACTTAACACGCTAAGCTGAAGCGTCACAAGCATTAAAAGCATGATATGGGTACGTAAACTAGGCATAAAACAAACTCCTGTTGGGCTTGTTTACAGTCTGCCGATTGAACCTGACTGCATCCTTAACCGCCCGCCAAGGGTCTAGCTGTCTGCACGCGCCACAACAATATTAAGCTCAGCCTCAAAGCCATCACGCTGCCCAGAAGCGGGGGAGCGCAGACTCAGCTCAATGCCTGCACCGCTGGCAATCGCATCCACAATCGCCAGACCAATGCCAGAGCCTAAGCTTTTAGTGTCTGAACGCACAAACCGGCGCCGCACTAAGGCAAGCTTCTCTGGCGGGACAACCTCACCCGCATTCACCACCCGTAACACCCCCTTATCGGTCAAACTGATTGTGATAGGCTGCTGACGGGCGCCATGCTTCAAAGCATTGTCAATTAAATTGCGGATCAAAATGGCAAACGCATCAGGATCGAGTAACGACATAACAGGGGTGTCTGGTACGTCTAACTTCAAGTGACCTGACGCTTTATGCTGATAATCACTGACGATCATTCGCAGTATAGGTACTAGATCATTGTAGTTTTCTGCCAGCACACTGCCACCTTCAGCTTTGGCCAGCTCCAAGAGTTTCTCTGACAGTCTGGCCAATGTACGCAGCGAAACTTCTATTTCCTCGGTTTGCACCCTAACCTGCTCATCCTGAGTTTTCGCCTTCAAGCGCTGCAGTTTTGCCAAGGCGCTCGCCAGTGGTGTGCGTAGCTCATGGGCACTATTGGCGGTAAAACTGCGCTCCGCCTCAAGCGTGCGGCGCAAACGCTCCAATAAGTGGTTAACCGCGTTAACCAAAGGCCCAAATTCTTGTGGCAGCCGCTCAACACATACCGAAGACAAATCCCCACCGCCTCGCGCCTCAATCGACTGCTGCAGCATCACAACCCTGCGTAACGAACGCCTTATCAGCCACCAGACGCCCAGCAAACTAACCGGTATCAAAAGCAATAATGGGATTAATAATGCCAGGCTCGTCTCCAGCACAGCTGCGCGCCTGTGCGCCAATGGCTCGGCCACTTCAATATAAATAGTGCCGCTGACTGCAGATGCGCCATAGAAGCGATGTGTTGCCGTGTTCGAAAAACCCTCACGAGGCAGAAGGCTAAACAGCTCAGGCTCAACGTCGTGAGATTGCAATAAAATCTCACCGAATGGCTTGCGTACTAAGTACGTCAGGTACTCGTCATGCGCTTTCAGCATGGGAGCCCGCTGCGGGCCCGTGTCATTTTCTCGATTCAATATCTCAGTCACCGCCAGCGGTAAAATACGCTGCGCGGTTTCTTCTAGCGCGCTGTCGAACACTTCATTCATTTTATAGCGGGCAACCAATCCTGCGGCTGCAACGCCTAGTAGCCACAGCACAATAATGCCGATCGTCAGGGAGAGGCCAAGTGTTCTCTGCAGGCTGACTTTAGTGCTCATATGCCCCCAATCGGTAACCCATGCCTCTAACGGTCACAATCACATCGCGCCCCAACTTCTTACGCAGACGGCTGATATACACCTCGATGGTATTGCTCTCAATTTCTGCGCCAAATTGATACAGCCGATCCTCCAGCTGAGCCCGCGACAACAACATGCTAGGACGCTGTAAAAACCCTTCCAATAAAGCCCATTCGCGCGCGGTAAGCTCAACCGGTTGACCGTTGCGAGTGACGCGATGATCACCCAGGTCCACTTCTAGCTCACCCATTTGTAACACTGGATTGGGATTACCACGATAACGTCGCGCCACCGCCGACACACGCGCCGATAACTCCGATAAATCAAAAGGCTTAACCAGATAATCATCAGCACCGGCATTCAACCCTGCAATTCGATCGGAGACTTGATCCATAGCCGTCAGAATGATCACAGGCGTTGCATCACCTGCAGCACGCAATTTTTTTAAAAAGAGCAAACCCTGACCATCCGGCAACATTAGGTCGAGTAAAATTAGATTATAAGTAGTGGACTTTACGCTGGCTTGGGCAAAAGCAAGACTCTGCACCCAATCCACTGCGTGGCCATCATCACTGATTTGATCGCGCACGGCCTCGCCCAAACCCACTGTATCTTCAACTATTAGTACGCGCATATGGCCCCCCTTACTCTACTCATCTGCACAAGAGACTACCGCCCTTACCTGACAACTATCTGAACAATAAAAACCTTGTTTCTCAATCAATTATTTATCCGTTTATTCAGGATAATGTCAGGTACGCGTCATACAGTTACTACACAAACCCAAATAGGAGATTCACCATGAATATCAAATCTACTGTTATTAGTCTGTCATTACTACTGATAAGCGGCAGCGCCTTGGCTGGCGATGATTGCAAAGACCCAGTTGACCAGTGGCAACCGCAGGAAGTTCTGCGCCAGCAGCTAGAAGAACAAGGTTGGACGGTGCAGAGCATCAAAGTGGATGACGGTTGCTACAAAGTTAAAGGACGGGATGCGGATGATCACCGCGTCAAAGCCGAGTACACCCCAGCCTCTCTAAACTTGATGGAAATTGAAATCAAAATAAACAGAGAAAACGCCAGCGCTAATGACGACTACCGTCACAAAATACAACGCTACAACAAGCCAGCAAACCCGGAGCAAATCCCGCTTAAAGATAGCTCAAGAGCCAAGCCGAGAGTAACGATTGAATAACGGTTTAATACCGACTATAAAGCCAACTTGAGTGCTGCCGGGAAAGCCCAATCGCGTGTGGAGGATGCCATGCATCCGACCACAGATTATGCCTGCAAATACAGCGCCGCTTAGCGCACAGCTGTCGCAGGCATAGCCTGATCCCATGTTCGCCTTACAAAGCACCACACTTCCGGTCTCACTATTTTACATCGATTTTCACGTTAAAATGACTGTCACTATGCTGCTGCAAAGACTTAACGGTGAGTCATAGTTCGTTAATTAACCATAAAAATGCTTTAGCTGTAACCCAGCTAGAGCATTTTATAAAACACAAATTCACCTAAAAACTCCAGACTTGCTTCAAAACAGCTGAATACTCAGAACTCTCAATTCTTGCCAAATTATTGCTGCGCTCTTCATCAAGCAACTGTTCCATCTCGAGGCCTTCCGCACCAGCATATTCGCTAGCTGTCTGATAATAAATTTCTGCCAACGGAAGTTCTATCCGAGCAGCTTCTCGACGCTTACCTACCAGCTTTGAGCTACCGTTCAAATTAAAAACCTGAATGGTGTTTTGTGCAATCTCAAGATCTGCAGGACTCAATCTTGATCGTGCCTCAACGCTGCCATCATCAGCAAAAAAAAGATAATCCGCAGGTTCCATAATATCTGGTTTGCAGACCTTGGATAATTCAATGGTTACTGGTGCTTTAATATCTTTATATTTCCCGCAGCTATCTGGCTCGTCACAAGACCCAAACAGATTCCCTGTGTGTCAACCTAAGCATGAGCCAACTGATTTTGAGATAACATACAAATCAGGGTGTTTAGGAGAGCGCAATGCCAAAGCCAATCACAGCAGTTGAAACCAAAATCATGCCAGATCCAAAGCTC
>SMEQ01000447.1_pt1 | contig 12521 bp, 9 predicted proteins | sample 2456281 | NCBI WGS metagenome assembly SMEQ01 (sample SAMN10132596, study PRJNA489261) | soil metagenome | isolation source: day1 antibiotic-loamy sand soil ammended with raw manure from dairy cow... | place: USA | collected 2015-04-01 | reverse complement strand
TAGCCGATGTTGATGGGCGTATTTTGCCAAACGCGACTATTGGGGTAAAAAATATGTTGTGCGCAAGCACTGAGCAAGCTGCAAGTGAAAAAAAGCAGTAGTAGTGGGCGTAAATGCTTAACGTTAAAAGCCATACAAGGTTTAAATAAAACGATTGTTGCTATGCCTTATGCAATTTATAGCAGGCATAGCAACAAGAGTAAAAAGGTTTAGCGAAATGCTAAACCCAAGCTTTAGAAGCTGTAACGGATATTCGCTGAGATGAAGTCGTCGGCGGGTGTGTCTGCTTTCTTACGGCCTTGTCCTACAGTACCGACCTCAACGCTACCACCAATTTGCAAATTAGGTATAACACTATAACGCGCACCCAAAGTTACAAACGGCCTGATCTTAGTTTCTGGCATGGATGATGCGTGCATGGTCATTGCGCGGAAGCGCAAGGAGAAATCACCGAACACTTCTAGATTTTTTATCAGCTCATTGCGTAAGCCCGCGCCGATGATAAAACCGGTATTTTCTTCTCTGATGTTAGAAACAAAGCGACGCTTAATTTCATAGCGGTTATGCTCAAGTTCTGCATGAATAACATAGTCAGTTTTAGTAAACGATGTACCTGAAAGTGGGCGCTGGTAGCTAGCACCTACAGTAACGTCTTGGCGAGTGTAGCGATCATATTTTGCCATGCCTAGCGAGCCAATAATGCTTAAATTAGGCAAAATGGCGAACGAGCCTTTAGTGTTGAGAGCATTCATATGGGATTTATGAAAATGGCCGAAGTTGCCCTCAACATAGCTATAACTAAAGTTGGTTTCTTTATTAAACATACCACCGTCGTTTTTATCAGCAGCGAATGCGCTACCTGCAAAACCGATAGCCAATGCGGCGATAGCAGTTTTAGTGAAGTGAGTTTTCATTGTATGACTCCAATAATTAAGATTCCAAACGAATTATGAGTATACGATACATGCGGCGGCAATGTTGCTTAGGCATTGAGAAGGGGTAGACAAAGTCTATAAAAAGCACTAACAGCGCTTCTATGTTGGTTGCTATAGCGCTGGGAGATAGCCTGCGCTATAGCATTTGCATGACTATTATTTGTTTTTCGCTTTTGCAAACGCTTGTGCAAAGGCATTGTTGCCAGCTGGAGCACTCTTATTATTCGTATTTTTTATGCTGGCCTGTTCTTTCTTGCTGCTGGGTGCTGCACTGCGTTGGCTGGTAGGTTCTTTACCCGGCTCGTCGCTCATGCGCATTGTAAGAGCAATACGTTGGCGGGCAACATCCACTTCCATAACTTTCACTTTGACGATTTGCCCCGCTTTAACCACGCTGCGTGGGTCGCTGACAAAGCTATCGGAAAGTGCAGAGATGTGTACTAAGCCATCTTGATGCACGCCGATATCGACAAAAGCACCGAAGTTGGTGACGTTGCTCACCGTGCCTTCTAAAACCATACCGGGTTTAAGGTCAGAGATTTTCTCTATGCCGTCGGCAAAGTCTGCGGTTTTGAACTCAGGTCGTGGATCGCGGCCGGGTTTATCCAGCTCGCTTAGAATGTCCACCAAGGTAGGTAAACCTATATGGTCGGTAACAAAATCTTGAGGTTTAACTGCGCGTAAAAAACTGGTATCGCCAATTAAAGAGGCGACGGGTTTGCCGCTTTTTTCTGCGATACGATTCACCACAGGATAGGCTTCTGGGTGTACGGCGGAGGCATCTAATGGGTTATCGCCATTCATGATGCGTAAAAAGCCCGCTGCTTGTTCAAAGGTTTTTTCACCAAAGCGTGGCACTTTTTTCAGGGCTGTACGGCTTTTAAATACGCCGTTTTGATCGCGAAACTCCACAATATTCTTTGCCAGTGTTTGGTTTAAGCCCGATACGCGGCTTAACAAGGCAGCCGATGCCATATTCACGTCCACGCCAACGGCGTTTACGCAATCTTCCACCACAGCATCTAGCGAGCGTGCTAATTGGTTTTGGCTGACATCGTGTTGATACTGGCCAACACCGATGGATTTAGGATCGATTTTAACCAGCTCAGCCAGTGGGTCTTGTAATCGTCTAGCGATAGAAATCGCACCACGAATGGTGACATCCAAATCGGGGAATTCTTTAGCGGCAAATTCTGAGGCGGAGTAAACCGATGCGCCGGCCTCGCTCACCACAACTTTACGCAAGCCCAGCTGTGGGAATTGCTTGATAATATCGCCCACCAGTTTGTCGGTTTCGCGTGATGCCGTGCCGTTGCCGATAGCGACTAATTCCACATTATATTTTTGTGCCAGCATAACAATTTTGGCAGCAGCACCGGCGACATCGTGCTGCGGGGCGTTAGGGAATACTGTGCAGTGGTCGAGGTATTTACCGGTATGATCGATAACCGCAACTTTAACGCCGCTACGCAAACCCGGGTCCAAGCCGATGGTGGCTTTTGCGCCGGCGGGTGCCGCGAGCAGTAAGTCGTTTAAGTTGCTGGCAAAAACTTTGATGGCGTCTTCTTCGGCGCGTTCACGCAAGTTAGTCATCAAATCGGTTTCAATGTGGCTATGTAGTTTGACGCGCCATGTCCACTTGACTACTTCTTTTAACCAAGCGTCAGCCTCGCGATTTTGGTCTTTTATAGCAAAGTGGTCGGCAATCATTAACTCGCCAGGATGGATAAGTGGCTTTTCTTCGCCAAAGTCTATATCCAAGCGCACTTGTAGGATGCCCTCATTGCGTGCGCGAAATACGGCTAGAGCACGGTGAGAAGGGACTTTGTGCCAAGCTTCGCTGTATTCAAAGTAGTCGCGAAACTTCGCGCCTTCGTTTTCTTTGCCTTCAATAACCGTGCAGATAACCGCTGCTTCTTGCTGCATATAGTTACGTAGCTTGCCGATTAAGGCGGCGTCTTCACTGAAGCGCTCCATTAAAATGTACTTGGCACCATCCAAAGCGGCTTTGCTATCAGCGACATTTTTATCGGCATCAATATAGTGCTCGGCCAATACACTGGGGTTTTGCGTTGGATCGTTAAATAATGTGTCAGCTAAGGGTTGTAGCCCCGCTTCAATAGCGATTTGCCCTTTAGTGCGGCGCTTGGGCTTGTAGGGTAGGTATAAATCTTCAATCTCAACTTTGCTGACGGCATTGTTTATCGCTAATTGTAGCTCGGGGCTAAGTTTGCCTTGTTCGTCTATGCTCTTAAGGATCGCTAACTTACGATCTTCGAGTTCACGTAAATACTGTAGGCGATCATTTAAATTACGTAGCTGTGTATCATCCAGGCCACCGGTAATTTCTTTACGATAACGTGCGATAAATGGAACGGTTGCGCCTTCGTCTAGTAGATTAACGGTGGCTTGTACCTGTGCAATATTTACACCGAGTTCTTTTGCGATTAGCTGATCAATTTTATTCATTGTTATGTTTTATCATTACCTTGCCAATTGTGTGCTGCATTATGAAAGAAAGCGCAGCATAAAACGAGATCGATGCCCGTATTTTATGAGAAAACTCTGAAGCAAGTGGGCAGTTTGTGGCGATTCTTGCGTGCCGGAGATTCTGTTGACATGTGGCTGGGCTGTTTTATACTTGCGCGCTTTCAATGTTTGTAGCTTTCTTGCCTAGGCTGTTCGCGCCTATCTTATCTACCATACTCAGTGTGCGGCATAATAATAAAGTTGATGCCAGTAAGTCGCGTTATAATGCTTACAGCAGCGAATGAAGTTAGTACAATTAACCCAAAAAAGAATGTCGAGATTATAGGAATAAGAGTATGGAATGGTTAAGCCCTGAACTGCATCACAATGTTACCTTAGGTGTGATCGCTTTTTCTGTGTTTATGCTGAGCGTATTACTGTTTATCGATGCGCCCTATGGTAAGCAAAATACCGATGAAAGAAGCAAGCTGTGGGGGCCGGTTATTCCTACGCGCTTGGCTTGGGTTTTGTTAGAACTACCCGTTTTTGCCTGTTTTGGTATTTTTTATTTTCTGGGTGATAATGCTTTATTACTTGTACCTTTAATTCTTTTTACCTTGTTTCAAGGGCATTACCTACACCGTACGTTTATCTACCCGTTTATGCTTAACCCTAAGCCGGGATCGGGTTTTCGCCTGCTTATGTTGGGCTTTGGTATACCGTTAAATGCGGCAAATGGTTTTATTAATGGTTGGTATATTAGCCAGTATGGCGAGCACTTATATACGGTGGCTTGGTTAGCCGACCCACGCTTTATTCTAGGTGTGATTGTGTTTTTTGGCGGTTTTGCATTGGCTAAATCCAGCGATAGAATCTTAGCGAATTTACGTAAGCCCGGTGAAACGGGTTATAAAATCCCTCAAAAGGGGGCTTTTCGTTGGGTGTCTAGTCCGCATTATTTAGGCGAGTTATTGCAATGGTGTGGCTTTGCTCTTGCTTGCTGGTCTTTGCCGGCTTTAGCCTTCGTTTTGATGACAGCATCGAACTTGCTACCGCGTGCGTTGAGCAACCATCGTTGGTATAAGGAGAAGTTTCCGGATTACCCCAAGCAGCGTAAAGCTATGATCCCTTACGTGATTTAATATGCTACACATCGCATTATACGAACCTGAAATACCACCCAATACCGGCAACCTTATTCGTTTAAGCGCGAATGCTGGCTTTCAGCTGCATTTAATTGAGCCTTTAGGCTTTAAGTGGGACGATAAGCAATTAAAGCGCGCGGGCTTAGATTACCATGAGTTTTCTCATGTAAAACGGCATGCTGATTTTGAGGCATTTCTACAAGCAATCGAAGGGCAGCGTTTATTTGCCTTGAGCACAAAGGGAACAATAAACTACAGCCAAGCGTGCTACCAGCAGGGCGATTGTTTATTATTTGGCCCAGAAACACGCGGCCTGCCTCAAGCTGTACGTGAGCACCCTCGAGTAACGCGCTTGCTAACGATACCTATGGCTGTAGGCAGCCGTAGTATTAACCTATCCAATAGTGCGGCAATCGTAGCGTATGAAGCGTGGCGACAACTAGACTTCCAAATCATTGGTGAATAATCATGGCAGACAATAGACGACAATTTCAGCGTATAGAATTCGACGCGCCGGTGATGATGCAACAAGCAGGCAAAATTCTCAGCACGGATGTTATTGATATCTCCTTAAAAGGCTTGTTATTAAAAGGCGAAGACTTTCCTTTTGACCTAAGCAAAACCGTTCATATTATTATTCCTTTAAGCGATGATGTATCAATAGAGATGCACGCCTTATGCTCTTATAGCCGTGATGGTGTTAGTGGTTTTCGTTGGGAGCAATTGGACTTAGAAAGCTTAACCCATCTACGACGCCTTCTAGAGCTTAATAGCGAAGATGCCACCTTATTAGAACGAGAGTTAGCGCATCTAAGCGAAAGCCAATAAACAGACAAAAGCAGCCGCCAAGGGGAATAGCGATTAATATTGATACAATGATGCTGCGTAAATTGCGTGCTACAGGTGCTTTGCTAGCGCAACGGCTGTATTTATCTCTGTGGTTCCCTCATTTGCCTTTAGCATTGTTGGTTTTTTTAGGCGGCTATTTATTATTAGATAGCAGTTTTATGGGGCACTGGCAGGAATACGTTGAGCAGCTTTTAGCAAAAAAAGACGCGCTGAAACCTAACCTATTGCCGCCTTTATTGATTGGTTGTGGCTTATTGCTGATGGCTGGCGGTTTATTGTTTCGTTCACGCTTAGCGTGGGTGATTGCTTTATTGCTAGTGACGGTTGCTGCCGTTAACCTGTTGAGCGAGCACCAAGGCTCGCAACTGTTTTTTTACTTTGTCGCTATTTTGGGTTTGCTCTTTCTTTTCTGGCGGCATTTTGACCGCTCTAGCGTAACAGCAAGCACTTTGTTTGCGCTTACCGCTGTTATCATGCTGCTAGGCTACTCAACCTTCGGTGCGTATTATCTGGGTGATGAGTTTCGCCCGGAGATAGAAGATTTAGGCACCGCTTTTTACTGGGCTATGGTGACCATGAGCACCGTAGGTTATGGTGATATATCTCCAGCGAGCGGCGATGCGAGGGTTTTTTCTGCATCGGTTATTATCTTAGGCATTGCTGTCTTTGCTACGGCTTTAACGGCTGTTATTGCGCCATTGGTGAGTCAATCTTTAGCGCGTATCGTTCATCAACAAGGAGCAAAAATGAAACGTGAAAACCATTTTGTCGTTATCGGCCACACGCCTTTGGCGGCAAATACCGCACAGGCTTTACAAAAGCGCGGCATGGCGGTGACGCGTCTATTTCGTCATGCGGTCGATGAAAGCGAGAGCCAAGGCTTTGATCATTTAGTGGGTGAGCCTAGCAATTTACAGGTATTAAAAAGTGCCGGTGTAGAGCATGCCGAAGCAGTGCTGACGATGCTGGCGGATGATTCAGAAAATGCCTTTGTTGTGCTTGCTGTGCGTGAGCTAGCGCCCCATGTCGAAACCATTGTCGGCGTGAATGATGCCAGTCATTTGGATAAAATTAAATTGGTGCACCCCAATGTATTAATCACTCCACAGCTTTTAGGCAGTGAGCTAACCGCGATGTTACTCTCCGGTGAAGAGATTACCGCGGATGTGTTAATGAAAAACACCTTTGAGCGCTTAAATGGTAAAAAATAAGGACGCTAACATGAAGCTGTACTATGCAAAGGGCGCTTGCTCACTTTGCACACGTATTATCTTAAATGAAGCGGGTTTTTCGTTTCAAAGCTCTCGGGTTAGCATGAAGACGCATCAGTTAGAGGATGGTCGTGATTATAAAGCCATCAACCCGAAAGGCTGTGTACCTCTATTGCAACTAGACAGCGGTGAAACACTAACGGAGAACGCGGTTATTGTGCAGTGGATTGCCGATCAAGTGCCTGAGAAAAACTTGATGCCGGCTATCGGCACTATGGCACGCTATCGTGTACTGGAGTGGCTGAATTTTATCGCCACCGAGCTGCATAAAAACTTCAGCCCATTATTTTACCCTGCATTTTCTGAGGACGCGAAAACTGTCAGTAAAAAAATTATTCAAAAACGTTTAGCGTGGGTGAATCAGCAGCTAGAAGGCAAAGACTATCTTGTTGATAATAGCTATAGCGTTGCCGATGCTTACTTGTTTGTTGTCTGCAACTGGGCCAACTTAATGCAGATGGATATTCGTACAAATAAAAACCTTGTCGCCTTTCTTGCGCGCATAGCCCAGCGACCAGCGGTGCAGCAATCCTTGCAGGAAGAAGGCCTTTAAAAGGCTACACTGCCAACGTTACTGCTAAGAGGCTGTGATGAAACTTCGTACCGATCAATTAAACCGACGTATTACTAGCGATCAACTCCCATCGCGGTCGCTACCGCAGCCTATTCCGATACAGCATGTACTGGGCCAAGCAAGAGCCAGCGAGGCTTTAGAGTTTGGTATTGCCATTGATAGGCAGGGCTATAACTTATATATGGCGGGTAATCCGGGCACTGGCCGGCGGCATTATATTACAGAATACCTAAAACCTATCGCAGCACACGGTAAGACACCGCCCGATTGGTTGTATGTGAGTAACTTTGAAACCCCCAGTGAGCCACGCTGCATTGCTTTGCCGCATGGTCAAGGCCTGCGTTTTCAGCATGCCATAGAGCAATTGATCCAAGAGTTACTGGCTAGTTTTCCAGATGTCTTTGAGAACCCTGCGTATATCCAACAAAGAACCACGCTGCACAATACCTTTAACCAGCGCTACGATGATGCTTTAGCGCTGGTTGAAAAGGCCGCTAATAAAAAAGGCATTGCTTTATATCGCGAAAACGGTGTGATTACTTTTGGTGTGCTTGTCGATGGCCAGATAGGCGATGATGCTTATCATGCCAGTCTCAGTGAAGCGGAACGCGAAGCGTTTTTGTTAAAGGTGCGGGCGCTAGAAGAGCTACTAAACCAGTCGCTTATTGAGCTACCTAAATGGCAACGTGAGGTGAATAATCAGCTTCGCCAGCTATTGCAGAAAACCATTAAGCAGGTTTTAAAGCCATTGTTTGATGATTTACTCAAACAATATGCAGGCCATGCGGGTATACAGCTGTACTTAGGGCAAATGCAGCAGCACTTGCTACGGATTATTGAAGAACAGTTTAGTGGTAGCACAGAAGAATCGCGCGAAAGCACAGCGCAGCAAAGAAAGCGATTAGAAAGTTATTATCGTCCCAACCTTTTGAGTAAGGCCGGTGAAAAACAAGGCTTACCGGTTGTGCTGGAAAATAACCCCAGTTATAGCAATTTGTTTGGCCAGGTGAATCCGCCTAGTCCGCAAAGTGATAGCGCGACGCATTATCAGCATATTATTGCCGGTGCGATTCATTATGCCAATGGTGGCTACTTAATTTTAGATATAGAAAAGGTATTGGCTGATGGGCGTAGCTGGCAAGCATTAAAGCGTATTCTGCGTGAGGCTAGCCATAGTATTGATATGCCCAGTAGTGAAACCGGGCAATCTGTTTGCAATATCAAGCCGCAAGCCATACCCATACAGCTTAAGGTGATTTTAATCGGTTCGCGTGAAATCTATTACGCGCTAAATGAGGCCGATAGCGAGTTTAGCGAATTGTTTCGTGTGTTGGTGGATTTTGATAACCACTTTGCTCTCACGCCGGAGAGTTTGCAGCAGTTTAGCTGTTTGGTGTCTAGCCGTGCAAAGGCGTTGAAACTCGCTAGTTTGAGCGCAGATGCCATGGCGCGATTGGCTGAATACGCCTGCCGTCTGGCTGAGCATCAAGAAAAGCTCACTACCCATATTAATTTGTTGATGGATATACTCACCGAGGCTAATTTTTGGCGTGAGAAGGCGTTTGTCGAGCTGATTGATAGCGACCATATAGAGCAGGCTATTAGTCGTCGTAAACAGCGCCATGCACGTACCCGCGATAGCATTATTAATGATATTTTAGCGGGCTTTATCAATATCACCACTAGCGGTAAGTTATCTGGGCAGGTCAATGGCTTAGCTGTTTTGCGCAGTGGCGATACCGGTTTTGGCTGCCCTTTGCGTATTACCGCTACCGCACATCCCGGCAGTAAAGGCATTGTTGATATCGAACGAGAAGTAAAGCTTGGTCAGGCGGCGCATTCCAAAGGCATATTAATACTCAGTGGTTATTTATGTGGCCGCTATGCGCAAAAATTTGCGCTGAGTATCTCAGCCAATATAGCTGTAGAGCAATCTTACGGTTTTATTGATGGCGATAGTGCTTCGTTAGCTGAGTTGTGCGCATTAAAATCGGCGATTATCGAACAGGCTTTAAGCCAAGATATCGCCATTACCGGCTCCATTAGTCAGTTCGGCGAAGTACAAGCTATAGGCGGCGTTAATGAGAAAATCGAAGGTTTTTTTGATATTTGCGCTGCGCGTGGCTTAACCGGTACGCAAGGGGTTATTATTCCAGTCAGCAATCAGCCTAATTTAATGCTGGCGCAACGTGTGATAGACGCGGTAGAGCAAGGGCTGTTCAGTGTCTATGCTGTGAAGCATGTGGATGAAGCAATGGAAGTTTTGAGTGGTGAACCAGCTGGTATGTTAGATGCAAATGGTGATTTCACTAAAGATAGCCTTAACGATCGTATCACTCGATCATTGCAGCAATTTTCGCAAGAAACAGTGAAGCAATAAAAAAGCCCTGCGGGTGCAGGGCTTTGGTATGACAATCGTGCTTAAGCGTTTCGACGCTGTTTTGGTGCGCCACGGCCTTCTTTGCTACGTGGTGGGCTGCTGCGGCGTTTGTCGTCACGATAGCTATCGCTCTTACCTGCGCCACCCGCACTGGGCTTCTCTAAGTTGATTTGCAACTGTTGGCCTCTCACTCTTACCGAGCCTAGCTTGTTCAGTGTGTCTTTTGGCATGTCTGTAGGCAGCTCAATAAAGCTGTGGCCTTCATGCATACGGATTTTGCCCATGTGCTGTGAATTAATGCCTGCTTCGTTGGCGATAGCGCCGACAATATCACCTTTGCTCGCACCATGGCTTTCACCAACGGCTAGGCGGTATAGGTCCATCGGTAAGTCAGGGCGCTGACGTGGTTTTTTATCACCACGAGAAGAGCCACGGTCGTCGCGGTCACGACGCTGACGAGGTTCGCGAGCGCCTCGAGATTCACGGCCACCGCGAGCGCTGTCTTCGACAGGCATAGACTTTTCTTGTATGTAAAAAGCTTTACCATCAGCATGCATGCTGGCTAAAGCCGCTGCTATGTTCTCCACTTCAACATCAGGGAATTTAGCAATATATTTGGCAATAACGCTGCTGTATTCGGTTAAATCTTTTTCTAGCGCCAGATTGATGCTAGCAAAGTAACGATCCAACTTACGCTGGTTGAGTTCTTCAGCGGTTGGGAACTTAAACTTTTGGATAGGCTGGCGGGTTGCGTGCTCAATCGAGCTAAGCATATTGCGCTCGCGACCAGTGATGAACAATATGGCATCACCACTACGACCCGCACGACCGGTACGGCCAATACGGTGTACGTAAGATTCTGTATCGTAAGGTACGTCGTAGTTAACAACGTGGCTGATACGCTCTACGTCTAAACCACGTGCTGCCACATCGGTAGCAACGATAATATCAATGCGGCCACCTTTTAATAGGTTAATAACGCGTTCGCGTTGTGCCTGAGCGATATCACCATTCAAAGCTTCTGCAGCATAGCCACTGGCCTGCAGTTTTTCGGCGACTTCAACGGTTGCGTTTTTGGTGCGCACGAAAATAATCATCGCATCAAAATCTTCGACTTCCATGATGCGCAGTAATACATCGGTTTTTTCAAAGCCGCGTACTTGCCAGTAACGTTGGTTAATGGTTTCAGCGGTAGTGGTTTTTAGCTTAATAGTCACTTCCACAGGGTCTTTTAAATAGCTCTGTGAGATGCGACGGATAGCGCTAGGCATGGTGGCTGAGAACAATGCGGTTTGGTGGTTTTTAGGCATTTGCTGCAAAATCCACTCTACATCGTCAATAAAGCCCATGCGCAACATTTCATCGGCTTCATCCAATACTAGTGCGGATAAGTTCGACAGGTTTAAAGTGCCTTTACGGATATGATCCATTACGCGGCCGGGTGTACCAACAATCACTTGTGGGCCACGCTCTAGCTGACGTAATTGGGTGCGGTATTCTTGGCCACCGTAAATGGGCAATACACGAAAACCGGGGATGTTTTTAGCGTAAGTGGCAAACGCTTCAGCTACCTGGATAGCCAGTTCGCGCGTTGGTGCTAAAACTAATACCTGAGTTTGGGCTTTGCTCCAATCGATGGTAGAGAGTAAAGGCAACGCAAAAGCGGCAGTTTTACCTGTACCGGTTTGTGCGACACCTAAAATATCTTTACCTGCGAGTAAATGAGGGATAGCTTTAGCTTGAATGGAGGAAGGGGTTTCGTAGCCTAGCTGTTTAACTGCGCTAAGTACTTCGGGTTTTAAACCCAGTGAATCAAAGCTTACTACGCTTTCGGCTTCTGAATTTTCTACGACTTGGTCTTTTTGTTCGGACATGAATGCACCTTATGCTATAGGCATATACCCATAGCAATGTTGAAGTTATGTGATGGTTTATTAAACCTGGCAAACGATCTGATGCCTTTCACTAAGCCCTTCAACACAAATGCTCGGACTACTCAAAAGACGTTCAGCGCCTACGTTACTTGCCTTAAATTGATCTGCGTCAAATAGACAGCAGTTTTGGCAATTAGTAATCTTAACTGTATTTGGCTCAAAAAGCGTGTGTAATATTGTTTAGAAAGCAAAAAACAACGTAAAGGGAGCTTAAAAAAGGCTGGAAAGACGCTAAAGTTTCATTCAGTTGCTGTTGTCTGCTACCTTTACTATAAAACCTAACCTAAGAGCTGCCATGATACCGTTATCGATACTTGAACTTACTCGCATCGCTGATAATACAAACCCACGTATTGCCCTCGACCAAGCGCAGGATCTAGCACGACATGCCGAGCAATTGGGTTATCATCGTTTTTGGTTGGCGGAGCATCACAATTTCCCGGGCATTGCCAGTGCGGCAACTTCTATCGCCATAAGTCATGTGGCAGCTAAAACCAAGACTATTCGCGTGGGTGCGGGAGGTATTATGCTACCTAACCATTCACCCATGGTGATTGCAGAACAGTTTGGCACCTTGGCGCATTTGTACCCCGACAGAATAGATTTGGGTTTAGGTCGCGCGCCGGGGACAGATCAGCTCACTTTGCGTGCTTTGCGCCGCAGCCCCAATAATGCCGAGAACTTTCCGCAAGACGTGTTAGAGCTACAGGCTTATTTATCGAAAGACGCCGTGCATCAAAAAACACGTGCAGTGCCGGCTTGTGGTACAGAAGTGCCGTTATGGATTTTAGGTTCTAGCACTTTCGGTGCGATGTTAGCCGCGCAACTGGGCTTGCCTTATAGCTTTGCCTCACACTTTGCACCACAGCAATTGCACGAAGCCTTGGCCGTGTATCGCCATCATTTCCAAGCGTCCGAGCAACTTGCCAAACCTTATGCGATGGTGGGCGTAAACGTTGTTTGT
>SMEQ01000445.1_pt1 | contig 12552 bp, 8 predicted proteins | sample 2456281 | NCBI WGS metagenome assembly SMEQ01 (sample SAMN10132596, study PRJNA489261) | soil metagenome | isolation source: day1 antibiotic-loamy sand soil ammended with raw manure from dairy cow... | place: USA | collected 2015-04-01 | reverse complement strand
GACAATTTGTGAAACCGCCTCGCGGCCATAGTTGTCGGCGACGTATTCAATCACACGGCCACGGTTATCCATGCAGAAGTCGATATCGAAGTCAGGCATGGATACCCGTTCGGGGTTTAGGAATCGCTCAAACAGTAAGTCATACTGTAGAGGGTCTAAGTCGGTGATTTTTAACGCGTAAGCCACCAAAGAACCCGCACCCGAACCACGCCCAGGGCCAACGGGAATATCATGGTCTTTGGCCCACTGGATAAAGTCCATCACGATCAGGAAGTAGCCGGGGAAACCCATCTGAATAATAATATCCAGTTCGAAGTTCAAACGATCATCGTAGGGTTTACGCAGTGCAGCGTAATCATCAGCGTCTTTATCTAAAATAACTTGTAAGCGATGCTCTAAGCCCACCCGCGAGATCTCACGGAAAAACGTTGCTTCGTCCATGCCTTTAGGCGTTGGGTAATCGGGCAGAAAGTATTTACCCAACTTCATTTCAACGGTACAGCGTTTGGCGATCTCTACCGTGTTTTCGATGGCTGAAGGAATGTCTTTAAACAGCTCCTGCATTTCTTCTACACTGCGGAAGTATTGCTGGTCGGTGTATTCGCGCGGGCGACGTGGGTCGTCTAGTACAAATCCCTGACCAATAGATACGCGTGTCTCGTGCGCTTCGTAGTCGGTAGCGTAGTCTTCGTTTTCAGAATCCATACTGGCTTCTAAAAAGCGAACGTTGTTGGTGGCCACTAACGGCACTTGGAATTTTTCTGCCAACAACAAGCTGGCGGCAATAATAAGCTCATCACCCTGATGGCCAGTGCGCTGCACTTCTAAATAAAAGCGATTAGGAAAATGTGACAAATATTCTTCTAGTACCGGCTCGGCCTGTTCGGGCTTACCATTAAGAATGCGCTGACCAATTTCACCATCACAAGCAGCGGACAGTAAAATCAGACCCTCACTTTTTGCGAATAACCATTCTTTTTTAACAATGGGCTTGCTGTGGTGTTGGTTTTCAGAATAGGCTTGTGAAATAAGCTCTCGTAAATGCTTATAGCCGGTATCGTTTTGGCATAAAGCGGCTACTCGAAAAGGGGCGTAAAGATCTTCAGGGTTTTCTATCCATAGGTCAGCCCCTAATATGGGTTTAACGCCTGCTTTCATACAACTGGTGTAAAACTTCACCAAAGCATACATATTACTTTGGTCGGTCAGTGCCAATGCGGGCATGCCAAACTCAGCGGTTCGTGCTATTAATTCCTTTATACGCACAGTACTGTCATTCAAAGAAAACTCTGAATGCACGCGTAAATGAATGAAATCCGCCGCCATAGCCCTACCCCTTAAAATTTGAAGCTGCATTGTAACCTAAAATAATTTTTTGTTTACCACCAATGATTTACACGCTGGCCTGTTTTTCCACTTTCAATCACAATATATGGTGATATAATCGCCGCTCAATACAATATGTAGACATATAACACCATAATAAATATGAAGGGAGGCTTCATGAACACTCGCTTAGACAGCGCTGCTGTGGCACTCAACACAGACACTAACATCCCTTTGCAACCCGCTTCTTTGGATATTTGGCAAACTAAATATCAACTTAAAAACAAAGCGGGCGAAGCAGTCGATAACAGCATTGAAGAAACTTACCAGCGTGTGGCCAAAGCCTTAGCTGAAGTAGAACCAAAAAAGCAACGCGCGCAAGCGTACAAAGACTTTTTATGGGCTTTAGAGCAAGGTGTTATTCCTGCTGGCCGCATTATTTCTAATGCTGGCGCGAGTGAACACAAACCCGCCACTTCCACCATTAACTGTACGGTCTCAGACACTATCTTTGACTCGATGGATGATATCTTGGGTAAAACCCATGAAGCCGGTTTAACCTTAAAAGCAGGTTGTGGTATTGGCTATGAGTTTTCCACCTTACGTCCGCGCGGTGCTTATGTAGCCGGTGCCGGTGCAACCACTTCCGGCCCATTGTCGTTTATGGATATCTTCGACAAGATGTGTTTCACCGTATCCTCTGCTGGCGGCCGTCGTGGCGCACAGATGGCAACCTTCGACATCAACCACCCAGACGTTTTAGAGTTTATCAAAGCGAAGCGTGAAGATGGCCGCTTACGCCAATTCAATCTATCTTTATTAATTACCGATGAATTTATTAATGCGGTAAAAAGTGATGCATTCTGGCCTCTTTCTTTCCCGGTATCGGAAAAAGAAATTATTGAAGAAGGCCTAGACTTAACCGATAGCAAAAAGTTTTTATTCCGTGACTTTCCTGTCACCGATAAATACGTTACCGACGATCAAGGTCGAGTAGCCTGCCGCATTTACAGCATTGTAAAAGCACAAGAAATCTGGGATGCCATTATGAGCTCCACCTACGATTTCGCTGAGCCCGGTTTTATCTTGATTGATAAAGTAAACGAAATGAACAACAACTGGTTCTGTGAAACCATTCGCGCCACCAATCCATGTGTCACGGCAGATACTTGGGTGCAAACAGCCTCAGGCCCACTTCAAGTACAAGATTTATTAGGCCAGCCGTTTATGGCTCGTGTTGATGGTATTGATCATGCCAGTGGCGCCGAAGGATTCTTCCGCACAGCAACCAAACCAGTACTGCGTTTACAAACCAAAGAAGGTCATGCTTTACGTCTAACAGCAGACCACCGTGTACGTAAAGTGGTTGAGCAAACTCGTTGGCGTACAGAAACCCTGTGGTGTGAAGCCGCCGAGCTACAAGCAGGCGATAAAGTATTACTGAACAACCACCGTAAAGCAGCCAACTGGCCCGGTACGCACAGCCATGAAGAAGGTTTTTTACTTGGTTTATTGGTGGGTGACGGTACCCTCAAAGACGATAGCGCCGTGCTTTCTGTTTGGTCACAACAGGCCGTGGCCAATGGCGACGGGTTAGCAGCCAATGCTTTAATGACGGAAGCCTTGCGTTGCGCACAAACACTGCCGCACCGTGCCGACTTCCGTGGCTGGAGCGAAGTACAAGGGCGTGGAGAATTTCGTTTAAAATCTGCTGCACTGCGTGATTTAGCAAACGCTTTCGGCATGCAGCCGGGTAACAAAGCCATTACCCCTGCACTAGAGAAAACATCCAGTGAGTTTTACCGTGGGTTTTTACGTGGCCTGTTTGATGCCGATGGTTCAGTACAAGGCACTCAAAGTAAAGGCGTTAGCGTCCGCTTAGCACAGTCTGATTTATCACGACTAGAAGCCGCACAGCGCATGTTATTACGCTTAGGTGTGGCTTCAACCCTTTACACAGAACGTCGCAGTGCAGGACAAACCTTATTGCCAAACGGCAAAGGCGGCCAGCAACTTTACCCCACTCAAGCTCAGCATGAATTAGTGATTGCTAACGATAACTTAGCGCAGTTTGCAGAGCTAATTGGCTTTGCTGACATTGCTAAGACAGAGCGTTTACAAAAACTAATCTCAAGCTATAACCGCCAACAAAACCGTGAGCGCTTCACTGCCACAGTTATGTCGGTTACAGCCGACGGTTTTGAAGATGTGTATGACGTTCAAATTCCAGGTATTAACACCTTCGACGGTAATGGTTTGCATGCCCACAACTGCGGCGAGCAACCATTACCACCGCACGGCAGCTGCTTATTAGGTTCGGTTAACTTAACTCGTTTTGTTGAAAACCCTTTTACTGATCAAGCGCGCTTCAACTTCGAAAAATATCGTAAAGTTGTACGTATTTTTACTCGCATGCTCGACAACGTGGTAGAAATCAACGGCTTACCGTTACCGCAGCAACGTCATGAAATTACTCATAAGCGTCGTCATGGTATGGGGATTTTGGGCTTAGGTTCAACCCTGACCATGCTACGTATGCCATATGGATGTGTTGAGTCGGTAGCTTTTACTGAACAAGTAAACCAAGAAATGGCCATTACTGGCTGGCAAGAAGCGTTAGAGTTAGCCCGCGAAAAAGGCCCAGCACCTGTAATGGACGAAGAGTTCGAAATTACCGGCAAACTGATGGCGCTGCGCCCTGAAATGGCGAAAGACGGTATTAAAGTTGGCGACAAGATCAAAGGCAAAGTACTTTGGGCTAAATACAGTCGTTATATGCAGCTAGTCGCTGAGATCGAACCCGATCTAGTCGCTGAGCTGGCAGAAGTGGGCGCGCGTTTTACGCACCATACCTCTATTGCACCGACGGGGACTATTTCTTTATCTCTAGCCAATAACGCCAGCAATGGTATTGAGCCAAGCTTTGCTCATCATTATGCGCGCAACATTATTCGTGAAGGCAAAAAGACCAAAGAGAAGGTCGATGTCTTCTCCTACGAGCTATTGGCTTACCGCGTGCTAGTCAACAGCACCGCTATGCCCTACAGCCAAGAAGCTTCAGAACAGCTGCCTGACTACTTTATTGTGGCCGACGCAGTAACGCCAGAGCAGCACGTCGATATTCAAGCCGCAGCACAAAAATGGGTAGACTCATCCATTTCTAAAACCGCTAACGTGCCAACCGACTTCCCTTATGCAGACTTCAAAAATATTTACCTGTATGCCCACGAACAAGGCTTAAAAGGCTGTACGACCTTCCGCTTTAACCCTGAAGCCTTCCAAGGTGTTTTGGTTAAAGAAGAAGACTTGGCCAACACTACTTACGAGTTCACCTTAGAAGACGGCAGTAAAGTTAGCTTTAAAGGTAACGAAAACATTGAATACGACGGTGAAATTCATTCCGCCGCCAACCTATTTGATGCCTTGAAAGAAGGCACTTACGGTAAATATTAAGGGCAAAACTATGGCAACTAAAATCACCCAACGCATTACCGGTTTTGCGATAAAAAAAGCTGAAGACGCTGAAATAGCTGTAGAAGCGATTAAACCGATTGAAATGAATGAGGGCATTGCGCGCCCAGATTTCCTACTTGGCTCAACCTATAAGATTAAGCCACCGGTTTCTGATCATGCCTTATACATTACTATTAACGATATCATTCTTAACGAAGGTACCGACCACGAAGAGCGTCGTCCTTACGAGATATTCATTAACTCTAAGGCCATGGAACACTTTCAATGGGTCATTGCGTTAACACGTGTTATCTCTGCAGTCTTCCGTAAAGGTGGCGACCTTAGCTTCCTAATTGAAGAGTTGCGCAGCGTGTACGACCCTAACGGCGGCTACTACAAAAAAGGCGGTGTATTCATGCCCTCTTTGGTCGCTGAAATTGGTTCAATCATTGAAAAACACATGACTGTGATTGGCTTAATAAAGCCTGAAGGTTTAAGCCCTGAACAACAGCAATTGATTGACGAAAAGAGAGCGCAAATTGCAGCACAGAGCGGTAGCTCAGTAGATACCTCGGCCGCCAGCAATGATAGCTTTCCTGACAGTGCAGCTATGTGTAGCAAGTGTTACACCAAAGCTGCGGTGATGATGGACGGCTGCTTAACTTGCTTAAACTGTGGTGACAGTAAGTGTAATTAATTTGCACTCGCAGTAGATACAACTTGTTGATTATCTTGGTTCTTTCTTGACCATAATTGACACACTAATACCTTGTTTTATGCGAAAAGTGTTGAGCTACCCCTTATGGGGTAGCTATAATGCCGTTTAGGGTGTCGTCACAATCATGTGGTTAGGACAGGTATGCGTTGGTCGGGCCGCCACGCGGAGCACCTAATATATGACGCAACAGGAATCGCGCCAGCACTTACCCCGTGCACAAGTACTTACCAATCAAGCTTTATCCTCTTTTTATCGCTTTATTCATATTCAGGCCAGCAGTGGCATTGTTTTACTGTTGGTCGCAATACTTGCTATGGTGTGGGCAAACTCACCCTACGCGCCTAGTTACCACCATTTATGGCATAGCACTATTGGCTTTAACATAGCTGGGTTTGAGGTTTCACAAAGCTTACATTTCTGGATTAATGACGGCCTGATGACTTTCTTCTTTTTAGTCGTTGGCATGGAAGTACGTTATGAAATTCACAACGGTTCTTTAAGAACCCTTAGAAGTGCTGTTTTACCCGTCACCGCTGCCTTTGGTGGTGTTGCTGTTCCTGCCCTAATCTTCTTAGCTTTTAACTTAGAAAGCAGCCGCCAAGCGGGTTGGGCCATTCCTACAGCGACTGACATTGCCTTTGCTGTCGGTTTATTAGCCTTACTTGGTAGCGGCATCTCGCACAACATCCGCGTATTTCTTCTGGCTTTAGCCATTATTGATGACATTGTAGCGGTGCTGATTATCGCTATTTTCTACTCTAATGGCTTAGAACCATCAGGTTTTATTCTTATTATTACCGGTATTTTAATGGTACTGGCCTTGCACCGTATGGGCATAAACTCGGCCTGGGGTTACGTAATCCCCGGCTTTATTGTTTGGTTTGGCGTTTTGAAAACGGGCGCTCACCCCACTTTAGCAGGGGTAATCCTAGGCTTACTAACGCCGGTAACGCGTGCACGTAGCTTTATGACGCCTTTGGAAAGGTTAAAACGCTACAACCAAGAACTGGTAGAGAAAAGAATGGCCGATGAGTCGCCACAAGACCTTATAGTTCCTATCGAAAAACTGCGCCGTGCTCAACGTGACATAGTACCACCCGCAATTCGCATGCAAGCCGTATTGCACCCGTGGGTGGCTTTTGTGGTCATGCCTGTCTTTGCTTTGGCCAACGCCGGTATCAATTTAAGTGGTATTGATCTAGGCCAAGGTGGCTCTTTATGGGTTGCCACTGGTGTTGCTACTGCTTTGGTACTGGGTAAGCCTATAGGCATAGTAGGCGCAAGCTGGTTAGCAGTACGCTTTGGCATGAGCCGGTTACCGGCAGGTGTTACTTGGGGCGGCATAGTACTTGTCAGCCTATTTGCTGGTATTGGTTTCACCATGTCCATCTTCATCTCTATGCTTGCCTTCAGCGACCTTAACTTACTCAACGCTGCTAAGCTTGGGGTATTACTAGGCTCTGTGGTTGCAGGCACATTAGGCATGTTATGGGGCATAATTTGGCTGCGCAGAAACCGCGCCAATGAAGCTATTAATCAAACAGTGGTTAACACTGAAGCGCCCTAACTTTAAATTCCGAGCAGTAGTAAGAGGCACCTAACAAAGGTATTAATTTCCTCGACTACGCTCGGATTGCCAAAAATGCTATAATCAATTCCTAAATTAGATTATTCGGATTTTTTCATGGGCAAAAGGCGCGACATTCCTGTTTTCAATCAACCTATCATTGAAACTCACTTTCACCTTGATTACTTGAAAGACGACAGCGCTGAAAACCTTTTGGCTGCCGCCCGCGCTGTGGGTGTAGAACGTTTTATGACAATTAGCGTTGAGCCTGGCAACATGCCTAAAGCATTAGAGCTTGCTCAACAGTTTGAAGACGTTTACGCCACGTTGGGTGTGCATCCACATGAAGCCGTACAATTTAATGACAGCACCGCGCAATTTATGCACGAGCACTGCACTAACAATAAAGTCGTGGCTGTTGGCGAAATAGGCTTAGACTATTTTTACCAACATAGCCCGCGTGATATTCAACGCAATGCTTTCTGTCAGCAATTAGAGATTGCCATACAACATCAGCTTCCGGTGGTTATCCATACCCGTGATGCCGATGAAGACTGTATGGCTATTTTGAAAGAGTATGCCCCGCAAATGCTCAAAAAAGGTGTAGTACATAGCTTCACCTCGGGTATGGAGCTTGCTGAACTGGCGGTAGACCTTGACTTTTGCTTAGGTATTAACGGTATTATCACCTTTAACAAGGCTGATAATGTACGTGAAGTAGTTGCTGCTACGCCCTTAGAAAATATATTGTTAGAAACGGACGCACCATTTCTAACACCCGCGCCTTACCGTGGCCTAGAAAACACTCCTAAATATTTACCTTTTATTGCAGAAAGAATTGCTACAGTAAAAGGGTTAGAAGTTAGCCAGGTATTGACTCAAACTTATCAAAATTCATTAAGAGTGTTTTTTAATTAACAATCCAATTATGAAGAAACGCCCCACTAAACGCGATGTTCGCAATCAGTTAGACCAAGAAATTGTTGATTTCCTCCAGCAAGGTGGTGAAGTGCAAGAAATGCCACACGGTGCCTCTGGCTTAGTAGACGGCCGCTATGGCCAAGCCCTCACCTTTGAAGGTGGCAGAGAGCAACGCACCCCCGTAAACGAGGCTTTAAATAACATCAGTCAACGTAGAGAACAAAACAGGGTTAAGCCTACAGCCCGCCCTGCCACACCTAAAAAACCACGTAAAAAAGTTATTTATGATGATTTTGGTGAACCTGTACGTGTAATTTGGGAAGAATAACCTAAGCTACTTAGTAAGATCACTTCTTACCAAGCAGGGCTTAGCTATGAATACCTTATGGAACAAACTCGACTTTAAGGGTCGCCTAACCACCATGATCGTCTCTTTGGTGGTTTTTTCTGTGGTGCTGGTCTCATCCATTGTTTATGTCAGCTATAAAAACTCAACCACAGAAAACACCCTTGAAAATCTGAATTTTGCTGCGAGCAGCGCAACAAACTCTTTCGTAACTTGGTTAACAACACGCCAAGATGAAATTCGTTTTGCGTCCACATTAAAAGCCATGAGTGATCTGGATATAGACCGCTTACCTAGCGTGCTCTCCAATATCGCTAATGCCAATGGCTTTTATGACAGCATCTATGTGGTTACCCCAAACGGCGCTGGTTTAATTGGTGTGACTTATGCCAACGGCGAAGCAAGCACCATCCCACCTTACGCAGCTAAAGATTTTCAAGTTGCAGACCGTGCTTGGTTTAAACGTGCTATCGCAGGCGAGGAAGTGTTCTCTGCACCCTTAGTCTCGCGCTCTACCGGCAACTATATAAGCAACGTAGTCATCCCCATTAAATCTGGTGGCGAAGTAATAGCTGTACTACGTGCAGCAGTATTGCTTGATAACGTCACCAAACAGGTACAAAGCTTAAAAGTTACCGGTCAACCGGACATTTTTTTAGTAGACGCACAGAGCATGCTAATTACTCCTTCTCGCTCTCAAGTCGACAACAGCAAAGCATTAGTCAGCCACGCAGCACAGCAAATTAATGCCAAAGCATCTGGCACCGACATTTATAACAATGCCGCTGGCATAGCGGTTATAGGCAGTTATTATTACCTAGACCTTTTAGGTTGGGGGTTAATTGTTGAGCAGCCTGTAAGTGCTGCCTTGGTCGATGTTCAAAAAATGCTTAACACCATCTTAATGGTCAGCCTAGTTATTATTGGTATTAGTGTGGCGCTCTCTTTTTGGCTAACCAATGGCGTTATCAACATGCTTGGTGGTGACCCTGCTTATGCTACCGAAGTGGTTAAAATTATGGCCGCTGGTGACTTAACGCAACAAGCCGCAGTAAAGCCTGAACACAAAAATAGCCTGCTTGGTGCTATTGCCCAAATGCAAGAAAGACTGCGCTCTATTATTGGCGACATTAGTAGTTATGCCGAACAAGTCGCTGCCGCCTCTACTGAGCTATCGCAAATAAGCGAACATGCTTCTACGGGTATTCTAGAACAAAACAGTCAACTGGATTCTGCTGCTTCTGCTGTTAACGAAATGAGTAGCACGGCAGCAGAAATAGCCCGCAACGCTCAAGAAGGTGCAAACACCGCAAGCCATGCTAGTGACGAAGCCAGTAAAGGTCAGGCATCTGTGCAGGCAACTATTGATAGTGTCCACGAATTAGACCAAGAGATCCAAAACACCAGTGTTATTGTTGACGCACTCAAAAATGACAGCGATCAAATTGGGCAAGTACTTACTGTTATTAAAAACATTGCTGAACAAACAAACTTGCTAGCACTTAATGCCGCCATTGAAGCAGCCCGCGCCGGTGAAACTGGTCGAGGCTTTGCCGTGGTTGCAGATGAAGTACGCACGCTTGCTAGCCGCACTCAAAACAGCACCCAAGAGATTCAGGATGTGGTGCTGCAGCTGCAAAAAAATAGTGACCGTACCGTAATAGCTATTAAACTAAGTCGTGAGAAAGCAAATGCATCCAGCACCAGAGCAAATGAAGCAGGAGTTTCGTTAGAGCATATTACTGCGGCTGCAACGGCTATTAATGACATGGTGCATCAGATTGCGACTGCAACTGAAGAGCAAACGGTAGCCACACGGGAAATCACACAGAACTTACAAGCGGTTGCCGATGTAGCTACTAGCACTGCTGAAAACGTAGAACACTCTGCCACCGCCAGCGACGCGCTAGCTAAGTTAGCAGAGAATTTGCAAGCGTTAGTACGTCACTTCCGCTTGCATTAATTACTATTCTATTGGGTTGGTACACTCTGAACGTGTAGGCTCGAACTTACAGCGTACTTTGCGCTGTAAGGTGAGCATGCTACCGTCATAATAATCTCTTTCGCGTAGCTTAATGCGCGCGTCTAACATAACACGCTGGTAATCTGCTTTGTCTTCATCTGGTATTTCAATCCAAATGTTTTCTGGCAGTACACCGGTTTGCTTTGCCACGTTTTCTTCAATTTCTTTAAAACGACTAAAGAAACTTTCACGTATAATTTGTGCGACTTCTGGCGGAAACTTATCTTTATGGCCAATCAACTGCAGTGTTATCTGCGTAAATGGATAATTAATAATACCGCCCTTATCGCCTATACCTTTGTAAAGCTCCATCATATGATAAGCCGCCAAAGGTGAAGGTAAAACATCAATCACACGGTTATTAAACTTACTGCCAGCATTAACGATACTGGTCGGTACTGGACTAGCACCAAAACCTAATACCATTTCTGTTTGCACGGAATCATAGTCCATTACGGCAATACGCTTACCCGCTGCTTTTGAAATCGTATTAATTTCGCGGTCGTTAACAAAGAAATAAGCTGCACCCATGGAGGCCACGCCCATTACCACGAAGTTACCTTCCACCATTTTGTCAGCATTACTCGGATGAACCAAAACCTGCATTAACAAGTTCATATGTTCTGAATTAGGGATTGCACCAACAGCATCAATAGTGCCAGTAAACTTATTAAATGAGCGCGCCCGAATTCCGGTAAAAAGCGCAGCATCACACTGACCTGCTTGTAAGTCTTCGCTTAAAACACCTTCGTTGGTATAAGCAGCAAGATCAACGTTAAGGCCTAATTCTAAAAGCTTGGTTTGCTGGTCTTTAGCAGAAGCATAGATAGGGCCAGAACGACCAACTATATCCCAAACACATAATTTAAGTTTGGCCGCATCTTCGTTAACCAACAGCTCTGGGTATAAGTTTTTCATCGCCTGAACACGTTCGACATGAGGTAACTTAGGGTTCATAGCAGTGGCTTTTAAACTGACGGTATCTACCGCAGAAGCTTGAATGTTAAAACTGGCAGCTAAAAGAAAACCTGCACTAATTAATGTAGTGAATATACGCATAATTAACCTTGTTTATTGTTATTGGCTTGATTATTCGATGCAGTATTACAGACTTTGATCAGATTAGCATTAATCCTATTAGGCCATTACTGCTATACTTACCGCTTTTCTTACACTGCCCTTGGATATTTGTATGCAAGAATTTACTACCCCTGATTTCTTACAAGACGCACAACAGCTTTTATCTGCCAATGGCTTCGCCACTAATGGCACTTGGTATCACGGTACAGCTTCTGGGTTAATAGAATCTATCCAAGCTGTAGGGCTTGTTGGCAGTGGTGATGCTGAAGGTTTAGAAAAGCATATGCAGACCTTAAGCACCATTGGCCATGAAGCCAGTGGCCACAAAGACCCATTATTTGTTACCCAAAGCAAAGAGCTAGCCTACTTCTGGGCTAACCGTACTGCCCATAATCGTAATCTGTATTTTCAAAAAGACGAACAGCCAGTGGTGTTTGAATTAAACCTGCCAGAATCATTGCAAGCCAATGTCATTACTGACGCCGGTGGTGCCGCATTGATCTTAGAACCTGGCAACCTCTACATTTTATGGCTGGAAGATTTGTATAAAAACTTAGGATTTGAGTTTATTAAACCTGACCCGTTTAACTGTTACCGCATGGATTATCAAAACTTGTTAGGCCTGTCGTACATCAACGATGCAGTACCTGCTGAGTTTTTGAAACTATTGGGATAGCGACGAGTTTTTAGTAGGGGTGCATTCCACAAAGCGCCCCTACTTTTCATGTTGGCCTAAAGACCAACTTATAAAAATCCATCATTACCAACATCCTTCTTATGTTGGCCTAAAGACCAACTTACAAAAACCCATCATGACCAACATCCTTCTTATGTTGGCCTAAAGACCAACCAACATAAGCTAAAAATATCGTCTTAGCTTTCTTGCGGGCATAAAAAAACCGGCCCTTTTGAGGCCGGTTTAAAAGCAACACCCATGGTAAGGGTGCTGAATTCGGTTTTGGGTATTACATCATACCCATGCCACCCATACCGCCCATTCCACCCATGCCGCCCATATCAGGCATGCCAGAATCAGCTTTAGGTAATTCAGCTACCATTGCTTCGGTAGTAATCATTAGGCCTGCAATGGAAGCTGCAGCTTGTAATGAAGTACGAGT
>SMEQ01000730.1_pt1 | contig 12559 bp, 12 predicted proteins | sample 2456281 | NCBI WGS metagenome assembly SMEQ01 (sample SAMN10132596, study PRJNA489261) | soil metagenome | isolation source: day1 antibiotic-loamy sand soil ammended with raw manure from dairy cow... | place: USA | collected 2015-04-01 | reverse complement strand
GGTATTTTTACTGGCGCAGTTAGCTGTCCATAAAGAGTTTCATGGCAGTGGCTTAGGTAAAGTCAGTCTGATTAAAGCGTTAGAATATTTATGGAATGTGAATGCTCACATGCACGCGTACGCAGTCGTTGTTGACTGTTTAACGGAGTCTGCCCAAGCCTTCTATGAGAAATTTGGGTTTCAGGTGCTGTGTGAGCATCACGGACGTGTACGCATGTTTTTACCCATGAAAACAGTCGGGCAGTTGTTCAGTTAGAGCAGTGCTGCTTGTGGACGATTGTTTCTGAGGAAGACTATGTTGATGAGAAATATTTTTTAACCCAAGCCTTAAGTCCTTTGGCAAGTCGGTCAAAGGTGAGGTTTTAGCGGTTAAGAAATATGCTGGCAGGCTGAGCAATTTCTGTATCGATTGATGCTGCTCAGCGACCAAGAAACCAGTAGTGATGCCGGTAAATTTTTGATACGTGAGGTGCTTGGCTGCAATGGTGTGATTGAAAGCTTCGGCCGACATCTGATAGATGATCGTGCCCCCGTTCGTGTGCGACAACTCTACCCACCAGCCCATCGCATGCTGAATCATCAGAGTACGAAGCTCGTTGAAAGCCATAAAAAGCCACGCGACTTAATGCATCGCCTATAAAAAATCCGATACTAGTCAGACCTTATCAGTATGCTTTTACTCATTTACTCATTTACTCATTTACTCATTTACTCATTTACTCATTTACTCATTTACTCATTTGTATGGTGAAATTATGGGTTGGTAAGTCTTATATTTGTAGAAAATTATAGGCACTGTAATTAGTCAGGACGAATAAAAAAAGATGCTTTTCCTTGATTGAGTAGATAAGCAAAATTAATGGTTTTACCGCTTGATAGCTTTACTTTGCCAGGCGCTAAGTAGATGAACATCCACTTGGGTAGATTTTTGCTGATTTCATTGTAAATCTGGTTTTTAAGCAGGCTACTGTTAGTAGGGGACGAAACCAGTATTGCGTTAAAGTTCTTTTTGTCTCTCGAAGTGAACTTATACGACCTGGCTTCAGAATGATTTTTCATACGTACATCAGCAGTTTTTACATTGTCATGTGGCATATTGATTGAAGCTCTCACAACGCATGCGCTATTTCGTACAGGGTGGAAAAAATAGCCAGTATGCCACTTTTCTTTTTTCACCTGCATAGGACAGTAGAGGTCTTTGTTATGAACATAAAATCCAATGAATGTAGTGTCATCGTGCTCAATACGCGAATAATCCAACCCCATAACATCTAGCGATTTCTCCATCGCTAGTTGCACATGTGCAACTAATTTTTCCTGAGCTTGGCTTGCATCATTCGCATAGCTAAGTGGCATCCATCCAAACGTACTGTTTCTTGTAGCCATCGGGCCATCATCAATCAGCATATCCAATAAATTTATACCGCTGCCCGCAAAACTTGACTGGCCAAAGGCCGGGGCCGTAAAGCCTGCTGCTGTGTATATAGCACCGAATTCAAAGGTTTCTGTAAAGTTACCCACTCCACGTTTAGGCTCGTTACGGTCCTTAAGACCGCTATAAACACCACCAGCGTAAGCAGTGTTCTTAGCATAGCTGCTGTGCTTAGAGTACTTATAGGTGTAGTCCGAAACGCAACCTGTAAGAAATAAAGTAGTAAGAGCGGCGACAGCAAGAGGAACATTTGTCGCCAGCGTATACGACGCGTTCGACAGATCTACCGAGTGCGAGTTAACGAGTTGGTTTGTTTAGCTCTGACAAAGCTCTGTTTATTAGAAATTCAACTGCAGTGCAACGAAGGTATAAAACCCCATTATTATATAATAGGATTTAAACCTATTATATATAGATAGGCTGTTTAGTGTCTTAGGGGAAGTCCAGGGTTTTCATTTCTGCACTTGTTGCTGCTCATGAGTCTGGACGTTTTGCTTGAGGGATTGATTGTACAAGAGTGTAAAAGCTGTAAATAAGCGCTAAAACGCCCTTTTTGGGCAACTTGCGAGTTATCTAAAGCCACAAAATGAGCGAAGCTAGATCCTATAAACTAAAGGAGGATTTAGAGATTGTTAACAAGACCGAATTTCAAAATTAAAAAAAATCAATTTTACTATCGTGGGAAAAAATATCTATTAACAGATGGTCCATCGGCTGGAATTCCAGCTTTTCCTACGGATTTGATTTTACAGCACGAGCATATTGAAACAAAAATAAAATTGATGCGCGGTATGTGTCCGCTCCGAGAGCCAGAGTTTGATCAATTGATTCTTCCGATTATTAGGTCTGCAGTACGACATATGCACCTTCTGCCTGCAACGGAAGCGCACCATCATCGTGAAGTAATGGGCTTGTTGAAACATAGTCTCGATACTGCATATCGTGCACTGATAATAGCAAAGTCTAAGCGGTGGGATGACGGCTTGTCTGTCGAGTGGCAAATAGCAGCCATTTTAGCGGGACTGTTGAAGGATATCGGACTGGCGTATGAAAACTTATGGGTTCAGCGCAGTAGCGATGGTAGTTTGTGGGACTGCGAAGAGCCTCTTGCAGACTGGCTCAGTGATAGCGCGACTCAGAGCTATCACTTGTGCTGGAAAGTCGGCAGGATTGCTAAGCACGATCAGTTAAAACAGTCTCTGCCACTTGCTGAAGCAATTATCAGCCCGCAACTCCAAGCTTTTCTAGCACCGGTTTGGAATGGTTTTTGTATCGCATTTGATATGCAAAGTTCAAGTAATCGAAACACGCTACAAAAAATCATAAAACAAGCAAATTGGGACAGTGTCACTTACAGCTTAGCCGCTTCGAGTGAAGCAATTCCCATTTTAGGGTCTATGCCTCCTGCATGGATTCAGTATCTGTCTATAATAAAACAGCTCGTTTTATCAGATATTCTGACTGTAAATCGGCCTGATTCAGTAGTATTCATCACTGAAAAGCTTGGAGTTATGTTGGATTTATACAATATTTCAAAGTTAAGTAAAGAAGCGGTTTTTCCAGCCCAATACTCACAGCAATTCAGAAGCTCTACACGAGTTCGTGAAGCTTTTTCAGAGATGGATAAGCTGATAAATTGGCAGAAGTCATGTGGTGAAGAAATGTACTATTGGGATGTCAGTTTAGAATTGGAGCTTGACGGTGAGTCAGTTATAGTGAATCGAAAATTAAATCGTCTCAGTAGAGTTGCTCGAAATATGTTTTTAGTAGACATGCCTCAAATTCAGAAGGTGAAATTAACTTGCTAAAAAGTGAGAGTAAAGTCCTTAGTAATGATAAAGACTAACTTCATCAGATTTCAGGAATTATCCTTCTAAAATTAATAGAGTACTCAATATATAAAAATGGATACGTATTCTCTTTAGATTAGCTTAGCTCAAGAGAATACGTATGCTTATTTAATCGATAAAATTAAACCAGCTTTCTACAGCGTCGTGTCCCCACTGAGCCTTCCATTCTTTAAGTTCTTTATGATTCGCCCCTTTTGTTTCAATTACTGCGCCGGTATGCGGGTTTAAATAACGCTTTGTACGGCGGGGTTTTCGTGTAGGTTTTGCAGGTGTTTTTGTAGCGTTTTGTAAAAAACTGGGATCAATAATGTTAACAATATCGTGCAATGATTTATTGTACTCTGTCATGATCTCACGAAGCATCTGTTCAAATTCCAGCTCTTTTTTTAGCCTGCTATCGCCTGACAGTTCTGATAAACGCTGCTCTAATTCTTTTAGTGTTTCTTTTGTAGATCTGTATTCGTTAAGGATAGACATAATATAACTTCTTAAATTTTTTATGTTAATAAAGTAATATAAATTCAATATTTTAAAAAAATATATAGTGATAGTTTTTGGTAGGGGTATACTGCATTAAATAAAGGCAGGGGTATTATAAACCACTGAGTATAATTTAATAATACCAAAAAAACAATTAGGTGTAGTTTGCAGGCTGAATTAGCACGATACGTGCTTCCAGCTGGCGTTTAACTGGCTCATCATGTTACACCTAACAAGTATGTTGGATTACGTTGTTATTCACGAGCTTTGCCACTTGATACATCACGACTACTCACCAGATTTTTGGTGTAAAGTAGGCTGGATGATGCCGAATTATCAGGTGTATCGGGAGTCGTTACGGTAAAATTCTGTGGCTCTACAAGTGTTATTTTGGATATTTAACTAAACAAGGGAGTTTTAAGTGAGTAAAAAATTAAGAGTATCAATTGTTAAAGATGATTCACAATCTGAACAATTGAGAATCAAGGTTGGTGATTTAATTGTTTCGTATAATGGTGTATTGGTTTCAAGCAATGACGGGCTATCAAGCACAATTCTTTCAGCAAAAAATGCAGGTGTTGAAAGTGTAAAGCTTGAAATCCTGAGAGATGAAGAGATATTGGTTTTTAACATGACCCTCGCACCGTTAGGGCTGACGTGTGAAGAGGTTTACAGTTCATCTTCTCTGTCGAAATATGACATTGTGGACGAGTATAAAACTCAGTATGGTTTTTCTCGTAGCATATCAAAAATCATTTTATTTTTAGGCTGGGTCTTAATAGCTATTGGAGCTATCACAGCACTTATTGCTTTTATAAACGGCCTGACTTCAAGCTATGTCGGTTTGTCTTTAATAGCTATTTTGCCAGGGTTAGGAACTATCGTAAGTGGACTTCTTTTAATGCTTGGAGCACAGATCACAGTGGCTACGGTTGATAATGCTGATAATACAAAAGAGATAGTGAAAATTCTCAATAAAAATTCTACCTGACTATGACTGCTTTAAAGTTAATGAGAACCATTTTAGCCTAGATCCAGTTTGATTCTTAGTAAGTTAAATCAGTACTACTGACTTTTGGTAAGTCGATCAAAGGTGAGGTTTTAGCGGTTAAAGAATATACTGGCAGGCTAGAGCGACTTCTGCATCGATTGCTGTCTACGGACAATTTAGAAATCGGGACATTTACTGAGTTTTTCACGGTAGATCAGTTGGACTTGTTGTTGTCGAAAATGGACGAAGTATCAGTCGCTGAGTATATGCCACCAGAAATCACAACTGGTACAAGTGATATGCATTTAAAAATCGAGGGGCGCAGTAAAAAGGCTGACGCTGAACTGCTTGCAGAGTATGAGCATGTTACTGTCCTCATACGTGCTGGTAGGTATACGTGAAACAAGTCGAATAGCTGGTTGTAGTGTCAATACAGTTCAGAAAGTAAAGCTGCATCCTTAAGAGCACATAGTTAATCTGCTTCTACATAAACGAAAAATTTTAGAAAGTTTGTAAAACCAATTGTGTTTAGATATATAAGTAGGAAAATATTTCAGACCATTGCTTCCACGAAGATGATTTGAAGATACTTTTTGAGCCCAGATTACTCTGTCACGACCTCGATGGCGAAAGACAAAGTCTTTAATTTTTCACTCTTTCAGCTTCTGAGTAAGTGAATTTTTATGATTTATAATTGGAGTTATTTATGTCTAATAAGAAAGTTAAAAATATTGTGCCAGTTGAAGTAATTAATGATATTAATATCAAGGCTGATGTTATATTTGAAGATGATCAGGTTGATGAGAAAAAAGAGTATATAAAGTCAGAAATGATGTCATATATTAAGTTTGTTAGTTTTGATACCAAATACAAAGGCTTTCCTGTAATAAAGTCAGAACTAGTAGAGTATTATAAAGAGACTGACTGTTGTTACGAATTATGGGAAACAGTTTATAAAGATATAGATAGTGCTATGAAGGATTTTGAGGCTTTTTATAAACACAAAGATGACAGTATTAGTCATGATCTTATTGTTAAGTGGAAGGAGGAAATTCTAGAGGACTATTGTGGTGATCTTTTCAATAAGTTAGACGAGAGAATTTATAATTATAAAAAAATACTTGAAATTAGAAGAGAGGTTTCACCATATAAATCATTGCTAATAGAGCTTGAAAATATATTAGGAAATGAATTCTATAATAATATTCAGAGCTATAGTAGTTGTGATGATCATTTTTTAAAAAAACAAGGGTATAGATATCCGATAACTATTGATGATGGTGAGTATGTTGATAAAGTTAAATATATATCTTCGCTTACTAATGAAGAAAATATGATTAACGCAAGTTATGAGTTAGGGGTTAATCGTTTAGAGATATTCAGAGCGCTGTTGAAGATGATAAAACACCTAGAGAGCAAGTATGAGTTAGACTTAAAGAACCAGTAGTTTTTATTTAATTAATTCAACATATAAGTGCAATGCTCAACCTGTATTTACGTCGTATACTGACTTCCAGTCCAAGAATTTACGTGGGCTTAAATTGATTTTTGCAACAACCTAGTCAACTTGGCGAGTAGTCTACTTGCTAAAGTCGCTGCCTTTAGGAAAAAACTACGCAGCAAACTATTGGTATTTTCATTTGTGCCGCGTTGCCATGATGAATAATGATAAGGCTCTGCAAAGTACACGTCACACTTTCTCTTTTTTGCTACGTGCTCATCCCCCAGAAAACTCTTTACCATTATCAAGAGTGAGCGTATGCGCTACGTGCGGCTTGAGTAGCATGTTAATTGTCCTAGTCACCTAAGCGCTCGCGATTATTTGTCTCATTAGGTCGCTTACTAATCGGTACTCGAGTGCTGATTGACCCTCGTCTATCGTGGCTTCCATAGCGTTTTCAAAACGCAATCTTGCTGAAATTTGTTCTGGGCTCATGCCATCTTAAGCCATGCTGGAATGCTATGTCTGAGCCACATTGAGGGCTTAGACGTTCGTCGAGCGATGCTTTTGTCCTGCGCATACGTTGCTTGATAGCAACCGTATGACCTGTTTCTTTTTACTTCACGAATGATCATTGAGGGATGTACGCCAACTTGTTTGGCAATACTGGCTTGCGATTTTCTACAAGCCAAACCTGTTTCAATTTGGTATCGTTGCACTTGAGTCAGCGGTTAGTTATGCGTCTGTATTTACGCTGAATTCCATTTGTGTGAGAGCCTAGAGTTTACCAGTAGCTGGCTCTCTTTCTAAAGTTTCAAGCGTTGCACTTATTGTATGAGTTCAGGCATTATTAAATGGGATAACGAATTGTATGACTTTTGAAACCACTGTACGAATTATGCTTAACGAATATTACCAAGACACGGAGCAGAAGGCGGAACACATCGTCAACGCAGCCAAAATGTTTGTGTCGGATATGGAGGTATTGTTCCATAAAGACCTACTAGAAGCTCAGGATACTCCATTCCTACTGAATGTATTTCGAGCTTGGGCTCCAATCGCTCAGCAATACTTAGGTATGCAAGAGCAACGTGTGCAGACTCTCGCCAAGAACTTCACGCTATTCTTGAAGTTCAACAATACAGTAGAAACTGCACAACCTAGCCCACAGAGTAATGTGGTTAGTATTTTTGGAAGCACGGATTGATGTGGAGCTAAATACAGGGAAACAATAGGCAATCACAAGAATGTAGTGGCATAGTAAGTTTGGCCACCTATTTACATTTAAGCAGACTCTAACGAGTGCAATCTTTTCCACTTCAGCGATCAAATGCTGCGAGCACCCTAACAACTCTTGAATGCCAGAATAGCTTTGTCCTGCTTTTAGCAACGAAGCAATACTGGCTAGCTTCTTTAAATCAGGTGTGCGTTCAGCGAACTTTCCTTCAGTTTGAGCTTTTCTTAATCCCTTGCAATTTGCCGTCTGCGACGATCCTCATAATCTTTACGGGCAACGGCTGCAAGCATGTCTAGCAGCATTCCATTGACTGCTTGCAGAATTAAGACGGTGAACTCGGTTCCATCAGAACTTTTTAAAGCAATCCAGCTAGTGGGTAGTTCAAGCCAGTCAATACTACAGCTCGCTAGATTTTAGTCTAGCTTAACGGCACTTAATAACTCGGTAATTTGCGTCTCATTAAGCTCATGAATTTTGCTTAAATGCCTACTCATCTTTTTCTTGGAAACTCTTGATTTGCAAATGCTACAACTTGTTATGGGAGTTGCAGGAGTTTTTTTGTTTTTTGAAACAGGTTTGCTAAATGAGGCTTTATTTTTGCCTAACTTAATGACTTTCAGTTTTTTTAATTCTTCAGGAGTGGGGTGGCTTTTATAGGCTTGCCCTTCAAGAATGCAGTAACCACCATGTTTCTCAATATAGATGTAAATTCTAATTTTTAGCGATGCTCCTTTTTCAGTTGTTACGCAGATATTTTTTGTTTCTGTTAAGTTCTCGCTTGTGAAAAAGAATAGATACGGAACCTTTTTTTTATGGTACTTAACGCTGTGTTTGTTTTTAAAATGCTCGCTTTGCTCTATTTCGTATGAGGATAAATATTGCCACTTTTCATTTTGGTAAGTGATTTGTTCTTCTTGAGTTTTATGAATGGTACAGGGGTGTTTTGGCCATGGGTGGCCAATTTTGTCAAAAAAAACTTTGCTACCATGCCTGTTTTGGTAATAAAAAACTGGTTGGGAACACACTGGGCATCTGGCATTTAAAACAAAGGTTCCGTTTTGTGTGGCACTGCTGGAAAACTTTCCTTTCCAGCCGCCTCTCCAACTACATTTGCAGTTAGGAGCGTGGTTAAAACCATTACATGACATTGGTGCTTCCTTATTTAAAACGTGTCACGGTATTTATTGCTAGTAGTTCAAGCTAGCGAGGGCTCTTAGTCGTTAGCCTTCCAGACTTTCAGAGTACATTGTCTTTTTACGTCTGCTATCAAATGTCGTGAACACCCCAACAACTCTTGGATGCTAGAATAGCTATGCCCAGATTCCAGCAATGAAGCAATACTCGCTCGCTTTTTCAAATCGGGTTTGCGCCCAACGAACTTTCCTTCAGCCTTCGCTTTCTCTATACCTTGCATTTGCCGCCTACGACGATCCTCATAATCTTTGCGTGCAACTGCTGCGAGCATGTCTAGTAGCATTCCATTCACGGCTTGCAAGATAGAAGCCGTGAACTCTGTCCCGTCAGAACTTTTCAAAGCTATCCAGCTTGTAGGTAGTTCCGGTGAGACAATCATCAGTTTCTTTTTCGCCAGCATAAACTTGAGCGTTTCCCAGTCAGCCTGTTTCAATCGAGCCAGCCGATCAATTTGTTCAACAAGAATAATGTCACCTTCTCCTGCGTCTGAAATTAATCTCATTAGCTCTGGCCGAGTGAGTGTCGCCCCAGATTCATTCTCAACATAAAACGATGCAATCTTTTTTCCGTGATCAGCAGCGAAGGCAATAAGTGATTTCTTTGCGCGCTCTGCGTTTTGCTCAGTTGTGGATGCGCGAAGGTAAGCTCGTAAGAACATTTGTCACCAGTAGTCTGTTTTAAGTGGTTCCACTATTGTAGTCTGTTATAGGTAGTTCTTAAATAGGTTTTGGATATAAATTAGGTGGTTTTGAGGTATGCCCTAAAGGATCCAATCTATGGTACTAAATCGCCAAGATTGTCAGAGATTCAGCATTCTGATATAATGTAAAACGGCATACCCGAACTGAAAGCAAAAAGCTATTTGCATACGTATTAAATTCTTAGTCCCTCTATCAGAATAAACAAGAAGCCCTATAATGAAAAAATCCGTTCAAACCCTTTTAAATCAAGTAGGACTTACCGCTTTAGTGACAGTAGCATTACTGTCTGGAACCGTACATGCAGCTGACAGTGATGATCTTCTGAAAAATGCCGTTGATCAGCAAGCCAGATCGTTAATGAACGAACATGATATTTCAGGGATGGCTTTTGGCATTATTATTGATGGTAAATCACACTTCTATCATTATGGTTTGGCTGATAAGAAAGCCAAAATACCTGTCTCAGAAAACACTATTTTTGAGCTAGGCTCAATCAGTAAAACGTTTGCGGCTACTTTAGCCAGTTATTCAGAATTAAATGGCACACTTAAGTTAGAAGATACCGCTGACAAATATATTCTCTATCTAAAAAACAGCCCCATTGGCAATACTAAGCTTATAAACCTAGCCACCTATTCCGCTGGTGGTCTGCCGCTACAAGTACCTGACGACGTTAAAAATAATAAAGAGTTGCTTCGTTATTATAAATCTTGGCAGCCAGTCTTTCCTGTCAACTCAAAGCGTTTGTATTCCAATGCCAGCATAGGATTGTTTGGTTATATATCAGCATTAAGCATGGACGCTGATTACACACAATTGATGGAAGAAAAAATACTGCCGTCACTCAACATGCCCAATACCTTTATCAATGTGCCTAATGACAAAATGGCTAATTATGCATTTGGTTATAACGCTGCTGGTGATGCTATCCGAGTCAATCCTGGCATGTTAGACGCTGAAGCTTATGGCATTAAATCCACCATTGGAGATATGACGCAGTTTATGGCTGCTAATATGGGTCTTGTGCCGTTGGATAAAGATATTCAGCAAGCGTTAGACAATAATAGAAAGGGTTACTATCAGGCGAGCACTTTTACACAAGGGTTAGGATGGGAGATGTACCCTTATCCTACTCAGCTAAATACCTTACTCGAAGGTAACTCAATGGACGTGGTGCTAAAGCCTCAAGCCATTACAACAGATAATCATCCAACGCCTATTTTAAACAACGTCTGGGTTCACAAAACAGGCGCTACTAATGGGTTCGGTGGCTATATCGCCTATATTCCTAGTAAAAAATCAGGCATTGTTATTCTGGCAAATAAAAACTACCCCAATGCAGATAGGGTCAAAGCAGCGTATACGATTTTAGAGAGTGCGATAACTCATTGATCGAGCATGAGTCACAAAGCAACCTTATAAAAATGGCCTTTCACTAAAAACCCAGCTAGATGCTGGGTTTTTTATGCTCAATTTCATTTAAAATAACGTTTGATCGGTGCATCTATAGCGCACCGATCACGAATAGAATATGTACGGTAAGTACACCATGAAGTACACCGTGACTATTCCAGTATGTTAAAACGTTGATACTATTAAGCTACAGCCAAACCCTCAAGTCCTCACTAGGGAACCGAACCAGTAAGGATGCCTAACTAATTTACCCTAGGGATGGTTTACTGTCAGTATGAACCTAAAACTAACGTCTAAAAGAAGGAGTATAGCTCTTTAATTGTTCTGCTCCCTTAGGATCTACGGCTTCCTCAACAATGTTAGTAACCTTCGCTTTTTGTATTGCCAAAGGTTCGGGCAAAGTAGCTTCCTTATATCGATCCTGATGATATTGGGCTTTAATTTTAATTCCTTCCTCTAAATTCATCTTATCTAATTGACTGCGATGAGTTTTATTAGGCTCACTGTAGTAGTTATTGCTGTTAACTTCTTGGATATATGGCTTAAACTCAATCCCCCTATAGTTTTTAGCAAACATACCTCCCGTAAGCCTAACACTCATAACCCTACCATTTTTGTCCTTTAGGTCATCGTGTTTCACTGACACACTGGTTTCACTATTGCTCCGATTGACGTTAAGTCCCCAGCGCCTTAACGTGGTCAAAAGCGATTGACGATTGATGACTACCCCTCTTTGAGACTCAAGCAATAACCGCCGTTTAAGCGCTTCTTCTAAATCACGACGGCTTTTGGGGTGCTGAATTATTTCATCATCTTCATCACTCTGTTTTTTTGAATAACTATTGATATTAAAAGGACTTGGTCTTGGTGCATGGCTATTATAAGGATTAACTAAACGTTGTCTTTTAGGGTCGTTAGGATCACTCAAGCGCTCTGCATTTATGGTCTTAACCTCTGCATTAATTATGTTCTTCCATGCATTCACCCGTCTTTGATCCGCAGGCTCATAGTAAGGCTGAAACGACTTTCCTGTACGCAGCTCTTGGCATGGTATGACGAAATTTAGCTCTAAACGTCCAACTGGGTTATTGTCATCAATATCCTTGTCTGCATGTTCTACCCATAAAATGTCGTACTGATCTGGCTCTAATCCGCAAAATATAACCTTTTCAAACTCCTGCATAATGCGCTTTTTGTCATCTTCGCTTATCTCATCGGCACGCTCACTAAACGATAAGTAGCCAGACTTGTATTTGGACTTATGCACCGCAGTATCAATTAGGTGCTCAGTAAGCACAGGATCGCCGTAGAGCACTTTTGCGTGCTTTCTAGGTACTAGGGTGCCATCAGATCCTTTCTCTTTAAGAAGGTAGTTTAAAACGCCGCTGGCTTTGCCCTTACCATGCTTTGAGAACTTAACTATCATGATTTTCCCTCGCTGACTTTTTTGAGGCCTCTATACTCGACTCGATTAACATATGCATCTGCTCACGTATCGCTTTTATCTCATGCAATACTTGAGCATCTACCTGTCTTTCTGTGTTCACATGACGAGTTAACTGATTCAAGTTACTGCCTATACGGCCCAGTTGACGCACTAAATCTGGATCAACTGGCTTCACAGGTGTCACCCCTAACGCAAGATCTCTTAGCCAGCTTGCAACCGTACTTCCTCTATTTCTTTTTTTCAGTTCTAAAAGCTCATAGTCGTTCACTCGAATAGATATCTCACGATGGCACTGTTGCAAAGTTAGCGATGAGGCAGCCTTTTGTCTTATTCAAAGGCCTTACATTTCAAAAACTCTGCTTACCAGGCGCAT
>SMEQ01000444.1_pt1 | contig 12564 bp, 9 predicted proteins | sample 2456281 | NCBI WGS metagenome assembly SMEQ01 (sample SAMN10132596, study PRJNA489261) | soil metagenome | isolation source: day1 antibiotic-loamy sand soil ammended with raw manure from dairy cow... | place: USA | collected 2015-04-01 | reverse complement strand
CGAAAACTATCCTATAAGTGTCATAATGTGTATATTTGCATCGCATTAGTGCAATAATAATATTCTATCCCTCTTTGATGGTCTAACGTATTATTATTATTGCATTGTTGTATTTATAGTTATAAATGACACAGCAACCTCACATTATGTCCACATTAAGATTTAAAGTAGTAGAAGAGGCTTTCAAGCGCGAAGCCACACCAATTACAGTACCCAAAGAGTTTCCATCGGAGTATTTTGGTAAGTACGTTTTCAATCGCATCAAGATGTCGAAGTATTTATCAAAAGATACCATGAGCATTGTCATCCAAGCCATTGATGAAGGAGTTACATTGCCTCGTAGCATATCAGACCATGTGGCGGCAGGTATGAAAATGTGGGCTATGGAAATGGGCGCTACCCACTACACGCATTGGTTTCAGCCTCTTACAGAAGGCACTGCTGAAAAGCACGACTCCTTTATAGAGTATGTAAATGGAAGTCCGCTTGACAGCGAAATATTAGAGCGTTTTTCGGGTAAACTATTGGCTCAGCAAGAGCCCGATGCTTCAAGTTTCCCGAGCGGAGGCATTCGCAATACTTTTGAGGCACGTGGTTATACTGCCTGGGATCCATCATCGCCAGCATTCATTGTTGAGGATACACTTTGTATCCCTACTGTTTTCATATCTTATACAGGAGAGGCACTCGATTACAAAACCCCTTTACTTAAATCTATTTCGGCCATAGACAAAGCTGCTGTTGAGGTGTGTAAACTATTCGACCCGAATGTTAAGAAGGTATATTCATTTTTGGGATGGGAGCAAGAGTTTTTCTTAGTAGACCAAGCCCTTTATTCTGCTCGTCCCGATTTGATGCTTACCGATAGAACTCTTATGGGACACGAAAGTGCTAAGAATCAGCAATTAGAAGATCATTATTTTGGAGCTATTCCTCCAAGGGTAGTTTCTTTTATGCGCGAGTTGGAGTTTGAGGCCTATCGGTATGGTATCCCTATCAAAACACGCCACAATGAAGTCGCGCCCAATCAATTTGAGTTTGCACCCATTTATGGAGAAACCAATTTAGCGGTAGATCAAAACTTGCTTGTGATGTCGCTCATGAAAAAAATTGCCAATAAGCACAACTTCAGATTGCTGTTGCACGAAAAACCATTTGAAGGAATAAATGGGTCAGGCAAACATTGCAATTGGTCATTGGGAACCAACACAGGAGTAGGACTGTTTACTCCAGGCAAAACACCTGATGAGAACTTGCAGTTCATCACATTCATCGTAAATGCAATGATGGCTGTTTATAAACATAATGGTCTGCTAAAAGCCTCTATTGCTTCAGCTACCAATTCGCACAGACTTGGAGCTAATGAAGCTCCACCCGCCATTATCTCTGTTTTTATGGGAACACAGATTTCTGCTGTGTTAGACAAAATTGAAGACACCTCGCAAAATGACACTATCACAATGGATGCCCTCAAACGAATGAAACTGGGCGTAGCCCACGTACCAGAAGTACTCGTGGATAATACAGACCGAAATCGCACATCTCCTTTTGCTTTCACAGGCAATCGTTTTGAGTTTCGTGCTGTGGGTTCGTCGGCCAATTGCTCGGCTGCCATGTTAGTATTGAACTCAATATTGGCTTCTCAACTCACCTCTTTTTCCAAAGAGATAGCTGAGAAAGTTTCAGAGGGAATGAGTAAAGAACAAGCCATCTTCGACACCCTTCGAAGCTATATAAAAGAATCCAAATCTATTAGATTTGATGGCAATGGCTACAGCGACGAATGGAAAGTTGAGGCTCTTGAGCGTGGACTCGATTGTGAAACAAGTGTACCATTAATTTATGATGCATACACATCGTCTGCTTCCATAGAGATGTTTCGCAGTGTGGGTGTGCTTAATAGCACAGAGCTTTATGCACGCAATGAAGTGAAGTGGGAGGTTTATACCAAAAAGATTCAAATAGAATCGCGCGTGTTGGGCGATTTGTCTATCAATCATATCATACCAGTTGCTACAAAGTATCAATCGGCACTGTTGGACAATCTATATAAAATGAAAATGGTCTTTGACAAGCCTCTGGCTGCAGATTTATCAAAAGAAGATGCATCGCTTATTGAGGAAATTGCGACACATATTTCTGTCATCAAAAGAGATGTTGATGCTATGGTAGAAGCACGCAAAGTTGCCAATAAAATAGAAGATACACGCGAAAAAGCCATTGCATATCATGATACTGTTGAGCCATACTTCAATGTAATTCGTTACCATGTAGATAAGTTAGAGCTTGTAGTGGATAACGAGATATGGCCATTGCCAAAATACAGAGAGTTGCTATTTATTAATTAAAGAAACAAGCTGGAAATCCGATTGATAAGTAACCTAACGCTTTTATATATAAATAAACCTGCATATTGAAATATATATGCAGGTCTATTTTTTTTTAAACTATTATTCTTTACTAAAACTCGTCACCAAATTTAAATCTGGCATCAGTCATAAAATGTTTTATTCTATGCTCGTCTTTCTTTTTGCATATAAGCAATGTTTTGTCAGACTCCGCTATAATGTAATCTTCCAACCCTTGTATCACTACTAACTTTTTAGTAGAAGTTGCCACCACATTATTAGAGCTTTCTATATATATAACATCATTGTTCAAATTCACATTATTGGATTCGTCTCTTTGCGATGCATCGTGAAGCGATGTCCATGAGTCAAGATCAGACCAACCGAACGATGATATAATCACAAATACATTGTCAGCTTTTTCCAATACTCCATAATCTATAGATATATTGGGGCAAAAGGGGAAACTTGAATCGATAAAGTCTTTTTCTTTTGCAGTGTTAAAGAGGTGAGCGCCATCGTTAAACTTGTTAGATATATCTGGTAGATGAGTTTTGAAAGCATTTAGTATTGATTTTAAACTCCAAATAAATATTCCAGAATTCCATACAAATTCACCACTATCTACAAAAGCTTGTGCTAACTCTCTGTTAGGTTTTTCTGTAAAAGTTTTCACTTTGTGCACACCTTCTATTTTGTCCACACATACTTGAATGTATCCATAGCTTGTTTCTGGTCGAGTGGGTCTCACACCCAGGGTAAGCAATACATCGTGATGTTGTACAAAGTCAAGCCCTTTGTTTATATCGGCTATAAACTGATCACTTTTCAAGATTAAATGATCGGAAGGGGTCACTATTATGTTGGCTTCTGGATTGATTGCTTGAATGCGAAAAGAGGCATAAGCAATACAAGGAGCTGTATTGCGTCGTATGGGTTCAAGTAAAATCTGATCTTCGGAAAGTTCCGGCAACTGCTCTTTGGTCAATTCAGCATATCCATCGTTGGTAACCACGAATATGTTTTCTTTGGGAATTATTTTGTTAAACCTGTCAAATGTTGATTGAAGTAGAGAGCGACCGGTACCAAAGAAATCTAAGAACTGTTTAGGGGTTTTTTCATTGCTGTATGGCCAAAATCTGTTGCCTATACCTCCGCTCATGATTATGCAGTAATTGTTATTTTTCATCTATAAAATTTTAGTCACGGGTTCAAATAATAAATATTTGTGTTATTCTTTATATTTACAAAGATAACCATTTATATAACGTCCTTCTATGTTTGGTTGTTCATAAAAGGTCAATTCAAAAATACTTTCACTTAAAATGATAAAGAAGTCCTTTTTTATTTTGCAATCCAAATAATATATGTATTTTTGCAGTCTCAAAATAAGTCTACATGCCCAGATGGCGGAATTGGTAGACGCGTTGGTCTCAAACACCAATGGATTCATTTCTTTGCCGGTTCGATCCCGGCTCTGGGTACTTTAACAAAACCCCTGATTACTCTTTAGTAATTAGGGGTTTTTCTTTATAAAAGATAGTGAAACAGGATAGCTAAAAATGTACTCAATTATTTTTGGATTATGAAATTTCTAATATTTCGTATCAATTTGTAAATAAAAGAAGTTGATTTTTTACAATTCACTTGAAAGTGTAGCATATAGTAGATGGATATCAAATTCACAGTTGTAGATTGGACGTTTATGCCATGAAAATTGAATCCACTGTCATGAAAATGTTTTGAATAGCTAATAGGATGCATAATTGAGCAAATATGAGAGAAAAATGCTAAGACAAAAGTAAAAACGAACTGAGATTGAAAATCGCACTGATTATAAGATGATTTTTCATCGAGAACTGGATTTTTTAAGAAACGAATTGCGCAAATTAGATCAAGAAAATGAATGTAATGTGTTTTCAAACATATCCCCCGTCGTTGATGCAATTTTCAACTGTTTTAAACCATATTGTTGACCTGCAAAATGTTTCGACAAAGATTGTCAACAATCTTTGTATATATGCAATCTTATTTATCTCACCTCTTCATTCTTTTCTTGCAAATCCAATAAATATTCCGAAATTTGCCCCCCTGTTTTAGGGCATTTCCCCAAAAGCATTAAAATGAAAGCATGAACGGATTATTATTTTTAGGATGGTCAATTGGAGGATTAATCGCCTTGACCCTCGCCTATAAGTTATTTGGAAAAATGGGTTTGATAGGCATCATTGCGGGCAGTGTTGTAATGATGAACATTTTGGTTAATAAGTCGGTAATTATTTTTGGAATTGGAGCTACAAGTGGCAATGTGTTTTATGCCTTAGTATTTCTGGCTACCGATATACTATCGGAAAATCATGGTGCTAAAGAAGCGCGAAAATCTGTGATGATAGGGTTTTTTATATCTCTTCTCACACTTTTTGGTGCATGGATAGCACTTAGTATGACGCCAGCACCTTGGGATACAGCACATGAGCCTTTGAGTAAGCTATTAACACCCATGTACAGAATTATTGCAGGAAGTATGGTATCATTCTTTGTAAGCAATATGCTGGACACCTACAGTTACCAATGGTTGAAAAAGAAATTTCCAAAACAATTGTGGATAAGAAACAATGGTAGTACAATGTCGAGTCAACTAATTGACACCCTTCTCTTTGCATCTATTGCACTATTGGGCACTATGCCTTTTGATGCATGGGTGCAAGTGCTAATATCTACTTACTTACTGAAAATTGTTATTGCTATAATTGATACACCGTTTTTGTATTTGGTGGCAAAGAGGGTGAAATAGATGAGGATGACCGTCTAAACCTTCCAAAGGCTATAATAGATACGTGAAAAAACCCCGAGTTACTGTTGAGTAATTAGGGGTTTACTTGTTTTGTATAATGAAATGAATGTGATTATTTGTCTAACAACTCGTTTTTTTTACTCAAATACATCATCAAACATCTCACTTTCTATCTCTAAATCAAAATCATTTGCGTCCCAAATAATTTCATCTTCGTCAAATAGGTCTTCTTCATCAAAGTCATATAGCCATTCCTTGAGATCTTGGTATTCAGGATGATTTTTATCAGTCAACACTTCTTTCATTCTTTCATAACCCATTGGTCCGCCACAATTTTCAGGAGGACAGGTTCCTTTGCCAGCAATAAGCTTTGGAAAAGGCGAAATGTTCTTTTTGTCTATCTCTTCCAATGTAATCTTATGAGTCCAGTCATCGCCAAAGTCATAAATATAGGTGAATGTTTGTCCTTTCTTTTTGAAAATATCAGAAAGCTTTATATCAGAAGCAGGAGTCGATTTTTTGTTACGAATGCCGAAATCGATAAGGTCATCTTCATCTGGCTCTTCTTCAATCCATGGGATGGAGCCATAACCCGATGGCGAAAAAGAGTAAAGATGCGCATCAAACCATCCCATTGCTGCTTGAATAACAAGGTGAAACATTGAGAATGTAGTATCAGCAGGCACTACAACTCTACGCCAAACGGGAGGTTTTGTTATCCCCTGAAGTTGAATTTTAAATTGAAATGTCATACGGTTTTTATTATTATTGGTTGTTGTTAATTTTCACTTTCAAAGATATGAAAAATTTGAATCTGAAATCTAATATTTACGATACAAATACGAAAGAGCTAATATATTCAATCTGTTTTGTTTCTATATTAACTAAAAAGCCGTTTTTTCATGTAAAAGTATGTTGATTTAAAAAAGATATAGTACATTAGTACTAAAATCAAATCTATACATGCAAATAATTCCTTTTTTTGGTATAATGAAGATAGTAACAACTTTAATATATGCTCCTTAGCACCATTATAAGTCTTAAATGTTTTTATTAAATTCTTAACTGATATAATGATGACCACAATACACCAGCCTCTATGTAAAAACATACCATTTTTAGCTTTTGCATTCTTTTTATTTTTATTTTCAAACTGTAGTAGCTACGATGAAGATATTACTCAAATTGAAGTAACATTTACAAACGAAGCCCGCATTTCTTTTGGAAATGATGGGGGTGCAAAATCCATTGAAGTAAAGAGTAACAAAGATTGGTCTATTACTAAAGGAGCCGATGCCAATTGGATAAAAGTAAGCCCCACAAAAGGAGCTGAAGGAGTAGCTACAGTGACTATTAATGTAGAAAGTAATGAGGGAGATGCGCGCGAAGGATTATTCACCATCATTGCCGCCGACTCTGAAAAGACCATTATTGTGACACAAAATGGCAAAGATGGTTCGGCATTTGAATATACTACTATTCGAGAAATTAGAGCCCTATATGCTGATATTGGTCAAAAGCAATTGCATATCACTCAACCCTTAAAGCTAAAAGGGGTTGTAATTTCGGATGCAGAGGGAGGAAACAATCTATCGCCAAATGAGGGTTTTATTCAAGACGAAGCTGAGGATGGTATAGCTTATCGGGTTGCAAATCAAAGCCTACCTTTTGTGATGGGCGATAGGTTGTTCATCAATTTAGCTGGCAGTACTATTAGTATCAATAATGGCATATTGCAACTCAACTTTTCAGCAGAGCGGGTCAAAGTGGAAGCTCAGGATGTTGTTGTTGAACCAAAAGAACTTTCGATAAAAGAAATTTTGAGTGGTTCTTACGATGCTACTCTTGTAAAGATAATGGATGCACAGTTTAGAATATACGAAAATCTAAGCTTTTACGAAGGAAAAGGAAGTGTAACAAATCGTGCATTAGAAAGTAATAATAACACCAATATTATTGTTAGAACCGCCAAATCTGCCACATTTAAAGATGAACCACTTCCAGTAGGAAAAGGAAATATTGTTGGAATAGTTTCACAAATCAATGGACTATGGTCTATTGCAATGCGCAACTTAAATGATGCAAGTGAAATGAGCTCTGATGCTTCATCTCGCTTTGTAATGAAAGAACCTCCTGCTGACAGCCCACAAATTATTACGGATGTAGATATTGTTAACTTTGGAAGCAAGGGTGGTAATGAAACAATCAATATTACCTCTAATGTAAATTGGACAGTAAAGTCGAACGAGTCGTGGTTGACAGTTGCACCTAACAGCGGAAATAACAATGGAACAATAATTGTTTCGGCCACTGAAAACGAAGGTGATGAAAGAAGAGCTATTATCACTATTGCAGGTAGTGGAATTACCAAAGCTGTGCAAGTAACTCAACATAAAGAAGCGGTAGATAGCAATACTGCAAAAGATTTGTTTTTTTCTGAATATGTAGAAGGGAAAAGTTACAATAAATACTTAGAAATTTACAACGGAACTGGAAAAGCAGTAGATTTATCTGATTACAAGGTAGCTATCTATATAAATGGTCAAGAGAAAGCAAAATACACAGAAGAGCTATCAGGAATACTTGAAGATGGAGAGGTTGTAGTTCTTCAGCATCCAAAATCTGTTATTTATAATGGAGTAACTATCGAATCTACTTCTATTAACTTTAATGGAAATGATGCAATTGCCTTGGTTAAAATATCAACTGAATCTTACGTAGATATTATTGGGTGTATCGGACATGATCCTGGAAGCAAAGGATGGATAGATCCCTCTGATAAGGAATTGAGCACTTTGGATAAAACATTGGTCAGAAAACCATCAGTGCGTGAAGGTGTTACAGACAATCCTTATGAGGGATTCCCAACATTAGGCCATGAGTGGATTTCATATCCAGTAGACACAGCCGATTATTTGGGGAGCCATACAATGAATTGATAAACAAGGCACTTTAATTATCAATTTGTTTATCGAGTATGCATATCTTTGTGTTTACAAAAAAGGATTATAAGAGCTTCATAATAAATAAACGCATACAAATACTTCGTATATCTTACAATTGATGAGTACTTTATTTAAAAATATGTCTGTTTCATTTATTGTATCAATCTTCCAAAACAAATCATTTGTAATTACTCCAATGTATACATACACTCATTAAACATCTTTATATTCCTTAGAATCTATCAATACTTTTTCAAAATAATATTTGTATAAATCAATTTGTATTGATACACGCCCAAAAATACAATGTGTTTGCAAATTTGTAGAGCTACAAACTTGCAAACACATTGTCTTTTCGATTATGTAGAACTACAAATCTATAAACACATTGTCTTTCTCGAAATGTAGAGGTACAATTCTCTAAACACATAGTCTTTTACAAAATGTAGCCCTACAAATCTCTAAACACATAGTGTTTTTCAGAATGTAGACTTACAAATCTCTAAACACGTTGTGTTTTTCCATTTTGTAGACATACGAATGTCCAAACACAGTGTGTATCTTAATTTGTAGGCCTACAAAGTTTTACGTTTTGTTTTGATTAATTGATATAAAGGAGGTTTTCCACATTCTTTTATGCTCATCTATTAGTTGTTCAGAACTATATTATATTGATTGTTCAAATTGTCTTTGGTTCAACTTTAAAAATACAAATTCAAAAAATTATAGGATAGGAAGATAAGTGATTATTGCTTATCTTCGTTCTTTATTCTAATACAATCTATACCATGAAAAGATTTTTTATAGCCCTATCTTTTTTAGTCCTACTCGTTTTGCTATTCTATACATGTAAGAGTAGTTATAGAGTTGCCACCAAAAAGTTTGAAGTGGAACTGCAAGTCTCCGAGGAGATTGATTACCTTGGAGGAGAGTTTTCTCTCAAAATAGCTACTGACGGAGTTTGGCGTATAGATAAACCAACTACTGATGATTGGTACTCATTCTCATCTACCGTGGGAAAAGGAAGCGAAACTGTTGTTTTGAAAGTGTCTGCCAATGATAATAGTAAAAGAAAGGGTGAGTTTTCTATCTTTTTTGATACAGAAAAGGAGACAGTTGTATTTACACAAAAAGGGATTGATGACTCTTTGGACGTTACTGAGGAGGTTGTTGAACAAGATATTGATAAAGAGCCACACTTTAGCCCAACAGAAGAATCATACAGAATAGAGATGCCTCGGTTATCGAAAGATTTTGTTCAAGACAAAGCCACCTTTGTGGTGCACTATGCAGAGGACAATGTAGGCGATAGGACTTTAAATTATAGTTTTGAATATAACTATGCTTCGCACCATACCCGCTGGGTTGCATTCACCTTTTACGATAAAACATCTGAGAGACATACTAAGCGCACCAACGCTTGGTCTACCGATCCGTATCTTTTGGACTATACTGACAATGCTTATGATTTTCGTGGTTCAGGATATGACAGAGGACATTTAGTGGCTTCTGCCGATAGGCTATACTCTATTCCAGCCAATGAACAAACATTCTTCTACTCTAATATGAGCCCACAAGTGCATAGCTTCAATGGAGGTATATGGGCAAGTCTTGAAAATAAAGTACAAGGTTGGGGAGCTTTGAGTGCCATTAGAGATACACTATATGTAGCAAAAGGCGGAACCATTGCACCCCATCAAACATTGGGAACAATAGGCGATAACAAGATTGTAATTCCTAAATATTATTTCATGGCTCTGTTAGCTAAAAAAGGTGCTACCTACAAATCTATTGCTTTTTGGTTTGAGCACAGAGCACATCCTCAGCCCTACAGTTTGCAGGATTATGCCTTATCGGTAGAGGAATTGGAGAGGCTCACAGGCATTGATTTCTTTCATAATTTACCAGATGATATTGAGCGCATTGTAGAGAAACAAAATAATCCCCATGATTGGCCAGATTTGTAAATGTGTTCTATTAAAGACTGAAAATAGCTTCATTAAAAAGCACAAAGGGCTGTTATTTTGTCGAATTTACAGAGAGTGATACGCTGAAATGAATTGTCTTTGAACAAGATTCTTATATAGAAAGCAAAAAAAAGAGCTGAGAAATAGATCTTTCTCAACTCTTTTATTATTTATTTAGCGGGACGCCATCGCCTCAAAAGATTATTTGATTTCGGGAAAATGCCGCGTGATCTTGTACGCACGTCTTCAATTACATAGAAAGCATCTTTATCGAAGTCTAAAATAATACTTGAAACAAGTTTCATTTTTTTTCTGTCAAATACAGTTTCAATTATATCCACTTCGTTTACAGATCCAGTTCCATGCATCATTGTTGCGCCAAATCCTTTTAGGCTCAACAAGTTTACAAGCTTAAGACCAGGCTTGTTGGTGTAAACACGGCATAGGATGATGCCAAAGGCAATTCGTTTTTCAATGAGTATCCCCACATAGTTACCAGCAGCATAACCTCCGGCGTATGAAAGATAGGCTACCATGTCATTGGCGCGTGAAAGTATTTGGGAAATAATGACTACCCAAATAAACACTTCGAAAAACCCGATGATAGGAGCTTTTAGTTTCTCTCCTTTTGAAACAAAAATTATTCGGAGTGTTCCTAATGAAACATCAAAAATTCTCCCAACAAAAATTATAATTGGAAGCCAAAAGGGATAAGTGTCTAAAAAATCGAACATGTTTATTAATTATTAGTTTGTTAATGTCTTAAGATAATTGATGAAATCTGTAATGTCTTTCTCAGTGGTATCCCACGAGCAAACGAGTCTCATTTCGTTACGCGAAGCGTCCCAATCATAAAAAAAGTAGTGCTCTCGGAGTTTGTCAGAGATATCTTTTGGTAAAATAAAAAAGATAGCATTCGACTCAACCTTTTGAGTAATTTCTATACTTTTAATTTTCCTCATTTCACCCGCAAGTAGCTGTGTGGATGCATTTGATTTTTTTGCATTGTCCAGCCACAGGTTTTCATCCAAGTATGGAATGAATTGGGCTGTAAGATAGCGCATTTTTGAATAGAGTTGGCATGTTTGCTTGCGATAAAATTGTAAATTCTCTTCCAATTCAGGACGCAAGGCAATCAATACTTCTCCCATCATGAGTCCATTTTTGGTTCCGCCCAGTGTAAAGATATCTACACCACAGTCTATGGTCATCTCTTTAAGAGTGCAATTGGCTGTAATACAGGCATTAGACAACCGTGTGCCATCCATAAAGAGATACATGTCGTTTTGGTGTGCCAAAGTGGCCAATGCTTTTATCTCTTCAGGCGTGTAAAGTGTTCCCAACTCTGTAGTTTGAGATATAGCTATTACTTTTGGTTGAGAGTGATGTGGTTCGCCAAAGCCACTCAGCTGATTTGCAACCAATTCTGGGGTAAGCTTTCCATCTGGGGTGGGAATTTCCTTTAGTGCACACCCTGTGAATTTGGTGGGAGCTCCACACTCGTCCACTGCAATATGTGCAGTTGAGGCACAAATAATGCTATGAAATGACGCTGTGCAAGCCTGCAAGGCTATTACATTAGCTCCAGTTCCGTTAAACACAAAGTAAGGTTTAATAGTTTCATTTCGCAGCATAGCTTGCATTGCCTTTTCAGCTTTACGTGTCCAATTGTCGTCGCCATATCCAATGGCGTGATTGGTGTTGCTTTCTAAAATGGCATCCATGATGCGTGGATGAACGCCTGAATTATTATCGCTTCCGAAACTTCTCATATAAATGAATTGTTGATTGTTTTGTTATATTAAATGTTTGCTGCAAGATACTTTTTTGATAATTCTGTCTCCATGCCTCTACGTTGCATATAATCATTGGCTTGCTCATCAGATATTGCGCCTATTGCAAAATATTTAGCTTCGGGATGGGCGAATATTAATCCCGACACAGATGCATTAGGACTCATCAATCCATTTTCGGTGAGCGATATGCCTATCTCGTCGGATTGCAATAAGTTGTTGTGCAAATCGAAGTTGATAGACTGATCGGGTATCGATGGGTAACCAACTGCAGGTCTGTTACCTGAATATTTCACGGCAAACATTTCGGGAATGGTCAGTTCTTCGCTACTGTCATATCCCCAATATTCTTTTCTAATTTTTTCATGCAACCATTCTGTTGCACCTTCGGCCAATCTATCTAAGAGTGATTGAAGAACCAATGTACTGTATTCATCGCCCGATGTTTTATATTTGTTTTTCAAATAATCGGCTCCGGCTCCTGCTGTAACTGCAAAGGCGCCTAAATAATCTTTCTTTTGGGCCGCTTTTGGTGCAACAAAATCAGCTAAGCTTAGGTAATGGTCTTTGTTGCTTTTCTTTTGTTGACGAAGCATAGCAAAGGGAACGTTGTCAATGTAAACAGTATCATTCTCACTGTAAGCTTCACCAATAACGAATACGGCTTTTATATATTCGGCATCAAGATCTATTATCTTTTTCAACAATACTTGTGCA
>SMEQ01000486.1_pt1 | contig 12594 bp, 9 predicted proteins | sample 2456281 | NCBI WGS metagenome assembly SMEQ01 (sample SAMN10132596, study PRJNA489261) | soil metagenome | isolation source: day1 antibiotic-loamy sand soil ammended with raw manure from dairy cow... | place: USA | collected 2015-04-01 | reverse complement strand
TGGCTTAGAATTTAACGCCCAACTCGCAGGGCAAACATTGGCACTCGCGCTACCCAACTTGACCATTGAGCAACTCAACCCGGGCATTGCACTGGGCCCTATTGAGCTAAAAACAGTGCACTACCAAGCCCAACTCGACAATATTTTGCAAGGCTCCGGCACGTGGCAGAGTATGCAAGCCAACTTACTCAACGGCAGAGTGTGGCTGGATGCTGAGCAATTTGACTTGAGCGGAACACAAAAACTGCTACTGCAGGTCGAAGGTTTGGAACTGCAAGAACTGCTCAAGGTCTACCCTGCTGACGGTTTAGCCGGCTCCGGTACCATTGATGGACAGCTGCCGATTTATATTGCGCACGACAGTTTTTACATTGAGGCCGGTCAATTACAAGCCAGAGCGCCCGGAGTTTTACAGTTCCAATCAGACAAAATTCATGCCTTAGGGCAAAGCAATCCAGCCATGCGCATCGTCGCTGATGCCTTAGAGGATTTTCACTTTAATCTACTCAGCAGCGGGTTAAGCTATGATCAATCCGGTAAGCTGTTACTCAATGTAAGCTTAAAGGGGCAAAATCCCGATGTTGAAAAAGGTCGCCCCATTCATTTAAACATTAACCTTGAAGAAGATATTCCTGCGTTGCTCGCCAGTATCCAACTCAGCGGTCAAGTCAGCGAAATTATTCAATTCAAAAGCGTGTTCGGGAACGTCTCGAAAAGCGCTAATACAGGAGGTATTTATGCGTACAAATCTATTTTTAAGTGTTTTTGTACTCGCTTTATTTAGCAGCGCTTGCACCCCTACGGTGCAGCTGTCGGCTCCCAAAGAGCCGATCAATATCAATCTCAACGTTAAAATCGAGCACGAGATCTATATCAAGGTTGATAAAGAACTTGATAACATTTTCGACGAATCCAGCGGTTTATTCTAAGGAGCGCAGTATGACTTTTCGTAAACTCTTAATGCCTTTGTTGTTAGTGGGCAGCCTCCTCAGCACAACAGTGCTCGCGATGGATCTGAACTCAGCGATGAGCAACCTTGGCCAAGCCAAATCTGCCGGCTTGCTCGGTGAGCAACCCAATGGCTACTTAGGTGTTGTGCAAGCACAAGGCGGCGCTGCGGAAATTGCGCGTTTAATCAATGATGCGCGTCGCGCTGAGTACCAACGCCTCGCAAAAAACAATAATATTCAGCTGAGCGATGTCGAAACGATGGCCGGTAAAAAGGCCCTAGAGAAGACACCAGCCGGCCAATACATCCAACTCAACGGAAAATGGCTAAAAAAGTAACAAATACTGTTACGGAAAAATAATTTGCGCCTATAACCTTCCAGAATTCAAACGCTTAGGGTATAGTCTGCTTCGTTTTCAGCAACAGCGAAAACACGTCGGGGCGTAGCGCAGCCCGGTAGCGCACTAGCATGGGGTGCTAGGGGTCGAAAGTTCGAATCTTTCCGTCCCGACCATATAAATGAAGGGTTACAGTTTATAGCTGTAACCCTTTTTTATTGCCTTGCAAATGACCTATTTCCAGCCCCAACAACAGTCACAGCACTGTTTAGATACGGCAATTTTGGTGAGCACCTATACTATCGACACTGGCATGGATGCTTGTGCTTCACAATAAAAGACTAGACACTCTAATAAAATCTCTACTCACAAAGAGAAGTACCGTGCCTATACCTTCTGACAATAATAAAGCCGATCGAAAAGGCAGGCATTCGGATGCAGCGTATGTGAATCAAGATGCGTCAACAAATTCACGGATCTACAAGCTCACCCAAATGTACCGCGCACTCAGCGAAATCAGCCAAGCCATTATTCGCATGAGTGACGAGAGTGAACTGTTTCCTCTCGTTTGCCAGGTCGCTGTTGATTTTGGTGGCGTCAGTATGGCTTGGATCGGGATTGCTGACCCGCAGTCAGAACGCATCATTGCGGTCGAACATTTTGGTACAGGTGCGGATTACCTACAGAACATCCACGTTTCAACACGACAAGATAAAGTGCAAGGGCGCGGGCCTGCAGCGACGGCTTATCATCAAAACCAGGCTGTTATTATTAATGACTGGGTCAGTAGTCCGTCAACAGCCCCTTGGCATAAACAGGCAAGCCCTTTTCACTGGGCTAGCGGCGGCAGCTTTCCGATTCAGCGCAATGGCAAACCTTTTGCAGTGTTGTCGGTGTATCACCAGACCAAGGATTTTTTCGACAGCGAAACAGTTGGCCTTCTCGAAGAAATGACCCGCGACATCAACTTTGCCCTCGACAACTTCGACCGTGAACGCGAGCGTCTTGAGGCTTTAGATGCTTTGCGTATCAATGAGCAGCATTTTCGTGCTTATTTCGAGCGTTCGTTATTTGGCATGGCCGCAGCGCGTCCAGATAAAAGCTGGATAGAAGTCAATCAGGCGCTATGCGACATGCTCGGCTATACAGCTGCGGAGCTTGTACAGAGATCATGGGATGCACTAACCCATCCTGATGATCTAGAGCCTAATAACACACTCTTTCAACAGTTAGTCGACGGCTGCATTGACGATTTCGCACTGGAAAAGCGCTTTATCAAAAAATCCAGTGACATCATCGATGTCCATGTCGCCATACGCGCGGTGCGTAATGAGGACGGCAGCCTCGCCTATACGGTATCGCTGATTGAAGATATAACTCTGCGCAAAATGGCTGAACGACGCGAAGCCATGCGCCAACACACGTTAGAAAAAGTGGCCAAAGGCAGCTCTCTGCAAGAGATTATGCTGCAGGTCATCAAATCAGTCGAATCAATTTACCCTAGAGCAATGTGCTCTATTCTTTTAACAGATAAAGAAGGCCAAGAATTTCTGAGTGTTACTGCACCTGACTTGCCAAGCTTTTTTAAAACAGCCATTAATGACGCAGGAAAGGGTATAGGTGCGGGCTGTTGTGCGATAACCGCCCTTACAGGAGCGCGCGTCATCGTCGAAGACATCGCTTCTCACCCATATTGGCAAAACGATAAAGGCCTTACAGCCGCCGACAATATAGGTTCGTTTTGGTCTGAGTCGATCCTTTCCACATCGGGCTTAGTCTTAGGTATCTTTACCATTTATCGCAAAGAGCCAAGTGTCCCCGATGAACAAAAAATCGCCTTGATAGAAAGTGCTGTCAACTTGCTTGGCATCGCAATCGATCGAGTTCGCGCTGAAGAAGAACTCCATCTTGCATCGTACATTTACACTAATATTTCGGAAGGCGTACTGGTCTGCGACGCCAATAATAAGATTATTGCGCTCAACTCGGCTTTTACTAAAATGACGGGCTACAGCCTTGACGAGATCCGTGGTGAAGACCCTTTCCTACTTCACTCCAATCGTCACAACGCTGATTTTTTTGACAATATGACTCAAGAGATCACTCAACGAGGGTATTGGCAGGGTGAGATTTGGAACCGTCGTAAAGATGGGGAAATCTTTCTAACATGGCTCACCATCAATGTTATTCGCAACGATAAGGGCGACATTCAACGTTATATCTCCATCGGTTCAGATATCACCAACAAAGCCCGTTCAGACGAACTGATTTGGCGCCAAGCCAACTACGATTTCCTCACCCGCTTGCCTAACCGCTATATGTTTCAGGATCGTCTAGATCAGGAGATGCGCAAGTCTCTACGCGAAAAATCTTTGCTGGCCTTGTTGTTTATTGATCTTGACCACTTCAAGGATGTAAACGATACCCTCGGCCACTCTATGGGCGACAGGTTGCTAGTAAAGGCCGCAGAACGAATCAGTAGTTGTGTGCGTGACTCCGACACTGTAGCGCGCATGGGTGGCGATGAGTTCACAGTTATTCTGCCTAAGCTGCACAACACTATGGATGCTGAAAAAGTGGCAGCGCAAATCATCAGTCTGCTGGCAGAACCTTATTACTTTGATAGTGAAATAATCTATGCCAGCGCCAGTATCGGCATTGCCTTCTGCCCAAACGACTCTACCGAGGTTGATCAACTACTCAGTAACGCGGATCAGGCAATGTACGCATCTAAAGCATTGGGCCGCAACCGCCTCAGTTATTTTACCCAGTCCTTACATGATGAAGCCCATACCCGCCTGAAATTGTTAAATGATATGCGCTCGGCTGTTGAGAATCAGCAGTTTGAGCTTTATTTCCAGCCCATTATCGATCTTGCTAGCGGACGCGCCTGTAAGGCCGAAGCAGTCATACGCTGGCATCATCCCAAGCTTGGGCTGATCAGTCCTGCTGAGTTTATTCCTCTGGCTGAAGAATCCGGTTTAATTGTTGAAATTGGTGACTGGGTATTTCGTGAAACTGCATCCAAAGCAAAACGCTGGTGTGAGTTATTTAATAGCGAGTTACAAATATCGTTAAATATGTCTCCGGTCCAGTTTCAGAGTGACGTTTTAAATATCACCGACTGGCTGGCTTATTTGCAAACAATCGATTTACCGGCGAAACACCTGAGTATCGAAATCACTGAAGGCCTGCTGCTCAATGCCAGTGATAACGTTAAAGATAAGCTACTCCAATTCCGTGACGCGGGGATCCAAGTGGCTATTGACGATTTTGGTGTGGGCTACTCGGCACTGTCGTATCTACGACAGCTCGATATCGATGTCCTCAAGATTGATCAGTCGTTTATCCACAATATCGAAACTGAGCATAACGACCTGGTACTGTGCGAGGCCATTGTCATCATGGCTCACAAACTTGGCCTGAAAGTGACTGCAGAAGGGATTGAAACTGAGACGCAACGCCGTCTCTTGTTAGAGATCGGCTGTGATCAGGGCCAAGGTTACCTCTTCTCGCGTCCTCTACTCTGTGCAGAGTTTGAACAGTTTCTGATCAACGCCATGGAACATAACTGAAAATTATTGCGTGCTCGAGCGACAAACTCTAAGCCTCTATTTTTCGATTACAAGCTGCGCTACTGAGCGCTTAAAGTGCAACTAACGCATCTGAGTATTAAAACGCGCATGCTTGCTTAACACTGTGCACTCGTTAATTTTACGCGTGCTCTGCATGCACGCTCCAGTCATCGAGCTATTGACTGACGACTGGAGTACGCAATGAGTTATTGACCCATCTTTTGACGATGCAACTGCTGATATGCTGAAAACTCTGCGAGTGATATTGAACCATCGTTATTGGTATCAATCTCTGCAAAGGAAACAGCGTCGGCCAGCCCGCGCATTTGGCGTCCCTCTTCAGCGCGTTCACTGATCCGTGCGGTGCGAGCCTCAGTGAACTCTTGTTCGCTAATTTTTCCGTCATTGTTTAGATCAAAATCGGCAAAAACTGGCCTACCATCGTCTTGGTCACTATAGCGCCCCATGCCAGCTGATGGGTCGACTGCTAGCGCGTAACCTGCAGAAACTGCTAACACGCCGGCCAAAACAGGTTTGACTAATCCTTTTAATTTTTTCATAAATCGCTCCTAAAATAAAACCTATAGAGGGCATAACGCAAAGCCACTCTAAATAACTCAAACGCAAAATCTAGACTAAAGTATAGCACGCCTCAGCTATCAACCCATTAAGCCCCGAGGGCAGCAGACGGCGCCCTGCGTCATACAGAGCTGATGCAATGCTTAAACATAACCCTAGCGCTTGCGGCGTATGACGAAGTGGAAAGATTGGCTAAGCAAAAGCAATTGAGTTGCCCAAAAGTGTGCGCGAGTTGTTGTACGAAGTATGGATAGGCCGTCGCAGAGAGGGCATATTTGCCTAGCAAGCATGTTTGCTAGGCCATCAAACAATATTTGTATAGGCGGTTGTATCGAAGTATCAGGAACCAGCCACCACCCTGCTCTTATTTAGCGAGCAGGGTGGTCAGTGCAAGGTTTCACTTATTAAAGTGGATGACGGTACGAATACTTTTGCCTTCATGCATCAAAGCAAACGCTTCATTAATATGCTCCAGCGCCATGGTGTGGGTAATAAAGTGATCCAACTTAAACTCACCCTGCAAATAGCGCTCAACATAATCAGGCAATTCTGAGCGCCCTTTTACACCACCAAAGGCCGAACCACGCCAGACTCGTCCGGTCACCAACTGGAAGGGACGCGTGCTGATTTCTTGTCCAGCGCCAGCCACACCAATAATCACCGACTCGCCCCAACCTTTATGACAGCACTCAAGTGCGGAGCGCATCACGTTAACGTTGCCAATACACTCGAACGAATAATCAACGCCACCCTCGGTGAGTTCAACAATCACATCCTGAATCGGCTTGTCATAGTTCTGCGGATTGATGCAATCAGTCGCACCCAACTGACGCGCCAAGTCGAACTTACTTTCATTGATATCAATGGCAATAATACGGCTGGCTTTGGCCATGACTGCGCCGATAATTGCTGAAAGACCAATACCACCCAGGCCAAAAATAGCTACGGTAGCGCCTTCTTCCACCTTGGCTGTATTCATCACCGCGCCCATGCCGGTGGTCACGCCACAACCCAACAGGCACACTTCTTCCAACGGCGCTGCAGGATTGACCTTAGCCAACGAAATTTCTGGCAGCACCGTATACTCAGAAAAGGTTGAACAACCCATGTAGTGATAAATCGGCTGACCGTCTTTATGGAAACGCGTGGTGCCATCTGGCATCAAACCTTGCCCTTGGGTTTCACGAATCTTCTGGCACAGGTTGGTTTTGCCGGACTTACAGAATTTACATTCACCGCACTCTGGCGTGTACAAAGGAATGACATGATCACCCACCGCAACACTGGTGACACCTGCACCAATGGACTCAACAATACCACCACCTTCGTGACCCAGCACACAAGGGAAAATACCTTCTGGGTCATCACCGGACAGGGTAAACGCATCGGTATGACAGACACCACTGGCCACGATGCGCACTCGCACCTCACCTTTTTGTGGCGGCATTACATCAATTTCCTCGATGGACAGAGGTTGACCCGGACCCCAGGCGATAGCCGCTTTGGATTTGATTGACTGTGTCATCAGCTTTATTCCTCTAATTGCGAGTGATGTGATACGACGTTAAAACACATCAACATGACGTAAAAGCAACGCACAACCTGTTAAGCATTATTTCTGCCAAACTTAGACTGCCTTTAGGTCAATGCATGCATTAATGAGGCTATTATAGTTGTTAACTGTGAGAAGATAATCAGCCTGCTTTGTAATTTACCTTTACCAGCAAGTAACAATCGGTTCATATTTAAACGCGCTGATTCCACCTGTTTCAAGCCACTGCAAAAAAATGAGCGACCGCCTATCGCACAGCCCAACCCACAAGCCAGGCCAGCCCATAAGCGCCGCCGCTGCTGTGCAGAGACAGTCAACGTCGACAAGATACATAAAATATTCAGGAGTGAGCATGCTGTATAACTGGGAAGGTATTGCCGAGTTCGTCACCGTTGCTGAGACAGAAAGCTTTACTCTGGCGGCAAAAAAACTAGGCATTTCAACCGCACAGGTCAGCCGCCAAGTCAGTGCGCTGGAAGCGCGCTTAGCCACCAAACTGTTACACCGCACCACCCGTAAAGTCAGTATTACCGAGGCCGGCACACTTTATTACCAACGCTGCCGTCAGCTACTGAACGACTTACAGGAGGCCGAACACGCGCTCAGCGATCTGCACAGCAAACCCACAGGCAAGCTAAAGATCACCGCGCCGGTCACCTATGGTGAGCAGACCATTGCGCCACTGATTAATAATTTTATCGCTCGCTATCCTGAACTGGAAGTTGAACTGCATTTAAGCAATCAGAAAATGGATCTGATTGGCGAAGGTTATGATCTGGCCATTCGTCAAGGCCAACTACAGGACTCCAGCATGATGGCCAAACGCCTCGCCTCACGCACCCTCTATGTCTGCGCCACACCAACCTACCTCGCTAAGTTTGGCGAGCCGAGCAAGCTAGCAGAACTCAATCAACACAACTGCTTGCAAGGCTCTTTGGATCACTGGCGCTTTCAGGACAAAGGCAAAACACGCACTATCCACGTCAGCGGCAATCTGCGCTGTAACAGCGGCCGCGCTCTGACTGATGCGGCATTAAAAGGCTTGGGGATTGTGCAGCTGCCGGGCGAATATGTACTGAGCTATATTCACAGTGGGCAACTGATCGCCTTGCTAGACGAATACCGCGCACCTGTCGAAGGCGTTTGGGCGATTTATCCACACAACCGCAACGTGCTACCCAAAGTGCGCATGTTGATTGACTATTTTGATCAAGAATTGTCCGCTGACTTGTAAACCTAACACTTGTGCCCGCGATGATGAACATACACACCGTGTTTCAAGCGAAAAATGTGCGCAGGGACACGCAAGCACAATGCTACCGTTAAATTGTACGAACGGCTCATAGCCGCGATTGCAGTTATACAAACGCCGCGTTTATTTAAGTTACAGCGCGGACTCGGCGGATCAGGTCGCGACTATGCCGCTCATACAGGGTTTGCCTGTGCATGTGGAGTTCGCAAGAAGGTACTTGTGCCCGCGATGATGGACGGACACTTCATTTATGCCCACTATTACAAGCAACGCCAGACAACCAAGCTAAAACCTCACTGCAGAATTAGCCCCGCGTCGTACCTTGGGCGCAAAACAGGCAATCAATATGGCGTTTTTTCTATTTGTGTTTGATACTGTTTGCCAGCAAGAAATAAGAATCCCTCGCTTGTGCAGTGGAATCTCATTGATCCGTCAATAAGTTATAACTATAAACAATCTAGGTGGCACCCATATTATGAAAAATACTCCAGCTAAACTTGTTCTCTCCAGTGTGTGTTTTGCTCTTGTTTTAACCGCCTGTTCTTCCGAAGAAGAGCCAGCTAAAGCCCCAGCAGCGTCAGCAAGCCAAGCAACGACCAGCGCTGCACCTGCAGCAATCGCAGACGATAAAGTCGAAACCCGCTTTGTTACCATTGCGACCGGTGGCGCATCAGGCCCCTACAACATTATCGCGACCACCTTGGGTGAGATTTACCACAAAACCTATGGCGTCAACTCTAAAACCCAAACCACTGGCGCATCGGTTGAAAACATTAACCTGATGAACCAAAACAAAGTGGAAATGGCTTTTGTTATGAGTGACGTGCTCAGCGATGCGTTAGCCGGCACCAACAGTTTCAAAAACAAAATTGAAAACGTACAACAAATTGCAGCGCTCTACCCTAACTACGTGCAAGTGGTGACCTCGAAGAGCTCAGGCATCAAAACGCTCAGCGATTTACGTGGCAAGCGTATCGCGGTTGGTGCTCAAAACTCAGGTGTTGAAGTCAACGCGCGCAACATTCTCAATGGTCACGGCATTACTTACGATGACATCAGTGTTGACTACCTCGGCTACGCCGAAGCGGCGGATGCGCTCAAAGGTGGCAAGCTCGATGCCGCGTTCTTAACCAGTGGTTTACCCAATGCTGCGCTGATGGAGCTTGAGCAAGGTTTTGACCTGCAGTTAGTGTCTATTCTGCCGGAGAACGTCGAAACCATCGCCAAAGATAAAAGCTACTTTATTGGCCTGCAAATCCCCGCCGACACCTACGGCAATGCTGAAGATATCCCGACTGCGGCGATCATGAACGCGTTAATTGTGCGCTCTGACTTAAGCGAAGATGATGTCTACAAGCTGACCAAGACCTTCTTTGAGAATTTAGATAACCTACGTAATTCTCACCAAGCGATGAAAGACGTATCCCTAGAAAACGCGCAAAAAGGCTTAGTCGCACCGCTGCACCCAGGTGCGAAAAAGTACTATGCTGAACAAGCAGGCAAGTAAAAAACTGCTGTATGTGCTGAGCGTCATTGCGGCGCTCAGCTTTTTTATAGTGAACAGCACCACGTCTGTTTTACAGTTCAGCAGTACTGATTTTAAATGCAATTTGGCATCGCCCTCATTAAGCTTGCGCTGGTTCCATTCGGTAGAAAAAGAACACTGGCAAGAAAACTACCAGATCGCTGGCGAGCAACTGTTACTGAGCAGCACACAATTTAAAACCTTTGGCGCGGGCACGCCCAGTACCGAAGGTGCAATCACCAGTAAGGATGGCTGGCTCCACTATAAAGCCAAGCGTTTACTACCCCGTATACATTGGATTGTTTCGCGTAATGTTGAATCGACTGTCTTGAGCAAGTTGGGCGCGTGGCCGCTCTATGAGGACTTTGACGATTACGCTGAGATTAAGATTCAAGTCATGCAGGTACCCCGTTGGCACTACTTTACACAGGAATTCTGTGATGACTACTTCAAAAAAAGCTGATGCGCCGATAGATAGTGCACAACAAGCAGCATTACTCGAGAAATTTGATAAAGCGTCGGTATTGCGCACCTTTAGCGGGGTTAAGTCACGCTACTTTGTCTTTGCTTTAGCTGTCCTGTACTCACTGTTTCACCTGTATATCACCTACTACCCGATGCCTGAACTGTTGCAGCGTAGCGCGCACGTCAGTATTGGTTTGTGTTTGATTTTCTTATTGTACCCGGCCCGTCAAAAGTCCAGTCGCAGCTATGCTTCCTGGATGGACTGGTTGCTGTTTGCTGGCAGCGCGGCATCAGCACTCTATTTGTTCGCTGAATATCAGAATATTGTGACCACCCGCGGTGGCATTCCAAATACCGCCGATATTGCCTTTTCGATGATGACTGTGCTGCTGGTGTTTGAATCAGCACGGCGCATTATGGGCTGGGGACTGCCTTTATTGGCCCTGATTTTCTTAGCCTATCCTTTTATCAGTGGCTTTGAATTTATGCCGGATCGCCTGATGACGCGCCCGTTTGATTTGGGTGATATTTTCGGGCAAATGTACCTCAAAACCGAAGGTATTTACTCCTCGGCGATTGGTGCCTCGGTGACCTTTATTTTCTTATTTATTTTGTTTGGGGCTTTTTTAGCCAAGTCAGGGATGGGTCAGTTATTTAATGACTTAGCCCTGGCTCTAGCCGGGCACAAACAAGGTGGCCCAGCCAAAGTAGCGGTTATTTCCAGCGGCTTTATGGGCAGTATTAACGGCACTGCGGTGGCCAACGTGGTCGGCACCGGTGCGTTTACCATTCCGCTGATGAAAAAAATTGGTTACGACAAAAACTTCGCTGGTGCAGTTGAAGCCAGCGCCTCAGTCGGCGGGCAAATTTTGCCTCCGATTATGGGCGCCAGCGCCTTTATCATGGCGGAAACCACCGGTGTCAATTATGGCACCATTGCTTTGGCGGCGATTTTGCCGGCATTTTTGTACTACCTGGGTGTGATCGCGCAAGTGCACTTTCGCGCCGGGCGTGACAATTTAAAAGGTATTCCCAAAGCCGATCTGCCCAAAGCCAAAGATGTCCTTAAAGAGCGCGGCCACTTATTGCTGCCGATTATTGGCTTAGTCGTCTTATTGTTTAATAGCATTCCGGTCAGCTATGCCGCCTTCTATACAATTATCTTGACCATTGTGGTCAGCAGTCTGCGCAAATCAACCCGCATGTCGATTACCGATATCTTTGAGGCCTTAGCCGACGGTGCACGCCAGTCGCTGGCGGTGATGTCGGCCTGCGCCTTGGTCGGTATTATTATTGGTGTGGTCAGCTTAACCAGCTTTGGTAGCGTACTGACCTCAGCCATTATGAGCGTGGGCGCGGGTTCACTGTTCTTAACCCTATTCTTCACCATGCTTGCTTCAATGCTACTGGGCATGGGCTTACCCTCGATTCCGGCGTATATCATTACTGCCACGATGGCGGCGCCAGCTTTAGCCAACTTTGATATTCCGATTTTGGTTGCGCACATGTTTGTTTTCTATTTTGGTCTGTTCGCCAACATTACCCCACCGGTAGCGCTGGCCTCTTTCGCCGGTGCTGGGATTGCCGGTGGCGACCCGATGAAAACTGGCTTTCAGTCGTTAAAACTCGCCTTGGCCGGTTTTATTGTGCCCTTCATGTTCGTGTATAACCCAGCCATGCTGATGCTCGACACCACCGATGCGCTAATCACCAGCAAAGAGTTCCCCCTGCCCAGCTTATGGGTAATCGCCAGCGTCACCATCACGGCGATTGTTGGCATCATTGCCTTAAGTGCCGCGGTGGAAGGCTACTTTAAAAGCCAGCTCAATCCACTTATGCGCCTGGTACTGGCGGGCGGTGCATTTATGCTGATCGTGCCAGAGCTGCTGACCGATGTACTCGGCGTGGCGATTGTAGGTTTAGTGATTTTTTGGAATATTTGGCAAAGTAATAAACAGCAAACCAGCAGCGCTTGACGCCCTATTGACCCAAGCAATGAGGCGTTAGTTAGCCAGCAAAAAAGCTGGTTTTGCAAAACCTTTTACCGCTGCCATAGTTACTCCTTGTTTGGCGTTGCATGCACTATTTTTAAAAACCTACTTGAGATCAGTTCTGCGAAACATGTTTAGTTTGGCAGGACTGATCAAAAGCTTCTAAAAATGCACATTACGCCAGACTTGCAGTTCCGATATAGCGGCATTTGCAACAGCTGCTGTCGGCCTAAAAACGGCACAAGAGCGTGCAGAAAAGTATTTACACCCAGAAACGAAAAAACCCGTTAAGTTTTAAGGCTTAACGGGTTTTCGTAATATGGCGCAGTGGACGGGACTCGAACCCGCGACCCCCGGCGTGACAGGCC
>SMEQ01001059.1_pt1 | contig 12615 bp, 11 predicted proteins | sample 2456281 | NCBI WGS metagenome assembly SMEQ01 (sample SAMN10132596, study PRJNA489261) | soil metagenome | isolation source: day1 antibiotic-loamy sand soil ammended with raw manure from dairy cow... | place: USA | collected 2015-04-01 | reverse complement strand
TCATCATAAATATCTTTCATCGCCGCACAGATTTCATCAGTGCTGACAGTGATCACTTCATCCACATAAACACGACAAATCTCAAAAGTGTATTTGCCGATTTGCGTCACTGCTACGCCATCAGCAAACAAGCCAACCTGCTCTAACACCACACGCTCACCGGCCGCCATCGCTTGTTGCAAGCAATTGGAATCCACCGGTTCCACACCAATGATTTTGACTTCCGGGCGCACATACTTAATGTAGGCTGCAACACCAGCAAGCATGCCACCGCCGCCACAAGGCACAAATACCGCATGTAGCGGGCCTTGGTGCTGACGCAGAATTTCCATCGCCACTGTGCCTTGTCCGGCAATCACATCAGGGTCGTCGTAGGGATGGATATACACAAAACCCTTTTCCTCCACTAACTTCAGTGAATGCGCTAAAGATTCAGGGAAGGCGTCACCGTGTAAAACCACGCGTGCACCCCGTGCACGCACCGCTTTAACTTTAATTTCCGGCGTGGTTTTGGGCATCACAATCGTCGCTTTAATACCCAAATACTTGGCTGCCAGCGCGACACCTTCTTCAGGGGTGAGCTGCACAATTTTGTTATACGCACCACGAATTTTAAATGAGAAGACCGGCTGTAAGTCTTCGCGCTTGAGCAAAATATGATTGCCTAAGCGTTCGGATAATTGGGGTGCAACTTGCAGCGGGGTTTCTTGCGCCACGTCATAAACACGGGCGTTGAGGATTTTTTTCACATAATGTTCGAGCATGGCGAGTTCACTAAACTGTGCGACAAAGTCAAACAGTCTACTCCACCGATCACAACTCAACCACATGCATGCTAAGTAAGTGGCTATAATCAGCCCATATTTACTTTTTATCGGAGTCGACCATGAACCAAGACCAACTCAAGCAAGCTGTGGCCCAAGCCGCCATTGACTATATCGTGCCGTATCTGGAGCCACGCAGCATTATTGGTGTAGGTACTGGTTCGACCGCTAACTTTTTTATTGATTTGCTCGCTGCGCATAAATACGACTTTGCCGGTGCCGTAGCCAGCTCCGAAGCAACGGCTGAACGTTTAAAACAGCATGGTATCAGTGTGCATGATCTGAATAACGTACAAGAGTTGGAGTTTTATGTGGATGGCGCCGATGAGTGCAACAAGCATCTTGAGTTGATTAAAGGCGGTGGCGCAGCCTTAACCCGTGAAAAAATTGTTGCCGCTGTAGCAAAAACTTTTATCTGTATTGCCGATGACAGTAAAAAAGTCAGCATCTTGGGCGAGTTTCCATTGCCAGTTGAAGTGATTCCCATGGCACGCAGCTATGTAGCGCGTGAACTGCTCAAGCTCGGTGGCGATCCGGTGTATCGCACCGGTGTGGTGACCGACAACGGTAACGTGATTTTAGATGTGCATAATATGCAAATCACCGATCCACGCGGCATCGAAGAACAAATTAACGCTATCGTTGGCGTGGTATGTAACGGCCTATTCGCTCAGCGTCCAGCCGATGTCTTGTTTTTAGGCGGTCGTAACGGCGTCGAAAAAATCGTGCGTCAGGCTTAAACTCCACTGAAGTTAGTGCTGCCAAAGGATCTGCACAACCATCCGGCAGCCTAACTCAAGCTCAACTCCATTTAGCGCTCTAAAATCAACCGTGCTTGCTCACGAATCGTCTCACGCCAAGCTTGTGGCTCCAGCACATCAAAACGCGCACCAAAGCCCTGCAACCACCATAAAGTCTGTTGATCATTGGGCACCAACGCAGTCAGCTCAACCGTCCGCACAGGGTGCAGATACATGCTGCTCTTCACTTAAAGGTGTTTCACTGAGCATCCGCACGACCCTAGGCCATACTAGGCTATGGCTGCTTCTTAAACACATAAAACAAGTTGGGCTCGCTGACGATATAAATCGTGCCCTGTGCATCCATTGCCACACCTTCTGCTTGTTTAATACTGCGCGTTAAGCCATTAAAACCCATGGCCAAACTGATAAAACTGACCGGGTTACCTTGCGGATCCAGCTCCAGCAACATGCGTGACTCATCGGATAGCACCAGCAAATGTCCGGTACGCTGATCAATGGCTAAGGACGAAAAATCCCGCATAAAAATCTGCTTCGACGGCAACTCTTCTAAGACGCTGACAGCAGGTGCTAAGCCGTCGGCCAACTCAGGAAAAGGTAAGCTAAACAAACCAAAGGGGCTGCGCTCTTTAGCTAATAGCAGGCGTTGATTGCGTGCATCCCAAGCAATGCCTTCAGCACCCTTATTGCCACCGGACATGGCCGCCAAACTGATCGAAGCTAGCGCTGTTCCATCAATAAAATCAGCATCCAGCGGCAAGTAAAATGCAGTCAATGTCGCTGCGCGCTCATCAATAATGGCAATACGACCGTCACTCAACACTTCCACCCCTTCTGGGTCAGAAAAACCGCGCAACTCAACCACTCGCAGCACTTCACCTTCTAAGGACAACTCCACCAATTTCGGTATTCTGCCGGTCACAGTAAAGAGCGTATTACTCAGCGGGCTCCAACTCAGCCCCGAGGTTTCAGATTTTTCGAGTCCAGCCAAAGGCTTGGCCTCAATCACTGCACGATAGCCTGGCAGCCAAATACTATCGGCTTGCTGCTGCGTACTGGTTTGATGCTCTTGCCACAAAAACAGCAAGCGATCATCCCAATGAAAATAGTGCATGAGCCCAACAACCAAAGCTATGCAAGCAGCCGTTAATAACGACAATTTTGGACGCGATTTAACCACTTTAAGCATGCCAACGACCTTCTACATTATTGTTCAAACCATAGGGTTGCGCCTCTAGCACTCAACACGCGGCGGTAACTGGTGATCAGGCGCCATATCCTACTGCGAAAAGCAGACCAGCGCCCTAGACAATCGTTATACTCTGCGCATTGTTTATTTGGAGAACTCCATGTCACTGCCTTCTTTACGCTTAAAATCCAACTCCGATCGTCGTTTACGCAGCGGCCATTTGTGGGTCTATAGCAACGAAATCGATACCAAACTCTCACCGTTAAACGCGTTTAAAGTGGGCGACCAAGCCATTGTCGAAAACGCCTCAGGCAAGCAACTGGGCATTGTGGTGATGAGCCCACAAACTTTAGTGTGTGCACGCTTAGTCTCACGGGATGTCGAGCATCGTCTGGATAAATCCTTGCTAGTGCACCGCTTAAATATTGCCCTGTCATTGCGCGAGCGCCTGTTTAGTGCGCCGTTTTATCGTTTAGTACATGGCGAAGGTGATTTATTACCGGGTCTGGAAGTTGATCGTTTTGGCGATATTCTTGTAGTGCAAATCACTGCTGCCTGTATGGAGCCGCATAAAGAGATTATTCTCGAAGCCCTACTGCAAGTGTGCAAACCAAGCGGCGTACTCTGGCGCAATGATGCCAATACCCGCGATGCTGAAGGTTTAGAACGTTACTTAGAAGTGGCCTTTGGTGAAGTGCCAGAATGGGTGCAGTTGCTGGAAAACGACTTGGTCTACAATGCACCCTTGCTGCAGAAAAAAGCTCTGGGCTGGAATTACGACCAACGCTTTAACCGTTTACAAGCCGCAGTCTATTGCACGGACAAGCGCGTGCTGTCGGTGTATAGCGATGTCGGTAGCTGGGCGATTCCGGCAGCGTTAGCCGGTGCCAGCGAAGTGCTTTGTGCCGATGCATCCGCACAGGCGCTCGATGCTTTAGAAACAAATGCCGAACTCAATGATATTGGCGAAACACTGCTCTGCGCCGAAGGTGATGTACTGGAAACCTTGCAGGCACTGAAAAGCGATGAAGAGCGCTTTGATGTGATTATTGTTGATCCACCGGCCTTTATTAAGCGCAAAAAAGATCAAAAAACCGGTGAAGCCGGCTACCGTAAACTGTACGAGCATTGCATCCGCTTGCTCAGCCGTGATGGCATTTTAATCTGCTCATCACGCTCGCCGTTTTTCAGCGAAGACAGCATGCACAGCACTTTATTGGCAGCAGCACGTCACCTCGATCGTAATATTCAGATTCTTGAACAAAGCGGACAAAGCGCTGATCATCCGATGCATCCAGCAATTGCAGAAACCCGTCATCTGAAATACACCGTGTGTCGCATCTTGCCTAATAGCTGAGCCTGCGCTTAACTAGAGCAAACAACGCTGCCCTTTGCCGTCATGCACTGGGCAGCGTAGAATCTTAAGAATTCTCGTCACTACCCTCGGCGAGCTTAAGTATGCTTTGCCGATCGCAGGGTCACCCCCGCCGCAACAGTTGCAGATGCACTTATCGCCCTTATTTTATTTTTGCAGGAAGTTCTGATGCCTGATTATCGTTCGAAAACCTCAACCTTCGGCCGCAATATGGCGGGTGCCCGTGCTCTATGGCGCGCAACCGGTATGACCGACGCCGATTTTCATAAGCCTATTATTGCGGTGGCTAACTCCTTCACCCAATTTGTTCCAGGTCACGTACACCTCAAAGATATGGGTCAACTGGTAGCGCGTGAAATTGAGCGTGCCGGTGGTGTGGCTAAAGAATTTAATACCATTGCCGTGGATGACGGTATCGCTATGGGTCACGACGGTATGCTGTATTCGCTACCGAGTCGTGAAATCATTGCTGACTCCGTAGAATATATGGCCAATGCCCACTGCGCCGATGCCTTAGTGTGTATTTCCAACTGCGATAAAATCACCCCCGGTATGTTGATGGCCGCTTTGCGCCTGAATATTCCAGTGATCTTTGTCTCAGGCGGCCCAATGGAAGCCGGTAAAACTAAGCTGGCCAGCCACGGTCTCGACCTCGTCGATGCCATGGTGATTGCGGCGGATGACAGCGCTTCTGACGAAAAAGTAGCTGAATACGAGCGCAGTGCGTGCCCAACCTGTGGCTCATGCTCAGGTATGTTTACCGCCAACTCCATGAACTGCTTGGTGGAAGCACTGGGTTTAGGCTTACCGGGTAACGGTACTGTGCTAGCCACCCACGCCGACCGTGAAGAATTATTCCTAGAAGCCGGCCGCACCATTGTTGACCTGTGCCGTCGCTACTACAAAGAAAACGACGAATCCGCACTGCCACGTAACATTGCCAACTTCAAAGCCTTTGAAAATGCGATGACTTTGGACATTGCCATGGGCGGCTCCAGCAATACTATTTTGCACTTGCTCGCTGCCGCGCAAGAAGCGGAAATGGACTTTGACTTGCTGGATATCGACCGCTTATCACGCAAGGTACCTGAGCTGTGTAAAGTCGCGCCAAATATCAAAGATTATCATATGGAAGATGTGCACCGCGCGGGTGGTATCTTCAGTATTTTAGGCTCATTGGCGCGTGGCGGTTTCTTACACACTGATCTGCCAACCGTGCACAGTAAGTCGATGGCCGAGGCCATTGCCAAGTGGGATATCACCCAGACTGACGATGAAGCCGTGCATACTTTCTTTAAAGCGGGTCCTGCAGGTATTCCAACTCAGACTGCCTTTAGCCAAGCCACGCGCTGGCCGACATTGGATTTAGACCGTGAAAAAGGCTGTATTCGCAGTGTTGAGCACGCCTATTCCCACGAAGGTGGTTTAGCCGTGCTATACGGTAATATCGCCGTGGATGGTTGCGTAGTGAAAACGGCCGGTGTGGATAAGTCGATTCACGTCTTTGAAGGCAAAGCACGCATTTTTGAAAGCCAAGATTCTGCCGTACGCGATATTCTTGCCGATAAAGTCAAACCGGGCGATATCGTAATTATCCGTTACGAAGGTCCAAAAGGCGGCCCGGGTATGCAAGAAATGCTCTACCCCACCAGCTACCTGAAATCTAAAGGTTTGGGCGAGCAGTGTGCATTACTGACTGACGGTCGTTTCTCTGGTGGTACCTCTGGTCTGTCGATTGGTCACGCTTCACCTGAAGCTGCGTCTGGCGGTGCGATTGGTTTAGTGCAGGAAGGCGATAGCATCTTAATTGATATTCCTAACCGCAGTATCAATCTGCAAATCAGCGATGCTGAATTGGCGGAGCGCCGCGTCGCGCAAGATGCCAAAGGCTGGAAGCCAGTTGAAGTGCGCACACGTAAAGTGACCACTGCATTGAAGGCCTATGCCTTGTTAGCCACCAGTGCTGATAAAGGTGCTGTGCGTAACAAAGCGATGCTCGATGAGTTGATTCCCTAACCTGCAGCGATACAGGTCAGGCGATTAATCCTGCCTGGTTTAAAAAAAGCCCCGACTCCGTCAGAATTGGGGCTTTTTTATATATGTAGATCAATGCGAAAATACATCTATGTATTTAACTTCAGAGCGGTACAACTGATATATCAGCCAGTAATCGCGAAGCAATAAACAGATAAATCACTACACCAGTCGCATCACAGACTGAAGTAATCAGCGGCGCACTGGCGCTAGCAGGGTCAAGATTAAACTTACTCAGCACAAAGGGCAGACTCATGCCGATCATACAACCGATCATCACAATGGAAACCATACTCAGCGCCAGCACTAAGGCAACCATCTCATCGCCACGAATATAGCCCAGTACTGAAACTGCCGCAGCCATAGTCACACCCAACGCCAAGGCAACTAAAGCTTCACGGCCAATTAAGTAGAGCCAGTCACGCATCTCCACTTCACCAGTAGCCAAGGCGCGAACCATCAAAGTAGCCGACTGCGAACCCGCGTTACCACCACTGTCGACCAACAACGGCAGGAAGAAGACTAAGACGATATTGGCCGCAATAATATCTTCAAAGTGCGCAATACCTGCACCGGAAAACAAGTTACCAAAGACCAACAATACCAACCAAAAAATTCGCTTGCGGTACAGCAAGCTAATACTGGCATCTTTTACGCTGCCAATAATACTACTCACACCCGCCGACTTATGAATATCCTCAGTCACTTCTTCGCTAGCAACATCCATGGCATCGTCATAAGTCACAATACCCACCAACACTCGATATTGATCAAGAATGGGTAAAGCCAATAAATCATAGCGCGCAATTTTCTTGGCAATATCTTCCTGATCATCAACAACATCAGCGCTGACAACATCACTGACCATTAAATCTTTAATCGATTTATGCAAATCAGCCAAAATCAAGTCGCGTAAAGATACAGCACCCAATAAACGACGTTTATCGTCAATCACATAGGCTTGATAAATGGTTTCGGCATCAGGCGCTTCATCACGCAAATAAGCCAGCGCCTGCGCCACGGTCATATCTTTCTCTAAGGTGGCGTAATCCGAGGTCATCAAGGCGCCAGCCGTGCCTTCAACATAGGCCGATAGTCGACGAATATCTTCTCGTTCAGCATGCGCTAAAGCAGGCAAAAGAATATCGCGCTGGTTTTGATCAAAACGTTTAAATAAGTCAGTACGCTCATCGGCCGGCATCTCACTGACCAACGCCGCCAAGGTCGCTCGTGGAAACTCACGCGCCATACGCACCTGCTGTTCAGGTTCGAAAAAACTGAAGACTTCAGCCCGATCAGCTAAACGCTCAAGTAAGCGCCACCCTAAACTGGGATCAAGCTGCTCAAGCACATCGGCTAAATCGACGGGACGCAAGCTTTTAACTGCCGCTAGGGCGCTATCAAAATTATTGTTTTGAATGGCGTCGCTAAGAACGCGTGCGAGGTTGTTGTGGGTATTGCTCATGTTTAATCTCCAAGCGGCCAAGAACAGGCGACTTGAGGAGACTACACATCAGAAAATTCTGGCTGGAGTCCGCAAGCAGCCGTCAAGCGACGCGCTAACTTTATTATGTGATGAAGTCCAACAGGGACTTATACAAGAACTTTTCATAGAGCCTTTTATTTTCTCTGAAGCCGGTTATGCGGCGGACGAATACTAGGTTAAATGCGAAACAATAACAACTGCGTTGTGCTTGTGCTTATTCGTTTAGCTGATCTGGATGATAATGGTATGCTTAGTTCCATACGATGATTTATTAGCATAGGCAGCTTATTTTGACCGCTACAATTGATGATGTAAAAAACTACTTATTGGATCTACAAGACCGCATCTGCGCTACGCTTGAGCAGGCTGATGGTGGCAAATTTTTTGAAGACAGCTGGGAGCGGCCTGGCGGCGGCGGTGGTCGTACTCGCGTACTCGCCAATGGCGCTTTAATCGAAAAAGGCGGCGTGAATTTCTCCCACGTCTATGGCGACTCTTTACCGCCGTCAGCCAGCGCCCATCGTCCAGAGCTCGCCGGCCGCTCTTTCCAGGCCATGGGTTTATCGTTAGTCATCCATCCAGAAAACCCACATATTCCAACATCACACGCAAACGTGCGGTTATTTGTCGCCGAAAAAGAGGGTGAAGAGCCAATCTGGTGGTTTGGCGGCGGTTTTGATTTGACCCCCTATTATGCCCATGAAGAAGACTGCGTGCATTGGCACCAAGTTGCACATGATGCTTGTGCACCCTTTGGTGACGAGGTGTACGCTGACTATAAAGCCTGGTGTGATCGCTACTTCTACCTCAAGCATCGTGACGAGCCACGCGGGATTGGCGGGTTATTTTTTGATGACGTGAATCAGTGGGATTTTGATACCTGCTTTGCCTTTATGCAAGCGATTGGAGAAGCCTTTACCGATGCTTATATGCCGATTGTTGAGCGTCGTCGTCATACACCCTTTACCCAACAAGAGCGTGAATTCCAAGCACATCGCCGCGGCCGTTATGTCGAGTTTAATTTAGTCTTTGACCGTGGCACGCTGTTTGGTCTGCAATCAGGTGGTCGCACTGAATCCATCCTAATGTCCTTACCACCGTATGTGCAGTGGGGATATGACTGGAAGCCTGAAGCCGGCAGCCGTGAAGCACGTCTGACTGAATATTTCCTGCAAGACCGCGATTGGCTCGGTGAGGCGCAGGCCCAATGAAGTACTACGGCGTATTTGGCAACCCGATTGCCCACAGTAAGTCACCGCTGATTCATGGTCTATTTGCGGAGCAAACCGGACTGGCAATCAGCTATCTGCCTTTACTAGCTCCGCTGGATGCTTTCCCAGACACTGTGGCTGAATTTTTTCAGCGCGGCAGCGGCGCGAACGTCACTGTGCCCTTTAAAGAGCAAGCCTTTGCCTTAGCTGATCAGCTTAGCCAGCGGGCACAGCGGGCAAAAGCCGTGAATACTTTAAAAAAATTAGATGACGGCAGCCTGCTGGGTGATAACACCGACGGCGCAGGCTTGGTCAATGACCTGCTCAATAACCATGTCGTGCTGGCGGGTAAAAACATCTTAATCCTCGGTGCTGGTGGCGCAGTACGTGGCGTACTTGAGCCGCTGTTAGCGCAAAACCCTGCCGAAGTCTGCATCGTCAATCGCACCGTCGAAAAGGCCGAGCTATTGGCACGCGAATTTGCTAATTTAGGCCCCATGACTGCCTGTGGTTATGATTGGATTGATGCGCCTGTGGATATCATTATCAATGGTACCTCAGCCAGCCTCAGTGGTGATTTACCACCACTGGCTAACAGTCTGATTAAAGCCGGCGATACGGTGTGTTACGACATGATGTACGGCAAAGACATCACCGTATTTAATCGCTGGGCGCAACACAACGGTGCATCACGCACGCTGGATGGTTTAGGTATGTTGGTGGAGCAAGCCGCTGAAGCGTTTTATATCTGGACTGGGGTACGCCCCAATCCGGCTCCTGTTTTAAAGCAATTGCGCGCGCAACTTTAAATCTGTCGCTCACAATTTAAGCGCCGCGCAGGACCTGCCCCGTCCGTAAATCACGGATGGTGCTGGGATTGCTGCTCTGGCCCAGTTCGCCACTGACGACAGCGTCCAGTTGCCCATGAAAATACTGCTCAATACGCAAGCGGCTTTTTGCAGGTAACAGCCCACTGGGGTTGGCTGAAGTTGAGACCAGCGGGCCGGTTAATGCACACAATTGCGCGACCAACGGATGCGCACTCACGCGAATCGCCACAGTGTCATGCGCGCCCGTCACCCACTCAGGCACGCGATTGTGATGCGGCACCAGCCAGGTATTTGGGCCTGGCCAACTCGCTTCCAATTGTGCTGATTGCTCAGAGGTTAAGCCTTCAAGCAAGCCAGCGAATTGCTCAATACTGGCCGCGACTAAAATGAGACCTTTATGCATCGGGCGATCTTTGAGTGCCAGCAAACGCGCCACTGCCGCGGCATTAAAGGGATCACAACCTAAACCCCAGACGGCCTCGGTTGGGTAAGCGATGACTGCACCGCTACGAATTTTTTGGGCGATCTGTTCAAGCTGCCACGCACTGCTCATAAAATCTGCTCGTCAGTCTAAAATAACAAAATCAATAGCAGACTATCTTAAACCTCTCTGGCTTTGCGATACAGCCATAAACCGCCCTGGCGACTGACATTGCCGTTAATTTCAAAATCAGTCAGCAAACTTAGCACCTCAGACAAGGGCAAATCACTCTGATCAACCAACTGATCAATCTCTAATGAGCGCTCTTTTAATAGCTCAAGCAATACATGTTCAGGCTCTGTTGTTACCGCCGCTACGGGCGCAAACTCCAGCGAAGCTTGTGCAGCAGATTCTGTGCTGGGACCTAGCAACTGCCAGCCTTGCAGCGACTCTAAAATATCGCCGACCGTCTCAATTAACGTGGCACCATTACGAATCAATTGATGGCAACCACGTGCACTTGGCGAATGAATCGAGCCAGGAATGGCATACACTTCACGACCTTGCTCAGCGGCTAAACGTGCAGTAATTAATGAACCGCTGGACGGGCTGGCCTCAACCACTAACACACCCAAAGATAGTCCACTAATAATACGATTGCGTCGCGGAAAATGACTGGCATGCGGTGCACTGTGCAGCGCTAGTTCAGACACCACAGCGCCACCCTGCTCAACAATATCGCGCAATAAACCTCGATGCCGAGCTGGATACACCTGCTTGAGACCCGTACCCACTACGGCAATGGTCAAGCCCTGCACATCTAATGCACCTTGATGCGCAGCAGCATCCACACCTAAAGCCAAACCGCTGGTCACGACAAACCCACCCTTGGCCAAGCTGCGAGCAAAACTCTGTGCCGTATCCAGACCTGGGCGGGTGGATTTACGACTACCGACAATGGCAATTTGCGGCTTTTCTAAAATAGTGGGGTCACCCTGCACAAAGAGTAGCGGCGGCGCGCCCGCGGTTTCTTTTAATAACGCGGAATACTCATGGCTATCATGCAGGACAATATGGTTATGCTCGCTCTCTGTCCAACGTAACGCCAGCAGTGCTTGATCGCGCACATCATCGCTACGTCTAGCATCAATACTGCTTTGCGGCATGCCAATCGCCTGCCATGCTGCAGCCGGTGCACTTAATGCCGAACTGGCTGAGACAAAGACATCAAGTAAGCGATAAAAACGTTGCGGACCAATATCTGGCAAACTATGTAAACGTAAGCATGCTTCAAGCTCTGCAGGGGAACACTGCGTCATATCAATATCCTTATTTAGAGGCTCATGACATCCTGTCATGGCTGATATTCAGTGTAGTAATGCGCTACTAAAAAGCAAAAAGTGTTCTTTGATCGGCAGCTTTAATGCTTATCCATGCAGCCAGCCGTCTCAATTCACGCTTAAATGTTTTCATCATGCGCTGAATCCCTTTATCATAGGCATATAATTCAATATCTGATGGCATGCTTCAGAGCACGATTTTGGCTTTGCTGCCATTTCTTTATTATGCTGCGCGGTATAACAGCACAATCTTCTAACTTTATTCTACAAGTACATCAAAAAACATATGGCAATTTTAAATATTCTCGAGTATCCAGATCCTCGACTGCGCACCATAGCTAAGCCCGTGGAGCAGGTCGATGATACAATCCGTACTTTAATTGATGACATGTTTGAAACCATGTACGAAGCGCCAGGCATTGGCTTGGCAGCAACGCAGGTTGATCAACATATTCGCTTACTCGTCATGGATTTATCAGAAGATAAGTCGGAACCACTAGTGTTTATTAACCCAGAAATTGAAATACTCACCGAAGAGACCGAGTTGTATCAAGAAGGCTGCTTATCAGTGCCTGGTTTCTTTGAGGATGTGCAACGCCCAGAACGGGTAAAAATCAATGCGCTAGACCGTAACGGCAAGGCTTTTGAGGTCATCGCTGATGGCTTATTGGCCGTATGTATTCAACACGAATGCGACCACTTAAACGGTAAGTTATTTGTTGATTATTTATCATCACTGAAACGTGACCGCATTAAGAAAAAGCTAGAAAAAATCCATCGCCAGCAAAAGGCTTAAGCTTTTTGCTGTGTTGTGACACCACTTCTGCATTTGTAAGGTAATTCTATGTCTTCATCTCTACGTATTGTGTTTGCGGGCACTCCTGAGTTTGCCGCCAGTCATTTACAAGCGCTACTGGATAGCGAGCACAGTGTTGTAGCGGTGTATACACAACCCGACCGTCCCTCTGGGCGCGGTCAAAAACTGACCCCAAGTGCCGTAAAGCAATTGGCGCTTAAGCATGACATTCCTGTCTTGCAGCCGGTTAATTTACGCAGCCCTGAAGCCCAGCAAGAGCTGGCTACTTTCAATGCTGACCTAATGGTAGTTGTTGCTTATGGCTTAATTCTGCCGCAAGTAATTCTG
>SMEQ01000439.1_pt1 | contig 12665 bp, 12 predicted proteins | sample 2456281 | NCBI WGS metagenome assembly SMEQ01 (sample SAMN10132596, study PRJNA489261) | soil metagenome | isolation source: day1 antibiotic-loamy sand soil ammended with raw manure from dairy cow... | place: USA | collected 2015-04-01 | reverse complement strand
AAAGAACGGCAAAACAACGGTCAATGCTAAAAACTGTATTCAAGACATCTAGCCCTGGCGGGCTGTTTAAACGCCAAGAAAAAAACTGCCTGCCCCTCAAGTGTCAATATCAATTATTCAGCTCTGGGCATCATAATCTACCTTGCTACCGCCACCATTTCATCTTGGATTCCGTCAATTTTTCCAGCAATCTCAGAATAGTGTCACGGCTAAAATTGGCTGTACGCTCGTCATCTGTTAGCCACCACTTCAACAATCCACCCAACCGCCCTAGGTCACCGCTTATCCTTGCCAGCTCACCTACTCGCTCATAATCAACTATGCTTTTTGCTTCATAACCCTGTCTGGACTTCTCCCAGTTCATTTCTAACGAATCCCAAGAAATCATCCATATCTTTATTTTCTGTCATTTCACTCGCCCCTATAAAAATAAGTACTGAACGAACCACAACTCCATGTATCTATTAAGCGGTCCATTCGTCAATCATATCCGTCCAGTCCTGCAACATAGATGTACGCTGATCACGATACTCGGCTTTGTTATAGATTGCCCTTACGCCTTTTTGCTCATGTGCCAGGCATTTCTCTATCCAATCGGTGTTGTAACCGGCTTCATGGAGCAAGGTACTGGCTGTTCGCCTCAGGTCGCGCGGGCCAAATTTAGCAAGCGGCTGCCCTTCTTTCTGAGCCAGCTTGTAAGTCATCGTCATCACCCGGTTCAGCGTGGCACTGCTCATGGGGACGCCAGAATCGTAGCGTGACGGCAGAACATAATCCGTTCCGATACCATGCTGAAAGACCACCCAAAAATCAGGCAATAAAACCAATAAAAACAGTCAGTTAAGTAATTTCGATACCATGAACACACAGGATCAAGCAGCATGGTATCGGCTATCACTCATGGCATCATGCCTCGATAATACCACCTTGGATACCACGCTCAAGCGGTGCTTCCCGATGCCATCAGTTGCCAAATACTGCCAGACATAAAAACAAAAAGCCCATGAAAACATGGGCTTATATGTTATTTAATGCCAGTCGCTACCAGCCAATGCCTAACGTGGAATCACTCCCACTCAATAGTCGCCGGCGGTTTGCTGGATACATCGTAGACGACGCGCGAGACGCCTTCAATTTCTTTGATGATGCGTGAAGAGACTTTCTCTAGCAGCTCATAAGGCAAGTGCGCCCAACGTGCTGTCATAAAATCAATGGTTTCCACCGCGCGCAAAGACACCACCCACGCATAACGGCGCTGATCGTTGACCATGCCCACGGATTTGACTGGAATAAATACCGCAAATGCCTGACTGGTTTTCTCATACCAACCGGCAGCGCGCAACTCTTCAATAAAGATATGATCTGCTTGGCGCAGTAAATCGGCGTATTCTTTTTTGATTTCACCCAAAATACGCACACCCAAACCAGGACCAGGGAACGGATGACGGTAGACCATGTCATGCGGCAAGCCCAGCTCCACACCCAGCCTGCGCACTTCGTCTTTAAACAGCTCACGCAGCGGTTCTACTAGCTCAAACTTCATGTCCTTTGGCAGTCCACCCACATTGTGGTGCGACTTAATGGTATGTGCTTTGCCGTGCTTCATCGCCACAGACTCAATCACGTCTGGATAAATCGTACCCTGAGCAAGGAAATCGATGCCTTCCAACTTGGCGGCTTCCTCATCAAACAGCTCAATAAAAGTGCGGCCAATGATTTTGCGCTTTTCTTCTGGGTCGCTAACACCCTTAAGCAAATCTAAATAGCGCTGCTCGGCATCCACGCGAATCACTTTAACGCCCATATTTTCAGCGAACATCTGCATCACCTGATCGCCCTCATGCAAACGCAGCAGACCGTGGTCGACAAACACGCACGTGAGCTGGTCGCCAATCGCGCGGTGCAACAATGCCGCAACCACTGAGGAGTCCACCCCACCAGACAAGCCTAACAACACTTTTCGCTCGCCCACTTGCGCGCGTACTTTAGCGATTGCATCGGCAACAATATTAGCTGGTGTCCACAGCGCCTCACAGCCGCAATCCTGTAACACAAACTGCTCTACTAATGCCGGCGTGGTTTTGTCATAGGCAGCTTGAATTTTAATTTTCTGCGCCAGTTGGCTCACGTCATAACCAATGCTCAGCACCGGCACTTGCAAGTCAAACAAGCAAGCTGGCGGCTGCGGATTGGTGGTTAACGGTTCAGTAGTAGGATCGTCCGATAAAATCACCCCACATGGATTGAACGCCTTAATGCTGGCATCGTCCACATCAAAAGGATGAATCTCACAGTACACACCCGTGCCGCGCACCTTGCGTGCAATTAACTGGGTGTACTCAGAACCAAAATCCAAAACCATAATGCGTTGTGCGTGAATATCTTGTCCGGCCATGCTGTTACTCTCAAAATTCTCTATACATTCGGTGAAAACAACAAACCGCCAATTCGGCGGTTTGTTGTGCGGTTTAACTAACGCGGTAGTTTGGCGCTTCCTTGGTAATCTGCACGTCATGTACGTGCGACTCCGCCATCCCTGCGCCCGTAATACGGGCAAACTCAGGTTTACTGCGCATTTCTTCAATCGTCGCGCAGCCGGTGTAGCCCATGGCAGCACGCAACCCACCCATCAACTGGTGGACAATCGCTGACATAGAACCCTTATAGGGCACACGACCTTCAATACCTTCTGGCACCAACTTTTCTGCCCCACCGGTTGAGTCTTGGAAATAGCGGTCAGACGAACCTTGCGCCTGCGCCATTGCCCCCAAAGAACCCATACCACGATACGACTTGTAAGAGCGGCCTTGGAACAGCTCAATTTCACCGGGCGACTCTTCAGTACCGGCAAACATCGAGCCCATCATTACGGTATCTGCACCGGCCACAATGGCTTTAGCCAAATCACCGGAGAAACGAATACCGCCATCGGCAATCATCGGCACGCCTGTATCTTTTAGCGCCTCTGACACATTAGCAATCGCTGTAATTTGCGGCACGCCCACACCCGCAACAATGCGCGTGGTGCAAATAGAGCCCGGGCCAATACCCACTTTTACCGCATCAGCACCTGCTTTGACTAAATCCAAAGCCGCTTCTGCCGTAGCGATGTTGCCACCAATAACCTGTACGTCTGGGAAGTTGTCTTTTACCCAACGCACACGCTCTAGCACACCTTTAGAATGACCGTGAGCCGTATCTACCACCACCACGTCTACACCGACAGCAGCCAAGGCGCGAATGCGCTCTTCGGTGTCTGCACCCGTACCCACAGCCGCACCAACGCGCAAGCGACCTTGCTTGTCCTTGGAGGCTAAGGGATAGCTTCTGGCTTTTTCAATGTCGCGGAAAGTTACCATGCCGCGCAACTGAAACTGCGCATTGACCACCAGCATTTTCTCGATGCGGTGCTCATACAGTTTGGCTTTGATTTCTTCCAAGCCAGTACCTTCTTGCACGGTCACTAGCTTGTCTTTAGGCGTCATAATCGCCGCTACGGTATCGCAGGTATTAGGGGTAACACGCAGGTCACGCCCCGTAACAATACCCACCAACAGCCCGTCATCAACCACTGGAAAACCAGAAAAACCAAGCTCTTCTGTTTGCTTGAGCAGGTCAAGGATTTTCATATCGGAGCTAACGGTAACTGGATCATGAACAATAGCTGTTTCGTAGCGCTTAACTTTGCGCACTTCAGCCGCTTGTTGCTCAATGGTCATATTCTTGTGAATGATACCGATGCCGCCTTCTTGCGCCATGGCAATGGCCAAACGAGCCTCAGTCACTGTATCCATCGCTGCCGATAGCAGCGGTATATTAATCTCGATCTCACGCGTCAGCCGTGTTTTTAACACAACATCCTTGGGCAAAACTTCGGAGTAACCGGGAATAAGTAAAACATCATCGAAAGTCAAAGCTTTTTGACTAATACGCAGCATAATCTGTGCTCCCAAACGGGATAAATTGAAGCGCAAAATTATAGCCTGATCCGCGCCTATTCTCAACGGGGGAAATTTGTGAATTTATGAATGCGCTGAATACAGCTGGCGAATACACAGGCGTTTCTTCTGTCTTTCCTTAGCGTTTATCGTGTCAGCCCTAACGTCAACGACCAACACGCAAATGGCGCGCACGCATGCCGCCAGCAAACAGAGTTAACGCAAACACAGCAATACCCGCACCAACCAACACAGTCACCCAGCCAGCACGCTGCTGCCAGCCCCAAGCCAGCCAATCCTCGATAGGCACATTAAGCCAAAACACCACCGCCAGCATCAGCGCACAGGCCAGCAACAACCTTAGCGCAAACACACCCCAACCCGCCGCCGCTCGGTAGACACCCGCTTTGCGTAGCCCCCACAGCAACAAACTGGCATTAAGCATGCCCGACAAAGAGGTCGCCAGCGCCAGCCCCACATGCTGCAGCGGCCAAATTAAAATCAGGTTCATCACCATGTTTGCCACCATGCAAATCACTGCAATGCGCACGGGTGTTCGCATATCCTGACGCGAGAAAAAGCCCGGTGCCAACACCTTAATTAACATGAACGTCAGTACGCCCAACGAATACGCCCGCAGCGCACCAGCCGACTGCTGCACATCCTGAGCGGTCATTTCACCATAATAAAACAGCGTCGCAATCAAAGGCTCGGCCAACACACCCAAGGCCAAAGCAGCGGGCACGCCGACCAAAAGGACCATGCGTAACGCCCAATCCATAGTACCGGAGAAAGCTTTAGGATCTTGCGCCGCATGCTGGCGTGACAGCGCAGGCAAAATCACCGTACCCACCGCAATACCAAATGCACCCAATGGCAGCTCAGACAAACGGTCAGCGTAATACAGCCAAGACACACTGCCCGTAACCAAAAATGACGCCAACACAGTATCTAACAGCAGGTTAATTTGACTCACGCCCACGCCAAACAAGGCAGGCAACATCAGCAGCATAATACGCCGCACACCTTCATCGTTACGCTTGAGTTTGGGCGCAGGCAATAAACGGATTTGCCATAAAAAAGGCAACTGGAATAACAATTGCGCCACACCCGCAATAAATACACCCCAGGCTAAGGCCATAATCGGTTGCTCAAACCAAGGTGACAACAATACTGTTGCGCTTATCATTGACACATTGAGTAGCACAGGGGTAAACGCTGGCACGGCAAAGCGGCCGTAACTGTTTAAAATACCACCACAAAAAGCGGTCAACGACACCAGCATCAAATAAGGGAAGGTGATGCGCAGCAACTCGCCTGCAAGCTGTAGCTTTGCAGGCTCGTTATGGAATCCCGGCGCAAACAGCATTATTAGATAAGGCGAAAGCACCACACCTAAAGCGGTAATACCCGTTAAAACCAAACCCAGATAACCTGCAGTGCGGTCTACCAGCTGTTTTACATCGGCCAAAGTACGTTTTTGTCTATATTCTGATAACACGGGCACAAAGGCTTGTGCAAAAGCGCCTTCGGCAAATAAGCGGCGCAAAAAATTAGGGATTTTAAAGGCGATAAAAAAAGCATCGGCCGCAGGGCTGGAGCCAAAGTAGCCAGCAATCACCACATCACGCACCATGCCCAGCACGCGCGAGAGCATCGTCATCACGCTAACTACCGCGCTGGAGCGCAATAAACTGCTTTTTTTCTCAGCCTTGGATTCCTGCATAACCGCCTCGTCGTTAAATCAGTGCGCATTGTAGACGCACAACAGTATCAGCGTGAAGGGCTAAGTGGGCTGTAACCGCACCACAGAATGCAGTTTGTTTACATATCTCGCTTGACAAAGCCAAGACAAGTCGGCATCATCTGCGACCTAATTTTTGTTTATCTACTTGTAGAAGTATTCGAGGAGTTCGACTGTGGCCAACACACCTTCTGCCAAAAAACGCGCCAAACAGGCTGAGAAGCGTAACAGCCACAATGCCAGTCTGCGTTCAATGGTACGTACCCATATCAAAAACGTAGTCAAGGCTATTGACAGCAAGGACTTAGCAAAAGCACAAGCGGCTTACGCTAAAGCAGTACCTGTCATTGACCGTATGGCCGACAAAGGCATTTTACACAAAAACAAAGCTGCTCGTCATAAGAGCCGCCTGAACCAACACTTAAAAGAGTTGAGTCAAGCTGCTGCTTAATCGCACAAGCACTATAAAAAACCGGCCTTAGCGCCGGTTTTTTATTGTCTATCTGTTGTCTATCTGTTGTTAAATCCGAGTATTGTCGGGCGCTTTCCTCTGCTGAAGCTCTGTTTCTGGATGATGCTGGCTTTAAAACCAATTCAAGCGTTGCCGGGAAATCCCAATCGCGCAAAAGCTGCGCTCCCACAGGGACAGAGCCTGTATCAAAACCTGTGGGAGCCCAACTTCTGGGCGATGCGGATTACAAAGGTTTCGCGTGGGCATTTATGCCCGCGCGTGCACTATAAGTTATAACGGCTTACCACGGTTGCCGTGCTGGCTGACAAAATCCTGCACGGTTTTTAGGTCATTTGCCAACACCGTACAACGTTCTTGACGCTCAAACAAATCAGCCATATGCGGTGGTAGCTGTGGAGCTGCACCCGGAACCGCCTTCTCCACCGCCTCTGGGAATTTAACCGGATGCGCCGTGCCCAACGTCACCATTGGCACAGACATACTGCGACGACATTCACGCGCTGCATGCACACCAATAGCCGTATGCGGATCAAGCAACTCTCCACATTGCGCATACACCTGGGCAATGGTCTGACAGGTTTGCTCATCATCCACCGCTAGCGAGTCAAACAGCTTACGCACCTCAGTCCAGCGACTATCCTCTACAGACAACTGTCCCGTAGCACGGAAACTGCTCATTAGCTCCGCCACCAAAGCACCATTACGGCCGTGCATATCAAACAGCAAGCGCTCAAAATTGGACGACACCATAATATCCATGGACGGTGACAACGTCGGGTGCAGGGTATCTTTGTGGTAACGGTTCCCACTCATAAAGCGGTGCAGAATATCATTACGGTTAGTCGCCACAATCAGCTGATTAATCGGTAAACCCATATTGCGCGCTAAATAGCCTGCAAAAATATCACCAAAATTACCCGTCGGCACCGAGAAACTCACCGAACGATGTGGCGCGCCCAACTGCAGCGCAGCATGAAAGTAATAAACGGTTTGCGCCATGATGCGCGCCCAGTTGATGGAATTCACCGCCACCAAACGCGTACCCTTCAAGAAACTCTGATCAGCAAAACTGTCTTTAACCATTTCCTGACAATCATCAAAGTTACCTTCAACGGCGATATTATGAATGTTATCGCTAATCGCGCTGGTCATCTGCCGACGCTGCACTTCTGAAACACGCTCATGTGGATGCAGAATAAAAATATCCACATTCTCACAACGGCGGCAACCCTCGATCGCAGCAGAGCCGGTATCGCCCGAAGTCGCGCCCATGATAACCACACGCTCCCCACGCTTGGTCAGGATATGATCCAGTAAACGACCTAGCAGCTGCAGCGCAAAGTCTTTAAACGCCAGCGTTGGACCATGGAACAACTCCAACACCCACTCATTGCTGTCAATTTGACGCAAAGGCGCCACAGCCTTGTTCGCAAAAACACCATAGGTATCTTGCAAGATAGCTTTGAAATCAGCATCGCTGATACTGCCCGCCACAAAGGGACGCATCACTTCAAACGCCAGCTCATGATAGGGCAAACCAACCCAAGACTGCATCTGCTCCAGCGTAAAACGAGGCAGATTTTCGGGTACATAAAGACCGCCATCGCTAGCTAGACCCGCCAATAACACTTCTTCAAAATTCATCGTCGGCGCTTGGCCACGAGTACTGATATAACGCATGTTCATAAACCTTTGTTAGGCGTTGTACTGAAAAAATTAATCAAGCTGCTCAACGCGGATACGTACCACTGGATTAATCACGCTATCCACAGCCTCAAGCGCAGCAATTGCTTCAATCATGCGCGCCTCCACCACACGGTGCGTGAGTAAAATAATTGGAATCAAGCCATCATGCTCTTCCGCTTCTTTCTGCATGATCGAAACAATGTTAATACCACGCTCAGACAGAATAGTAGCCACCTGCGCCAACACACCCGGATGGTCCTGCGCTTTAATACGCAAGTAATACGCGGACTCACACTGCTCAATTGGTAGCACTGGATAATCTGACAAAGCATTCGCTTGGAACGCTAACGCAGGCACACGTTCGCTTGGCTCGGTTTCCAGCGTACGCGCCACATCAATAATATCAGCCACAACCGCAGATGCCGTCGGTTCCATACCAGCACCCGCACCGTAATAAAGCGTGCTGCCAACCGCGTCACCATTAACCATCACCGCATTCATCACGCCATTCACATTAGCCAGCAGCTGTTCAACAGGAACCAAGGTCGGATGCACACGCAGCTCAATGCCCTGCTCGGTTTTGCGCGCCACACCCAGATGCTTAATGCGGTAGCCAAGCGCTTCGGCGTAATTCACATCTTCAGTGGTTAGCTGGGTAATGCCCTCGGTATAGGCTTTCTCGAACTGCAATGGAATACCAAAAGCCAGCGAAGCCAAAATAGTGAGCTTGTGCGCTGCATCAATGCCTTCCACATCAAAGGTCGGATCGGCTTCGGCGTAGCCCAGCTCCTGCGCCTCTTTAAGCACATCTTCAAAGGTACGGCCCTTTTCACGCATCTCAGTCAGAATAAAGTTGCCCGTACCGTTAATAATTCCTGCCAGCCAGTTAATGCGGTTCGCCGCCAAGCCTTCACGGATAGCCTTAATAATAGGAACACCACCCGCCACAGCCGCCTCAAAACCAACCATCACGCCCTTCTCTTGCGCCTTGGCAAAAATCTCATTGCCATATACCGCAATCAAGGCTTTGTTGGCTGTAATAACGTGCTTGCCGTTTTCAATAGCCCTAAGCACAAGCTCTCTGGCAACTGTATAACCGCCAATCAACTCAACCACAACATCGACATCTGGGTTGTCAGCAACCGCGAAGACATCATCGGTGACGGGCACATCGCCAGTATCACACAGAGGATTACTTGAGCGCGCAGCAACCTGCACTACTTCTATCGTACGTCCTGCGCGACGAGTAATTTCCTCGGCATTGCGCTTCAGTACATTAAAAGTGCCGCCACCCACGGTGCCCAAACCACAAATTCCTACCTTAACTGGTTTCACGCTGCGCTAACCTCTCTAAAATAAAATAGGCAGCCCTAGGGCCACCACTGTTATTCAACTTAATTTTTAATCACACGAGCAGCTAATTGCTCTGCCGGCAAATAACCAGGCAACAACTCTCCGCTGTCTAAAATAATTGTCGGCGTTCCTTGAACACCAAACACACGCCCCAAAGCAAAGTGTTTGTCTATAGGGTGTTTACAAGTTTTTTGCTCAATGCGTTGCTGGCGCTTGGCTTGCGTCATTGCCGCTTGCGGATCATCGGCGCACCAAATACTCACCATGGTGTTATAAGTATTCCCCGTCAATCCTTGGCGCGGATAAGCCAAGTAACGCACTTCTATACCAAGCGCGTTGAGTTGCTCAACCTCAGCATGCAGCTTTTGACAATAACTGCAATCCACGTCGGTAAATACCGTAATACTGGCACGCTTATTCTTGGCTGGGAAAATGACCATCTCATCCGCCGCCAGTGCTTTCAATTTAGCCGCTTGTAGTTTTTGCTGTGCCTGTTCGGTTAAATTAACTGCCGCATCATCCTGCACCTGATAAAGCTGTCCGTGCAAAATATACTCGACCGCCTCATCCACATATAAAAACTGCCCACCACGGACCTGCACCTGAAACCAACCTGACTTAGCCGCAGGACTGACCTGCTCTATCACCAAGTCGGGCTGCAAGCGTAACAACTGCTTACGCACAAAATCCGTACTTGATTCCGCCCAAGCAAAACCCACACTGAGCAGCAAAACCGCTACGAGTTTAAATACCTGCCTAAGCATCGGCGCAACCCCTAAATAAAAGCGTCAATTCTAACACATTTCATTATGGGATTCCCCCCTTCAAACGCGCTTATTTTCAACACACATCATATGTAGAACAAGCCTTTTGGCCGACAAATTGTCAGGCTAAAGCCAGACCTACAAAACGCTAAAGCCAGACCTACAAAATACCAACCCTAACTGTAGGTCGCGCCTTTAGGCCGACGGGCGTGGGTCGGTTCTTAGATGGCGATGTTTTTGTCAGGCTAAAGCCAGACCTACAAAATGCTAAAGCCAGACCTACAGATATACCGCATTCCAGAAAGGATAATCTTTGATATGCCTTACCAGCTGTTTGCGCAAGGGGTTAGCAACTATGTAACGAGCGATACTTATGCGATTTTCTTCAGCACGTAAAGCCCGATCGTAAAAGGCTGGCTGCCACAACCTGCCCTTACGACCAAACTGCTTATTTATCACACGTGCGCTGGCACCTTTTAAAGCCCCCACGACCACAGACAACTTATCTTCAGCGTCACCCAAGCGTAACAATCCATGAAAATGATCGGGCATCAAAACCCATGCTAACCAAGTACATTGATACTGCTGCTCATTAATAGCTATCTGCCGACAAAATAAACAAGCTGGCTCAAAATTGTTAAAAACGAGCTCTCTGTCATGAGTATTGAATGTAATAAAATACTCACCCTGCGGTTGCGTAAACCGCCCTTTCTTTAAATCATTCCATGACATGACATCACCCCTTCTATTGCTTAAACTCCCAACTTACCGGTGTTTTTTGTCAGGCTAAAGCCAGACCTACAAATTGCTAAAGCCAGACCTACACCAACCCTGACTGTAGAACGCGCCTTCAGGCCGACAAACCCAGCTCAATGCCCTGCCTGCTGCGAATCGCTGTCAGGCTAAAGCCAGACCTACACCAACCCTAACTGTAGGTCGCGCCTTCAGGCCGACAAGCCCAGCTCAATGCCCTGCCTGCTGCGAATCACTGTCAGGCTAAAGCCAGACCTACAGAAGGCTAACACCAACCCAAACTGTAGAACGCGCCTTCAGGCCGACAAGCCAGGTTCGATATTGAATTGATGTCGCGATAAAAAAAAGCGAGGCCATGAAAGCCTCGCTGGAGAACTTACGTGCGCCAATAATTATTAGCAGCCGCCACGGTTTGGAAATTAACCGCAATCACATGCGAAGCCGCCGTCAACGAATCCGCCGAATTAGCGTAATCAGGACGTAACCTATGCAACACCTCCGGATCTGGCTGAGTGTATTTAACCCCACGACGGCTTAGAGTAATTGCCAACTCAAAGCCCTCTTGCGGGGTGGCGGTAATCAAGCTGGTTAACCAAGAATCTGTCATGTTGCGCTCCTTCATTAGTAGTAGGCCAACAAAATAACAAGCTTTATACTCTGCCACCACTTGACCTCAATCAAGAAACAAAATTTCTAACCCCGCAAAACCCGCGGGCAGAGCAAGCCCCGCCACTTACAAGACCACACTAACCCATTGTAAAACAAGCAATTTCTCAAAACCAAAGCAAACGCAACTGTAAAACTGCCTAAACAAAGTTGTTTTTTTTAACTGCTGCGCTTTACAAAAACGCAAACACAACACCTGAAATATACTTAGCACGCTAACGTTAAGAATTCTAAAGTCGAATAGAAAACAATTTGTTACGGTCTAGTATAAATCACCAAGGAAAACCACTAATAACCAGTGGCTATCAAGGAATCGGCGTTAAATTATTTTAACAATTTCATAAACTAAAACCCATGAAAATGGAGGCTGGAGAGGAATTACACACACAAAAACAACAACCTTAAGCAATCCTAGCTAACAAATACAATGAATACGTGGAGCGCATAATCATGCCAAAAGAAATTACCGAAAGAGATAAGGCGTATTGGGCAACCAACCTACGCTTAATCATCATCACCATTAGCATATGGGCAACAGTCTCATATGGTTTTGGTATTTTACTACGTCCTCTTTTAATGGGTATCCACATTGGTGGAGCTGACATGGGCTTCTGGTTTGCACAACAGGGCGCAATCTTTACTTTCCTAGCATTAATCTTCTTCTACTCTTGGAGAATGAACGCGCTAGATAAAGAATACGGCCTGGAGGAGTAACCATGAGTCAATTCGCGATCAATATGATCTTTGTACTGGGCTCCTTTGTAATCTATACCTGGATTGCAGTTTGGGCACGTGCAAAGTCAACACGAGAGTTCTACATCGCCGGTGGTGAAGTTCACCCAGTAATGAACGGAATGGCAACAGCGGCTGACTGGCTGTCTGCTGCATCCTTCCTTTCGGTTGCAGGCTTGATTTCCGTTGGTTACGTTAACTCTTCCTTCATTATGGGTTGGACCGGTGGCTACGTTCTACTTGCTACCCTACTAGCTCCTTACTTACGTCGTTTCGGTACCTATACAGTGCCAGACTTCGTTGGTAAGCGTTACGACAGTAAAGCAGCACGTGTGGTTGCGGTTGTGTGCTTGATCATTATCTCGCTAACCTACGTAATCGGTCAGATGACTGGTGCTGGTGTTGCCTTCGCCCGCTTCTTGGAAGTGAGCGCTGACTGGGGTCTAATCCTCTCAGCCATCGTAGTATTCTTCTACGCAGTATTAGGCGGCATGAAAGGTGTAACTTACACCCAGGTAGCTCAGTACGTTGTATTGATTCTTGCCTTCACCATTCCT
>SMEQ01000436.1_pt1 | contig 12721 bp, 13 predicted proteins | sample 2456281 | NCBI WGS metagenome assembly SMEQ01 (sample SAMN10132596, study PRJNA489261) | soil metagenome | isolation source: day1 antibiotic-loamy sand soil ammended with raw manure from dairy cow... | place: USA | collected 2015-04-01 | reverse complement strand
TTTTTGCTCAAGTAAGGGTAAAGCACTGAGCAAGCGTAAGCGCTGTCGCCACAGTCGAAAAGTCAGTCCTGTTTCTTTGATAAATAACCGACTTAACGTTTTTTCTGCAACGCCCAAACGTTGTGCCCATTGATTGAGCGTAGCGTTTGCATCGGGGTGCTTTTGCAGCTGTGCGACAATTTTAAGTAAGCGTTTATCGGTCGGTAACGGCAACATTAATCCTGTATCGGGTGCTTGGGTGAGTTGGTCCAGCAAGACATGAGCTAAACGTCCATGCGCGCCCTGCTCATCGTATTCAACGGGTAAGTCGGCAAAAGCGCGAATCAATTCTTTGAGTAACGCACTGACCTCAACCACACGACAATTGTCGGGTGGATTGTGCAATGCTTGATTATCAATATATAAGCTGCGAATTTGCGTTTGAGTTGAGCTGCGCACCCGATGTTTGCAGCCTGCTGGGATCCAGACGGCGCGTTGCGGTGGTGCAATAAATCGACCCTCAGTTGTTTGTACTTCTAATACACCACTGATGGCATAAGAAAACTGCACCCAAGGGTGGCTGTGTCGATAACCCAGAATATGATTGGGCAGCGCTTCAATTTGTCCGTAAAGCGCACGGGGTAAGTATGTTAAGTCGCTTAGGCGCTGCTCTAAAGTTCTCTGCATGTCCGTTCATCGATATTCTTTGGCTGATTGGCGTTAGCCGGATTATTTCATATCCAGTAGAGTCGCACCATCTTGGTTTTTGTTGGTGTACAGACTATGTTTCGGCTGCGTTTACTCTTTGATAATTTCACCTTAATTCTAATTGCTGTGGTGTTGGCAGCAACTTTTATTCCGGCGTACGGTGTCGGTGCGACCTTTTTTCAGTGGCTGACCCACTTTGCCATTGCATTACTGTTTTTTTTACATGGCGCTAAACTGACACGCCAAGCCATTATTGCTGGGATCATGCATTGGCGTTTACATGTCTTAGTTTTTGCTTGCACTTTTATTGTATTTCCGTTGTTGATGTTGTCGTTACAGCCATTGATTCGGCCTGTGCTAGGCGATGAATTATGGGTGGGGATGCTGTATTTAGCGGCGCTACCGGGCACGGTGCAGTCAGCCATTGCCTTCACTTCCATGGCACGAGGCAATATTCCGGCTGCGGTGTGCGCAGCCTCGGCATCGAGTTTAGTGGGTATTTTGGTCACGCCATTATTGGTTAGGTTGATGCTGGATGCCGATGCCGATGCCGATGCCGGTACCAGTGGCATGCTGGAAGCAGTGGCTAAAATTAGCCTGCAACTTTTGCTACCTTTTTTACTGGGTCATTATATGCGTCGCTGGATTGGAGATTGGATTGACCGCAATAAAAGCTGGCTGAAAAGTGTGGATCAAAGCTCGATTTTATTAGTGGTGTACACAGCCTTTAGTGCCGCAGTGATTGGCGGGCTCTGGACTGCAGTCCCCCCTTTATCTTTGCTGATGCTTGGGGTGATCTGTTGTGTGATTTTGGCGATTGTGCTCTTTACTACCACGTGGTTGGCGCGCCGCTTTAAATTTAATAAAGAAGATGAAATCACTATTGTTTTTTGTGGCTCCAAAAAGAGTATGGCCACTGGGATTCCTATGGCGTCGGTGTTGTTTGCGGGCAGTGCTGTGGGGCCAGCGATTTTACCTTTGATGGTGTTTCATCAGATCCAACTGATGGTGTGTGCGGTGATGGCGCAACATTACGCACAACGCTGCGATGAAGATGGCGCGCAATGTACTCATTAATCAGTGATGTTGCTGACTTGAGCTGCAATAGTGCCAACACTGTAGATATTTGACGAGTACTTTGGGGTGGGTGTGGTGAGCGAAGCCATGGATGGCGTAGCGCCGGAGTTGAACCCAGGATGGGTTCGTCGACAGATAAACACTCTCCCCCGAAGTACGGTATGCACAAGGCTGATTGGAGCTACAGCTCTAGGTTAGAGTTGTACTGTGTGTGGTTTACCAGTACGCGCTAAACAGTACACGTCGACTCGCGCAGCACCCTGTTTGAGCAAGAGTTCGCTAATAATTGAACAGGTTGTGCCTGTGGTCAGTACGTCATCCACTAAAACAATATGCTTATCTTTAATCTGCGTAGCATCTGTGATTTGAAAAGCATTGTGCAGGTTAGCGCGGCGTGCTTTAGCGTTAAGACCTTGCTGGCTGACGGTTTCACGGGTGCGTAATAATAAGTGCTTAGGGTTGTTGATATTTAAAAATTTTACCAACCAATCACAGATCATTTGTGCTTGATTATAGCCGCGCTGACGTTGTCGGCGTTTTGCCAAAGGTATCGCTAAAAGCATCTGCGGACGCTGCCCGCCCTCGTCAAAGTAATACTTTAAATGCTCGACTAATAGAGCCGTTAGGAGCTGCCCATACGGCCAGTTTTGTTGATATTTAAAGCGACTGATCAGCGTATCTAGCGGGAACGTAAACTCAAAGGGCGTCAGCACCGCACTGAAAGATGGTGGATTGTGAGTGCAATCTGCGCATAACGCCTGCGGATCTGGGATGGGTAAAGCACATTGGCGGCATTGATATGACAGCCAAGGTAGATCAACTTCACAATCCTCACAGATCGCGAGTAAGCGTTGACTGGGACTATCACAGAGCAAACAAGATTGGTTGCTTTTTAACCACTGGTAAACCTTGGTAATTATATCTGGTTGACAACGCATGGCGTCTCCCTGAAAATTATTGCTATGCATCCTGCATGCCCCAAGTTTAGCAGTCGGCCGCTTAATCGCTAATATAAAGCGTGCGGCCTATAAAAAGGATAATCCATGAACGCCAGCCTGAACCCTGTGACCCGCCATAATTGGACGCTTGCTGAGGTGACCGCCCTCTTACAGCAACCCTTCAATGACTTAATCTTCACTGCACAAACAGTGCACCGTCAGCACTTCAATGCCAATCGCGTGCAAGTCTCGACTTTGTTGTCGATTAAAACCGGTGCTTGTCCAGAAGACTGTAAATACTGTCCACAGTCGGGGCACTACAACACAGGTTTAGACAAAGAAAAGCTGATGGAAGTGCAGAAGGTTTTAGAAGAAGCTCAGCGCGCTAAAGATATTGGCTCGACGCGTTTTTGTATGGGTGCGGCGTGGAAACATCCATCGGCCAAAGATTTGCCCTATGTATTAGAAATGGTCAAAGGCGTGAAAGCCATGGGTATGGAAACTTGTATGACCTTGGGCAAGCTTGATCAAGAGCAAACTCAAGCTTTAGCCGATGCGGGTTTAGATTATTACAACCATAACCTGGATACCTCGCCTGAGTTTTACGGCAATATCATTACCACCCGCACCTATGCGCAACGCTTAGAAACCTTAAGTTATGTGCGTGATGCAGGGATGAAAATTTGTTCAGGTGGTATTTTAGGTATGGGTGAATCCATTGCCGACCGTGCAGGCTTACTGATGCAATTGGCCAACCTGCCCGAGCATCCAGAAAGTGTACCGATTAATATGCTGGTGAAAGTTGCAGGCACGCCGCTGGAGAATGCAGAAGATGTCGATCCCTTTGACTTTATCCGCATGCTCGCTGTAGCGCGCATTATGATGCCGTTGTCTCATGTCCGTTTATCAGCCGGTCGTGAGCAAATGAATGAACAAATGCAATCTTTAGCATTTTTAGCTGGCGCCAATTCAATTTTCTATGGCGAAAAATTACTGACCACAGGTAATCCACAAGCTGATAAAGATATGCAGCTATTTGAGCGTTTGGGTATCAAGCCTGAAGCCCATGAAGAGTATGCCGATGAAGTGCATCAAGCAGCGATTGAGCATGCGTTGATTGAGCAGCGCGATTCCTCATTATTTTATGATGCGGCAACCCACTAAACTCAACTGTCAGCGTGCAGGTCGACTGGCCTGCCGTTAGCCTGTGATGCCCTTCTCTACTTTAATCTTGGATGACCATGAGCTTTGATCTTGCTGGCCGTTTGGCTGCCCGTCGTGCTGATAATTTGTACCGTCAACGCCCATTATTACAGAGTCCACAAGGGCCTGTAGTGCAGGTGGATGGCTATGAGTATTTAGCTTTTTCTTCCAATGATTATCTAGGCTTAGCCAATCACCCGCAGGTGGTGGACGCTATGCAGCAGGGTGCTGCGCGCTGGGGTGTGGGTGGTGGTGCTTCGCATTTAGTGATGGGTCACAGTGAGCCGCATCAGGAGTTAGAGCACGCTTTAGCACAATGGACGGGGCGTGAGCGCGCGCTTTTAATGAGCAGTGGTTATATGGCTAATTTAGCGGTGATTACAGCGCTGGTGGGGCGCGGTGATACGGTGCTGCATGACCGTCTCAACCATGCCTCTTTATTGGATGCGGGGTTGCTGTCAGGTGCGCGTTTTAGCCGTTATTTACACAATGATCTCAATAGTTTGCAGCAGCGCTTGCAGCGGGCACAGGGCAATACACTGGTCGTCACCGATGGCGTTTTTAGTATGGACGGTGATTTAGCACATTTGCCCGACTTAGCCGCGCAAGCTAAAGCGCAGCAAGCCTGGTTGATGGTCGATGATGCCCACGGTTTTGGGGTGTTGGGTCAAACGGGTGGCGGTTTAGTCGAGCATTATGGTTTGAGTGCTGACGATGTGCCGGTCTTGGTGGGTACCTTAGGTAAGTCCTTTGGTACATCCGGCGCATTTGTCGCCGGTAGTCACGAGTTGATCGAAACCTTGATTCAATTTGCGCGGCCCTATATTTACACCACCAGCTCACCTCCTGCGGTCGCCTGTGCCACTTTAGCCAGTTTAAAACTGGTGCAAACAGAGCATTGGCGACGTGAGCATGTGCAACAGTTGATCGCGCAGTTTCGTCAGGGTGCGCAGGCGTTAGGCTTAAATCTGATGGACAGCCCAACACCGATTCAACCGATCATTATTGGTGATAGCGCGCAAGCTATGGTGATGTCAGCCCAGTTGCGTGAGCGTGGTATTTTAGTGGGAGCGATTCGTCCGCCGACTGTGCCTGCGGGTAGCGCACGTTTACGTATCACCTTAACGGCGGCACATACTGCAGAACAGGTGCAGCGTTTATTGGATGCTTTAGCGGCGTGTCAGCTGGAGAGCGCTGATGAGTAAGCAGATTGTGCTATTAGCGGGTTGGGGTTTAGGTGCTGCGCCGCTACAAGGTTTAGCGCAGGCTTTGCTGGCAGTGTTACCTGACTATAGCGTCCAAGTGCAGATGCTGCCCAATATGGATGGGCACGATACCGCAGCGATCATTCAGCAGTTGGATCAGCAGCTACCCAGTGATTGCTGGCTACTCGGTTGGTCCTTGGGCGGTATGTTGGCGAGTGCTTTAGCAGCGCTGCGTCAGTCTCGCTGTGCGGGGGTGATTAGTTGTGCGAGTAATGCCTGTTTTGTTGCACGCGATGACTGGTCATGGGCCATGCCAGCTGCGACTTTTGCCCAGTTTTATGAGCTGTGTCGCAGCAATCCTGCGGCTGGCTTGCAGCGTTTTGCGATGCTGTGCAGTCAAGGTGCTGTGTCGCCACGGCAGGTTGCACGCCAGTTACAAGAAGGGGTATCGATAGACGCTTTCGCCGATCAGCTGGCTGCTTTGCAGGTGTTAGCTGAGTTGGATAATTGTCAGGCTATTCGTCAGTTTTCTGGGCCGCAATTGCATCTCTTGGCGCAGGCAGATGCCTTGGTGCCACTGGCGGCGACCACTCAAATACGTGAGTTAAATACGCAAGCACAAGTGGAAGTTCTAGGTCTGAGCCATGCCAGTGTGTGCGTTGAGCCGCAACTCTTTGCGCAACGGATCAGTGATTTTATTCAGGGTGAATCTTATGCTTGAACACCCAACTCTTACGCCTGATAAACAGCAGGTGGCAGCGGCTTTTTCACGAGCGGCGTCCACCTATGACAGTGTGGCTGACTTTCAACGTGTAGTGGGCACGCGACTGTTAAGTTTATTGCCTGAGCCGCAGCAGCCAGTACAGCGGTGGTTGGATATCGGTTGTGGCACGGGGTATTTTTGTACGCAATTGCAGCAGCGCTGGCCCACTGCGCAAGGTACGGGGCTGGACCTAGCTGAAGGTATGTTAAATTTTGCCCGTATACGCTGCCCTAATATGCACTATGTTTGTGCCGATGCCGAACACTTGCCGCTACAAGATAACAGCCAGGATGTGGTGTTCAGCAGTCTTGCTTTGCAATGGTGCAGTGATTTTGCAAGCGTCCTAGCTGAGATTCAGCGTGTACTCAAACCTGGCGGCATTGCGCTGTTTAGCAGTCTAGTAGACGGCTCATTAGTTGAATTACGCCGTAGCTGGCAGGCTGTGGATAACTTTACTCACGTCAATCAATTTAGGCCTTTAAGTCTCTATCACGAGCTCACTGCAGCTTGTGGTTTGCAGGTGCTGGATGTGCATTGCCATACGCATATCTATTACTACAGCAAGGTGCGTGAATTAACCCATGAGCTGAAACACTTAGGCGCAGACCATGTGCAAGCGGGTCGTGCTCCAGGCTTAGTCAGCCGGCAAGGCTTTCAGCGTTTATTGGATACCTATGAGGGTTACCGTCAACCTCAAGGTCTACCTGCGACTTGGCAGGTGGTGTATGGCGTATTACGGAAAAAGGATTAGGTATGGCACAGGCATTTTTTATTGCCGGTACTGACACCGATGCTGGAAAAACCAGTGTCGCTGCAGGATTGCTCTGCGCAGCCAAACAGCAAGGCCGCAGTACTTTAGCGATGAAACCTGTGGCCTCGGGCTGTGAGATGACCGATGCAGGTTTACGCAATAGCGATGCCTTAGCGTTGATTACCCACAGCACAGTGCAACTGCCCTACTCAGAAATCAATCCCTATGCTTTTGTTCCAGCGATTGCGCCACATATTGCCGCGCAAGAAGCAGGTGTTGAGCTATCTGTAGCTGATCTCCATCGCGCTGCACAGAAGGTGTTGCAGCAGCAGGCCGATTTCACTTTAATCGAAGGCGCAGGAGGCTGGCGCGTGCCGATTTCTGCAACCGAGTTCCTATCTGACTTTGCTATAGCTTTGCAGTTACCCGTTATTTTAGTGGTGGGTGTGAAACTTGGCTGTATTAATCATGCCCTCTTGACCGCGCAAGCTATTCTGCACGATGGCTTGGAGTTATCCGGCTGGGTGGCGAATGTGATTGATCCGCATTGCGCACGTTTAGCAGAAAATATTGCGACTTTACAGCAACTGATGCCGGCACCTTGTTTGGCACAAGTGCCTTATTTGGTTGTAGCTAATGCAGAGCATGTAGCGGAACATTTAACATCAGTAGTTTTTAATCATACTTTATCTTGCCTATCAGGCACTTAATTAAATTATACGGTTGTAGCTGTTGTTTTATCCATATATTAAAATTATGTTATATAACTGATTTACTCTATAAAGTGACCTATGAATAGATGGTTTGTTTGTTAGTATGTTTTTAATAGTTGCTTAATAATAAGTATTAATTATTTTTATAGAATCAGTTTAAAGGTGCCTGTATTAAGCTCAGTTACAGTTTAAAACTGGATATTTTTTATGTTTTGCGTACACTCCCTTGTGCTTAAAACAGCATTACTTTAGGGAGATAGACAATGTTGAAGAAAACATTACTTGCGGCACTGGTGCTGGGTGTGACCGCGACTGCAGTACAGGCCAATGAAGTATCAGGTTATGCAGCCTACAGCTTGGGTCAAACTGACTCAAAAGGCTTCAATACTAAGAAGAAAATAGGCCATAAAGTTGTTGTCGGCTTACAAGCTAATGAGTTTGTTGGGCTGGAAGCACAATACACTGATCTGGGTAAGCCGAAAGATAAGTTTACCGTGCGAGATTCTGGCGCTTTATACAATGTAAAAGGTACTGCACAGACGCGCGGTATTGGTGGTAATTTAGTGGGTACTTTACCTTTAAACGACTTTAAGGTTTTTGCTAAAGTTGGCTACCACCGTATGGAAACAAAGGTGAAAGTTAAAGTTGCTGGCTTGGGTTCTGCAAGTGCTAAAGAGCGTGAGTGGGTGCCCTCTGTTGGTTTAGGCGGTGCGTATACTTTGACACCTGAGCTGGATGTTATTGCTGAATACGAGCGCTACAAAGATGTTGCTGATGATTACAACGTCGATTTTGCCTCTGTTGGTATTCGCTACAAGTTCTAAGTGATCAGGTACAGCTGCTGTTGTAATAACGGCAGCTGTCTTACGTAGTTAAGGCTGCACCACTAAGTTGTTAAAAAGTAAATCTTCCACCAAGGGTTGCCCTTCTTCTTGATTGAGCACTTGCCTGACCTGCTCTAATGCAGCTTTTCTCACTGCTTCTTTGCCTTCGGCTCCTTGCATATTTTCATCACTTTGTTGGGCAAACAGTTGAATCAATTGATCCCGAATCAATGGCTCGTGATATTCAACGCTGGTCACATGTTCCGCCTGCACACGCAAAGCAATATCGGCCTTATAGTATTTAAGTTTGGTGCCTGCGCCGTAGTTACCAACCAGTGCTGGGGTTAAGCTCACATAGGCTGTTTGTGTTGGGGGAGTGGCTGCATCCTCTGCATAGGCTGCGCTGCTCATCGATAATACTAATAATAAAAGTGATACATATTTCACGCCAATAACTCCAAAATACCAATAAGCACATCTGTGCGAAGCCTGTGATTGCTGTGCCTAGCCTATAGGATCTGTATCCAATTGTGCATGCATCTATGCTGCCATTTTTGCATATATTCTACGTCATCCCTCTTATCACTAAGTCGTGCCCTACTATTGGAGGGTGCTGTAGCGCTCTTTAGCCTATGGTGAGTTATCAGGTGCAGTGCTAAAAAGAGAGTGAAACGTTCTTGAATTCTTTTAGCCAGGTGGATGATGATCAAATTAACAGTGTTATACGGGCATCCTCTTGTGCCTGATGATTTTGAGGCTTATTACCGCGCTACGCATCGACCTTTACTTGCTGATGTACAGGGTATACAGCGTGCTGAATTAACGTTGTTCTGCACACAGGCAGACGGTTCTTTACCGGCCTACTATCGTATGGCTGAACTGTATTTCGCGACGCAAGCACAGATGGACACTGCATTAGCTTCTGCAGCGGGTCAGATTCTTGTGGCTGATATTGAAAATTTTGCGACTGGTGGAGTGACCGTATTGGTTGGCCATGTCGCTGCATGATTATTTCAATCATTACATAGCAGGTGAACTATGACACAAGCCATTGAATATCAAGGCCGTTGTTTTTGTGGTGCTGTGGGGTTAACCGTTACCGGTGAGCCACAAGCAATGGGTTATTGTCATTGCGAGTCATGTCGGCATTGGTCTGCAGGACCAGTCAATGCTTTTACGCTGTGGCAGCCTAGCGCGGTACAGGTCAAGCAAGGGCGTGAACATATAGCTCGCTATAACCAGACGCCAGGCAGTACACGCTGCTGGTGCATGCTTTGTGGTGGGCATCTATTCACCGAGCATCCACAGATGGCTTTAACGGATGTGTATGCAGCGATTATTCCTACATTAGATTTTCAACCCAGCGTGCATGTGCATTATCAAGAAACAGTGCTACGCATGGATGATGGTTTGCCAAAAATGCGTGATTTGCCCAGTGAAATGGGTGGAAGTGGGGATATTATGCCGGCTTAATGCTTTAGTTGAAGCTATAAAGAACACTGTTGTACTAAAAGAGTTAGTCGTATAGTGGTGAAAGTTTTTTATCATTGTATAGGCTAAATAACATGTTGCATCGCATAGTCGTGGTTGGGGGTGGCGCCGGTGGTTTGGAGTTAGCCACTCGCCTGGGACGCACGTTAGGCAAGCGTAAAAAAGCTAAAATCACCTTGGTGGATGCTAATTTAACGCATATTTGGAAGCCATTACTGCATGAGGTGGCGACGGGCTCCCTTAACAGCACAGATAATGAGCTTAATTATGTGGCGCAAGCGAAGTGGAATCACTTTGAGTTTCAGATTGGTCGGTTTTCAGGCATTGATCGTAGCGCTAAAGTGATTGAGTTGAGCGCTACAGTCGATGAAAAAGGTCATCAACTCGTGCCCGCCCGCAGCTTAAATTACGATACTTTAGTGATTGCGGTGGGCAGCTTAACCAATGATTTTGGCACGCCAGGCGCTGCTGAACATTGTATTTTCTTGGACAGTCCACAGCATGCCTTAAACTTTCACCGACGTTTATTAGGCGCATATCTCAGTGCCCATGCGCACAGTGAAACCGATACTGCAGTGAATATAGCCATTGTGGGTGCAGGTGCTACAGGAGTTGAGTTGGCGGCTGAGTTACGACGTGCTTCACAGCAATTGTCCGCTTATGGTTTAGATAATATTCAGCCTGATAATATGTGTATCACCTTGCTTGAAGCCGGTCCACGTGTGTTACCTGCCCTGTCTGAAAAAATTGCCAGCGAAGTGCATCAGCAACTTCTTAAGCTGGGTGTGCAGGTCAAGCTCAATGCCGCAGTTGAAACTATTACTGCAGAAGGCATGCATATTAAAAGTGGCGAGTTTATTCCTGCAAGTTTAAAAGTGTGGGCTGCAGGTGTGCGTGGACCTAAATTTTTGACTGAGCTGGACGGCTTAACCACCAACCGCATTAACCAGTTGGTGGTACGCACGACATTACAGACGACGCTGGATGACGATATTTTTGCTTTAGGTGATTGTGCTGCCTGCCCTTTGAGTGAAGGCAGTGATAAAAATGTACCGCCTCGAGCCCAGTCCGCACACCAGCAAGCAAGCTTTTTAAATAAAGCGCTCGCCTTAAAGTTACAAGGTAAAGCCCTGCCCCGTTATCAGTACCGTGATTATGGCTCATTGGTGTCACTGTCCAATTACAGTGCAGTGGGCAATATTATGGGCGGCTTTATGCGCACCGTGAACGTAGAGGGTTGGATGGCGCGTATGTTTTATATTTCCTTATATCGTATGCACCAAGTTGTGCTCTACGGTGTTTTTCGTACCGCCTTGATTATGCTCAGTGATCGTATTGGTCAGCGTACGCATCCTCGTATGAAGCTGCACTAAGCTGATTTTTATATGTAAAGATAGGCTGCTGCTATCAAGCTAGCCTAGCTTTCAGTTTGTATATTAATTTTTAAATAATAAAATTATTTCTGTTACAATATTTAATTAAAGCTATACGGCCTTATTTATATATAAATAAGGCACAGTGCCATCACTCATTTGTATATAGTGACGCTTTATAGTTTTATGATTTATAATTTATTGTGTTGTTGTTAAAAAGTCACAATTTTATATAAGTCAGCCTAAGGTATGGTTTTTGGTGTTTCCAGTCTGTTGTAGGCATCAAATGAAAATCGTAGCTTGGTTTTTGTACTGCTGCAGCTTTTGCACACATCACATTGCTATGAAATAGGCTAGAATATCAGTCGCCTCTTGGCTTTAAAACTAGAGTTTCATACTGTCATCTTGCTTTGCGTCTGGTGTCGACCGATATCAGTCTTGACGCAGTCTCCTGTGAGCCGCTGAGCTGCGTATGAAGTGTTTTTTAGCGGATGCGTGTAGTTTTTCAAGCTAAATGTCGTTGATTTTGCTACCGTTGTCTGAAAATAAAATCTGTGGGTGGTTGCGTTTGCATGGCTGAGGCGCGCCTACTGCTTCAATTTAGATCTGAGCTGTATATAATGGTTTGGTTAGTTAATAATTTATAGGTCTTAATATTTGGTAATAAATGATAGTAAGTTTTCAGTTTTAATATAAAATTAATAGCTATTAAAGAGTTCTTTTTCAATTATGGATAAAATATTGATCGTGGATGATGAACCCTTTATTGTTGAAGAGCTTGTAGAGTTCTTCAGTGACGCAGGGTTATCATGTATTGGATGTACAAGCTCAAGCGAGGCCATAAGGATTTTTCATGAAGATGAGCATATTAGTATCATACTAAGTGACTATCGCATGCCAGAAGTGAATGGTATTCAGCTTATTGAAATGCTCTCTAGATCAAAACGTCAAGAACGTGTTTTAGGTAGTATCTTATTTACCGGCGATGCTGATAAAGACGATATAGTCGCAGCATTACGTGCGGGTATATCTGATTATTATTCTAAACCTTTGGATTTAGATTTATTACTCTCTGGGGTTAAACGGCTGCAAGCTAGCTTAGCAACACAGCGTAAGGCTCTAAGTGCGCAATTAATTACAGAAAGATTGTCAGAAATGACATCAACACTGCTTGAATTACAAGCGGGTGTTGATCGCTGGAATGTTGATCAAGACGATACTGCAAATCCTGAAAAAGACTTAGCTCACCAACAGCAGCAAGTTCCCGGTTTATCTTTACTTTCTCCGCGACAAGTCGAAGTGGCTCATTTAATTGGGCGTGCTATGACGAACTATCAGATTGCTTGTGAACTCGGGATTTCTGAAAACACAGTTAAACTCTATGTGTCTCAAGTTCTAAAAGCGACTAATATGCCGAGCAGAACTAAGCTTGCTATTGCTTTAGGTTTAACTTCAAACTCATAAAGCACTTTGAAGTTAAATCTCTAGGGTCAAGTTCTGAGTTGTATAGATTATAAGCGTATTGTTGTTTGCTTGCGTATGACAATCTCGCCATCCATTTCCGGTAGGCTTGGTATTTTTATACCCAAGATATTAATTGTTGGGATGATAGCGCGTTCATTTTCTGTGCCAGTTGAACGCGCTATCATCCCAACAATTAATATCTTGGGTATAAAAATACCAAAGATATTAATTG
>SMEQ01000435.1_pt1 | contig 12743 bp, 12 predicted proteins | sample 2456281 | NCBI WGS metagenome assembly SMEQ01 (sample SAMN10132596, study PRJNA489261) | soil metagenome | isolation source: day1 antibiotic-loamy sand soil ammended with raw manure from dairy cow... | place: USA | collected 2015-04-01 | reverse complement strand
CCCAAACTTTTCTCTCCTTTTTTTCTCTTCATCCGATTTAGGATCGATGATTTCATAATCATTGAAATCAAGCGCATACTCTTCGATCATTTTTTCGATCTTGGCACGTTCACCTAAAAGAATTGGAAAAGCAATGTTTTCATCAGCAGCAAATTGAGCTGCTTTCAAAATTTTATAATTATCTGCTTCCGCAAAAACAACTTTCTTCGGATTGCTTTGTGCCTTCAGCGTTAAATCTCGTATTAATTTGGTGTCTAGCCCCAAACGCGTTTTTAATTCGTGCTCATAAGCATCCCAATCGGTAATTGGGTTTTTAGCTACACCAGAATCCATCGCTGCTTTTGCAACAGCTGGAGCCACGTAGTAGATCAAACGAGCATCCAATGGTTTGGGGATGATTTGTTCTCTACCAAATGAAATGTTTTTATCGCCATAAGCTTCAATCACTTCTTCGGGTATAATTTCTTTCGCTAAAGCAGCGATGGCTTTAACCGCAGCCAACTTCATCTCTTCGTTGATAGTTGTTGCTCGAACATCTAAAGCGCCTCTAAAAATAAACGGGAAACCCAATACATTATTCACTTGGTTCGGATGATCGGATCTTCCTGTAGCCATGATAATATCTGGTCGAGCAGCCATGGCATCCTTGTATGTAATTTCTGGATCTGGATTCGCCAACGCGAAAACAATCGGGTTTTCCGACATGGAATTCACCATCGCTTTGGAAACGATATTTCCTTTTGACAAACCAACAAATACGTCTGAATTCACAAAAGATTCTTCTAAAGTTACATCTTCTTTGTGAATTGCAAACTCTTGCTTTTCTTGTCCTAATCCGGTTCGATTTTCATGCAAAAGACCTTTGCTGTCAAACATGAAAATATTTTCTCGCTGAGCACCGAGGGACATGTATAATTTAGCACAAGAAATTGCTGCAGCACCCGCTCCAGAAATAATTATCTTGACTTTTTCAATTTCTTTTTCACACAACTCCAAGGCGTTAATCAATGCTGCTGAAGAGATGATTGCCGTTCCGTGCTGATCGTCGTGCATCACGGGTATATCTAGCTCTGCCTTCAACCTTCTTTCGATTTCAAAAGCCTCTGGTGCTTTTAAGTCCTCCAAGTTAATTCCGCCGAATGTTGGTGAAATTGCTTTTACGGTTTGAATGAATAGCTCGGTATCTGAAGCATCAATCTCAATGTCAAAAACATCAATGTCTGCGAAAATTTTAAAAAGCACTCCTTTTCCTTCCATTACTGGTTTGGAAGCCAAAGGTCCAATGTCACCCAAGCCAAGAACAGCTGTTCCGTTTGTGATAACAGCAACTAAATTGCCTTTGGAAGTGTATTTATAAACATCGTCTGGATTTTCTGCGATTTTAAGACATGGCTCTGCCACACCAGGAGAATAAGCTAAAGATAAATCACCAGGAGTAGAGTATGGTTTGGTTGGAATGACTTCAATCTTACCGGGTCTTCCCGAGGAGTGATAGTCCAATGCGTCTTGTTTACGAATCTTTGCCATTTTTGGTAATTTTATAAGATAACAAATTTACATAAAAAAAGTGGACTGAATTAACAGTCCACTTTCTAGTTTTATTTAATTGAGAAAGGATTACTTCACAATCGTCAATGTGTTTTGAGTTTTATTATCGTTAACATAAACGTTCACAAGGTATTGCCCTGCACTTAAATCAGAAGTATTCAGGGTCTCTTGGATGTTTCCAACTGCATTGTTTACAGAATGTGACTGTAAAACTTGCCCCAACATGTTCACCACTTCGTATTTCACATTCGCTTCCGTCGTTAAGCTCAATTGAAGGGTTGCAGTGTTACTCGTTGGATTTGGATAAATTGCAAGACCGATTTCATTGTCTAAATTCGTTGTATTCAAGATGCTTAATTTCACCAAGCCTATATAGTCTTTAAAAGAACCAAAATCAAAACTTGGTTTTACATCTTCAACAATGACGTTTCCGCCTTGTCTAATTCTATAACCAAACCCACCATTTGGGTTGGTCCCATACTGCATTCCATCACTGTAAGAATCTTTCAAACGCAATGAATAACATCCTGTCTCAGTCAAAACGATGTCGTGTGCTTTTGCTTTCAAAGCGTCTAAACCGCCAGCATTGTTCCCATTTCCAGCGTATGGACCAAAGTCAAGAATACTGTTTCCATAACTTTCTTTAAAGAATCTACCAGAAGTTTCACCCGGGTAGTTATCCGTTAAAACCTCCAAAGTAATGTTCGGATCACTCAACAAAACGGCACTTTTAACGATCGTTGAAACGTAATCAGCTGCTCCAACACCAGTCGCTTGGTTGTCTACACTTAATAATTTAATTCCTACTTCAGCATTCGGTGTCGTAAAATATTCTAAAATTGGAAGGGTTATCGTTTTTGTTGATAAGGCCTCTACTGTTTCAACAAATTCGAATTGTCCTTTAGATTGACCATTAACTGTATACTCAAATTTCATTCTACTGATTGTCAACCCGTTATTTTGAAGCTTAACCTGAGGTTGAATTGAAGTCCAATCATCACAACCAACATTCAACTCATTCATAACTGTTATCAAACTAATTTCACCTGCCGGCACGTTGATGTATGTTGGATCAACCTGAGCACCTGTAAGTATTTGACTAGTCGTTGTTGTTTGTTTTCCATTATGAAGAATCGAGTAGAATTTAAGGTTATTCATATCTAAATCATTCGAATTAATGGATTCAGGTAATGTAAATTGATACTCTTTGGTGATAACACCTGATTGATCAGCATCTATTTGATCTCCCCAAATACCACCTGTGTTCACAAAACCTCTAAACATGTGTTTGTGTTCGTATTTACCATCTGGTAAAATCGCTGATGGATTTAAGTTTGCTCCCGTTTGCTGAGAAGCCAATCCATCTTGAAGAATTCCTACATTTAAAAAATGCTTGGTTCCTGCAGCTTGTGCCTGTGTATAAAATACTTCGACTTTTACCGTTAAAACTCGTGTTGTGTAATCGATTTCAGCTGACATGGCAACATTTGCTGCAGCCTGATCAGACAAAATGTTATCTACCAACCCTTGCCATTGACCTCTATCGGCCCAAAGCTCACCCGCCACTGCAGTTCTTTGAACAGATCCAGTAGGGTAACCGTCTGGAGCAAAAAATGAATTGATTGCATTTCCTGCCGTTGTTCTATAGTCCGGAGTCGCATCGGCATATCCACCAGCATGAATATTTACTAAGATTACTTTTCCTGGATTAGCTTCTGCAATTTCATTTGCTATTTTATGTCCAGCGGGACAATAGACGCATTTAATTCCTGTAAGCTCCTCTAGTACAACAGTTTTATACCCTTGTGTTTGAGAAACGGGAAGGCTTTGTCCAAAAAGCGTTGCACCTATAAATAGGAAGCTAGAGAGTGTAAATAAGGATTTTTTCATATTTATTATAGTTTTGTTTTAAATTCAAAACTAAGTTATTAATCTTTCATAAAATGAAAATAAGTAGATTTACTCTTGGAAACCTAAATAGAGATTTTCACGAATTTAGCTGCATTAAATGGGTCGTTTCCAATTTTGGAATCCTTACTTTTGCAAAAGAAAATTAACACACATGAAGTATTTGATCGTAGGTCTTGGAAACCCTGGTTTAAAGTATGAAAACACAAGGCATAACATTGGTTTTAAAGTGTTAGAAGCTTTTGCAAAGGAATTAGATGCAAACTTCACTCTTCAAAAGCATGCAGAAGTTGCGCATATTAAATTCAAAGGAAGGCAAATTATTCTCATTAAGCCAACGACTTTCATGAATTTAAGTGGAAAAGCTGTGAATTATTATCTTCAACAAGAAAAGGTTCTCAAAGAAAACATGTTGGTAATCACAGATGATTTAGCGCTTCCATTTGGAAAGCTACGCATGAAACTAAAAGGAAGTGACGGCGGGCACAATGGTTTAAAAGACATTCAGGCCACCTTAAACTCGAGTGAATATTCTCGTTTGAGGTTTGGTGTAGGAAGTGAATTCTCGAAAGGACAACAGGTTGATTATGTTTTAGGTGAATGGTCAGATGAAGAAAAGGCGACTTTAAAAGAACGCATTCAAATCGCTACTGAATTCATTAAAGGCTTTACAACGATTGGCTCTCAACTCACCATGACCAATTGGAACAATAAATAATTTCTATGAAATTTACTTTTTGGAAAGCGCATCTTGCCTTATTTTCAGTAAATGCTTTATACGGGGCTAGCCACGTCTTGGCAAAAGGAATTATGCCAACCTATCTAACGCCAAATGTCTTTATTTTATTACGCGTACTAGGTGCTACTCTACTTTTTTGGATTGTTCGTGCTTTTTTACCCAAAGAGAAAATTGCACGAAAAGATTATCCGCTTTTAGTAGCAAGCGGCTTGTTTGGGGTTGCCATCAACCAATTGTTTTTCTTTCATGGTCTGAATTTATCTTCTTCTATCAATTCTGGAATTATCATGACTATGAATCCTATTTTGGTGGTAATTCTCGCTTATTTCTTATTGAAAGAAAAGATAACGAGCCTAAAAATAGGCGGTATTATACTTGGGGCAACAGGGGCAATCTTACTGACCTTAACCAGTTCCAAAATAACAGGAGACTCTTCCTTGGGAGATCTTTTTTTATTAATAAACGCTTTGAGTTATGCGGTTTATTTAGTGATTGCAAAACCTTTGATGCAAACCTATTCTCCTTTAACTGTGATTACCTATGTCTTTACTTTTGGACTCGGCTTCATTCTCCTTTTTCCCCCAACCGTTACAGATCTTTTTATTACGAATTTCAGTGCTATCCCAATTGATGCCTGGGTTAAAATCGGTTACGTAATCGTCGGTGTTACCTTTTTAACTTACCTACTCACCATGTACGCACTCAAACACTTAAGCCCATCTGTATCCAGTTCGTACATTTATTTTCAACCCGTTTTAGTGATTTTATTTGCTGTGTACTTTAGTTATATCGGAATTGCTGAGGATTACACAGACACCATTACTTGGGAGAAAATGGGGTACATGCTTTTAATTTTTACAGGTGTTGGCTTAACATCTTACCGCAAACATAAGACACTTATTTAAACAACTCTTTAAAGGTTTAATACTCTATTTGTGTGTATTTTTTAATCAACTCATGATGGTCTTCCATCAATTTGTAGTATTTTGATCGCCAATATTCTGCAGAATCACCAAGAATATCAATCGTTTTAGATTCTTTAATAACTGGTTTCAACTCTTCAATCTCAGAATAGAAATCATAGTGAATTATTTTTCCAATGTCTAAAATAAAATCAATTGGTGCATTTGGATTTTGGAACAGGTGGTAAATCCACCTTCTACTTTTTCCTAGTTTTTCAACTACTTTCGTGATGCTATAGCCGCTATCACGGATAGCTTTCTCAACTATTTGTCCTTTGTGTTGCATTTAATAAGTAGATTTTGTTTTATTTATCATAAGTCATAACGTAAAGTAAGCAAGAAGAGTTGAGTAAACAAAATTTAAATGGTTTTTTTTGCACTTTTCTGAAATTTTAAATCGCTCGACAAACGCTAGTTTATTTTAAAGTATTGGGAATCATTCGGATTTAAAAACACATCTGCTTTTTCGCAAATGAGGGTGATTTGTAATTTTCAATTAACTTTGCACCAAATAAATACATCAAATATAAAATTATGAGTTTTAACGAACTTTCTAGTCAAGAAATTCAACGTCGAGAGACTTTGACCAAGCTACGTCAGATGGGAATTGAACCTTATCCTGCGGCGTTATATCCTGTAACCGACTACGCTTCTAAAATAAAGGAAAGTTTCGAAGAAAATAAAGAGGTTGTCATTGCGGGTCGCATGATGAGCCAACGCGTAATGGGAAAGGCTTCTTTTGCTGAAATACAAGACAGCAGCGGAAGAATCCAAGTTTACTTCAACAGAGATGAAATCTGTCCAGGTGAAGACAAAACTTTATACAACGAGGTTTTTAAAAAATTACTGGATTTAGGTGACTTTATCGGTATCAAAGGGTACGTTTTTAAAACGCAAGTTGGTGAGATTTCAGTTCACGTGAAAGAGTTTACTTTGCTTGCAAAATCTTTAAAGCCATTGCCGGTTGCGAAAATTGACGAAGACGGCAAAGTTCACGATGCATTTACAGATCCTGAATTGAGATACAGACAACGGTACGTTGATTTAGTAGTGAATCCACACGTAAAAGAAACGTTCATCAAAAGAACCAAAGCGATGAACTCCATGCGTCAATTTTTCAATGAAAAAGGATACATGGAAGTCGAAACTCCGATTTTACAACCAATTCCAGGCGGTGCAGCGGCAAGACCGTTTATGACACATCACAATGCATTGGACATGCCTTTGTACTTGCGTGTTGCGAATGAATTGTATTTGAAAAGATTGATCGTTGGAGGGTTTGATGGCGTTTATGAATTTGCCAAAGATTTCAGAAATGAAGGAATGGACAGAACGCACAACCCGGAGTTTACCGTGATGGAAATCTATGTTGCTTACAAAGATTACAATTGGATGATGGATTTCACCGAGCAAATGATCGAAAAAGTAGCGATGGATGTTTGTGGTCAAACCAACATCACCGTTGGCGACAAACAAATTGAATTGAAAGCTCCGTATGCACGCGTTACCATGCGCGATTCGATACTCCATTTTACAGGATTTGACATCAACGGAAAGACGGAGAAAGAATTAGCAGAAGCTGCGAAATCAATGGGAATTGAAGTGGACGAGTCCATGGGGAAAGGAAAATTGATTGACGAAATGTTTGGTGAGAAATGTGAAGCAAATTACATTCAGCCGACTTTCATTACGGATTACCCAGTGGAAATGTCTCCGTTGTGTAAAAAACACCGCGACAATCCTGAATTAACCGAGCGTTTTGAGTTGATGATTAACGGGAAAGAAGTTGCCAATGCGTACACCGAGTTGAACGACCCAATCGATCAGCGCGAACGTTTTGAAGAGCAGATGTCGCTTTCTGAAAAAGGAGACGATGAAGCCATGTTCATTGATCAAGATTTCTTGCGTGCATTGGAATACGGAATGCCGCCAACTTCAGGTATGGGAATTGGAATTGACCGTTTGGTGATGTTGTTAACCAACAATTCGTCCATTCAAGAAGTTCTTTTCTTCCCTCAAATGAGAATCGAAAAATTCAACTCTGGACCAGACTTAAAATCATTTGAAGCAATTGGAATTCCACAAACATGGACAGAAATTGTGTACAAAGCTGGATACGAATCAGCCGAACAAGTTTTAGAATCAAAAGCAACGGCAGTTCATCAAAAACTGAACGGTTACCGTAAGAAAATGAAGTTGGAAATTCCAGCACTTCTTATTGAAGACGTAGAAAAATGGTTTGCATAAACCGTTGAAAATATATTTTATAAGAAAAAGCAATCCGATTTGGGTTGCTTTTTTTGTTTGAATATTATTTAGCTTGATACAATGCGTTGATTTTTTCTAAATTCGGAGTTGAATCCAATTCGAAAAAATATTCCAATTGCCATTTTTGAGCTTGCAAAGCTTGTTTACTTTCAACCACATCCCAAGTTGGGTAAACCCGAAACGCTCGTTTGCCTTCTTTCTTTTCGGTAGAAATGATTCCTTTTTGAATTAAAATGGATTTTGGAAAGACAAATTGTCCTGATTTTCCTTCACAATGAACGTTTACAATGAAAAAATCAAATTCATCACTTTCCTCGAATGGTTCAATTGGTCCTCCTAGGCTTCGTTTCCAAAACGTCACAAATTGTCCGAGCTTTTTGGGTGTAATTTTAGCACTTCGACTGACGATGTTAAATCCATTCATTGAGAAGCGACAGGCATCGTATTCTTTGCTTTCTGCATCGACCTGAAGATTGGAAATCGGCAGGTTGAAAGGATTGTAAATTGCTGATTTAATATGGGTTAAATTATCATTCATGCTTAGAACTTGTAATCGCCATTTTGTTCCACTTGAAACTTTAATTCTTTTGGATCAGAGATGAACTGATCGTAACCGATTTTAAGGTTTTCCCAAAAAGAAATTAGTTCTTTGTTTGAGCCGTAGCTTGATTTGTACGAACGCATGTTTGCATCATTCATCTTAAATGGGAAAACGTAAACTGGAATTTTAGTCTGTCCGTTGTTCTTCGCATGAATTGCCAATACATAGATTTCCTTGATTAAATTATCCGTCATCGGCAAACAACCAATCGTGACGCAAGAACCGTGAATAAAAATATCGCCGCCTAAATTGGGAGACTTGCTTTTTCGTTTATCAGCCAAATTCGGATAGTTGATTCCCAAAGATAAATAATAATTGCTGGTTGGATTGAAACGATCGAGGTGATAAAATCCTTCTGGAACTTGCAAATCGCCTTGTTTTCTTTTCGGTCCTAATTTCCCAGATCGCGCACAGACATCATAGGAACTAATCTTTATGTAGGTCGATTCCGTTTTGTTTTTGGCATAAACATCCAATAGGTCGTTGTCTTTATATGCAACCAAGATTAGATTGATTTTCCCGAGTGAAATTTGATTCTCTTTCAACCTTTTTTCCAACGCAGTTTCTTTTTCCGAAATTGCCGTTCTTACCCTTGAAAACCTCTTTTGTTCTGCTAGAAAGTCAGATTGGAGTGTGAAAGAAAATAGAAATATAATGAAAATGGAGGTGAGAATAGAGATGGATGCTGTTTTTTTCATAGGTGCGTTAAACTGGGATGGTTTTAGAACGGTTGGATGTTTAGTTTAGTGTTTTTTGAGTAAGGGTTATTTTAGGCGAGGCGTTTTGTTTGGCGATTTTAACGGTTATGTGTATGAAAGCAACGCTGAAAATACGCGATGACATTTCGGATTATACGCAAGCCCAATTTCCAAAAACAGCCAAACCTCCGTGATAGCTAGGACTTGAGTTATTTATTACATTGCTATCCCCAGTGCCTTCACTCGAATAGACCCTTTATTGTGTTCATTGGCAGAAACATTTTCCCGCTATCAGGTAATTTAATAAATCCATATTTATCGTAAAATCTTACAGCATCTTCGTCGATTGGGTCAACTACAACAGCAAATGAGCCAATACTTTTTGAAATTTCGCAGCTTCTTTTTAAAGCATCTACTAGCAATAGTTTTCCAATTCCTTGCTTTTGAAATCTATTATCTATTGCCAAACGTCCAAGTAGAGTAGTGGGAATTGACTTATATGAATTCGGTAGTTTCTTTTGAAAGTCTTTTGGAATCAGCTCTTGTGATATACTGTTATTCGCTAAAGTGTAATAACCTTTCAATAAATCAGTCTCCTTATCATTCAGAACGAAGCAAGCGGATAATTTTCTTTTGATGTCTTGATTAGCTTGTTTATGCAAATAATCATCAAGCATATCATTTCCGCACGAAAATTCCTTTTTTCTATGAGCTGAATTTAAGTTTTCGGTTAGTCCGTTCATTGAGCTATAATTGAGCTAAAAGCGCTTTGTATTCATTCGCAGCATTGATAAGATTTTCATTTGCGTTCGGTGAATTAGTGATTGCATCAAAGAATATTTCACGATCTCTTTCTGATGCAATAATCTGCTCTTTTTCTGAAATGATTTCTTTAGCTTTTTCTTGTACGGTTAAAACGATAAAATCGGTTAGACTTCTGTATCCACCAACTCGTGCTGCTCTTTCAAAAAATACTTTCTGTTCTTTTGATAAACGTGTGTCAAATCTCGCTTGCTCCTGTTTTGTTACTTTCGTTGCCATAATTGTAAGTTTACTAAAATCAAATGTACGTATAAAACACGTACTGAGCAAATAATTGTACGGTTATTTTCCGCAATTACTCTTTTTTCCATATTGCGGTTCTGATATGTTTTGTTTGTTATTTTTTTGCTTACGATATACGTTCAAAATATTATGTAGCAAAATCTAGGTTTCCAAAACCAAGGAGCATGGAATCACAGCGTCTGTTGTAACTAGCTTTTATTTAACTGTATCCAAATCAAACAGTTCGTATTTTCTATAATTCTCTTCTTTTGAACCTAAAACTGGATTCTTCATCTTAAAATATTTCTCAAAATCTTTATTATTTTTGAGATTATAACGATACGATTTTAGACTATCAAATTTCATCGTTTTTGCAGAAAGGTTATAAGCCCTGTATTTCTGATAATTGACATACGTGTATCCTTTATCAAACCCAGGTTCTGAGCCAGTTTCTTTTACGATTAGATAGGTTCCGAGAGGATCATTTTCTATTGCTACCGGTTCATGTTGTTCATTCAACAATATTTCAAATTTATTCTCTTTAAAACCTAGAATTAAATTCACTGCTCCAGCAAAGTCACCTTTATCTTTTAGGTATAATAAGGGTTTGTTATTCTCTGTTTTAAACAAAATGAAATACTGAGATTTTAATTGGTTTACATTTTGGATGTGCTTATTTTTAATTGTGTCGAACGAAACACTTACAGATTCAAATGAATAGGTAGTGCCATTCATATTAATATCAACAGTCTTTGAATCGTAAAGTGTACGAATAGAAAAAGTGTCTAATACTCCATTGTTATCAAAATCAAAAATCTGCGTTTCAATTAAAGTTGAGAATGGTTTTTTCTCAGAAACTGTTTCAACTGTGGAAACAGTTTTCTTTTGAGGGATAGTTCCCTTTTTCTCATTACTAGTGCATCCAGTTATAAGTAAAAGTGAGGTAACAAGTATTTTATATCTATTCATTTTCTGAGATTACTTACAACGTTTAGTATATGGAAAGTAGGCGATTTCGAAGCACTAAACTTTCAGTTAAGCACACGATTTGACACGGGCCCAAACTTTTGATTTCACTACTGCTTTGCCTATTTTTATGTCCATTGTTATGGGCTTTTTTCTTTTATCTTTTCTTCTACTAGTTTCCACCAAACAGATTTCGGATGTGTTAAATCAGAATCTATCAAATAATTAGATATCCTTTCACAATAGAACAAACTTGGTGTCATTACTTGCATACAATATCCCATTGAATGACTCAATCGATAATCAGATTTCGGAAGTGTATTAACTTGGTCAATATTCAATTCGTAAAATTTGTCGATTATTGATTGAACATCAAAATCCATTATTTCACTTTCCGTAGGACTATGTTTTTCGTTGTTGTAAAAACCCTTTATATATCCGTTGCCATTTTCTATCCACAGAACAAACGCTTTCTCACTAGGTAATGAGCCATTACCATAAATATTCTTAGATAGGATAATAGTGTCAACACCCTTATTTTTAAGGTCACAACTAAATATTTCGGGCAAAGTATCTATCGCAACTATTCCAGCCCGATTCCAACAATTGTTTATATTTCGAGTTTTAAATTCACAATCAGAGGCATATTCAATTTGATAGATCGAATCTTTAACTCTCCAATGTTCTGACTCCTGATTTGTGTCCATATTATCAATTGTTGTCAAATAACCACAGCCAATAGGAACATAATTGCCACGAATTTCTAACAGATAAATGAGTTTTACAGGCGCAACTCTTTTTTGGTCATAATCGAAAATATGTACAATTGTTCCAGTATCTCCCGACTCAGGATAAAAATTTACCCAAGCTCTTTCTCCTGACTTCTTCTTAATTTCTTTACTAGGCCAATTTAAATTCTTGGACTTATTTATCGTAGTATAAATTCCTCCTTTACTCCATATTTTCACTTCTTGACCTATTAGACTTTTTGCATTTTCTTTTTTGCAATAGTCTAATTTTCCGTCATCTCCCCATATTCTTTGTCCAAAAGAATTCTGAAAAATGGAAATGAATAAAATCAATATTATTAATGTCTTTGTCTTCATTTTTTAATTGTACACCGGTTTGCAAATAGGCACAGGCCACATCTCTAGTTAAATCTTAAACATGAAGTTACAAATTTTATCTTTACTTAAAATGTTGCAAGAGGCCATTTATTGTGGCTAGTGCTTATTTACTGTTATAGGGCGTTTACTTCAATCGTTTTAATGTGTTATGCTTTATTAATGATTTCATTTGAGTTATAGCAACCTTATTGAGTTCAATCAGTCGTTCTTTTTGTGATAAATTTTGTCTTATGAGTAATGCATTAATACTTTCCATATTACTCAATACCACAAGTTGATCAAGCGTAGCAGAGTCTCTCACATTTCCTTTCTTGTTAGGATTAACTTCTCTCCATTCTTTTGCTGTAATACCGAATAAAGCAACATTTAGAATATCAGCTTCATTGGCATAAATAAAACTGGATTGATTACTTGTTATTTCTTCAGGAATTAAATTCTCTTTTATGGAGTCTGTGTGAACATGATAATTGATTTTTGCTAATGTTCGTTGAAGGTTCCATTCAAGCTTATGCCGATCATCCCAAACGCATCAGTTCGCTCAATCCATTGTCCCCACAGACATTATAAAGCGATTTACACCCGAGTCATTTTTAATTACCTCGAATTCGGGGTAATTAAAACTCTCGTTCTTTAGATTTTCCCAAACTCCAAGATATTCAAGTGCATTTTTGGTCATCGAGTATATCTTTTAATAATGATAGCTAAGATACTAAAAACAAGAATATTCTTCAACTTTGGTCAAAAACAAGAGTCAAAAGCTTATTGCCAAATTGATTTAAGTAGTGAAAAATGCATTTACGATCTAAATCAGGTAATTTTTAAAGTCGCCGAAATGGCCTTTTAGAAAAACAAACACAATCATTCATATTAAAACCCCATAGA
>SMEQ01000429.1_pt1 | contig 12907 bp, 14 predicted proteins | sample 2456281 | NCBI WGS metagenome assembly SMEQ01 (sample SAMN10132596, study PRJNA489261) | soil metagenome | isolation source: day1 antibiotic-loamy sand soil ammended with raw manure from dairy cow... | place: USA | collected 2015-04-01 | reverse complement strand
GGTATTAGCTTGTGGTGACGCTCGGGTAAAACATTTTCCAAACCTTTCACTACATTCTCTAATTTCACCATGGGTGATATTTTGAGTAAGCCACCCAGTACAATCATATTAAATACCCTGGCATTGTCCATTTTCATAGCCTCATCCAATGCATCAATTTTGTACACATTGATATCTTTGCGCGCTGGTGGATTTTGAATACCATCGGTATCATAAATTATGCTGCCACCTGGTTTCACCATCTTCTCGAATTTGTCAAGCGAAGGTTGATTTAATACAATAGCCACATCGTAACTATTAAGTACAGGAGAACTAATCATCTCGTCACTTAATATAACAGTCACATTGGCTGTACCTCCTCTTTGCTCGGGTCCGTAAGCAGGAAACCACGAAACTTCTTTTCCTTCTACAAGTCCAGAGTATGCCAAAATCATACCCATTGATAATACACCTTGACCTCCAAAACCTGCAATTACAATTTCTTGTACCATATTTTATTTGTTTTTATCGTCTTTTACTTATATGTTTTTAAGATCGCCTAGTGGATATGTTGGGAACATGTTCTCTTCCATCCACTTATTAGATTGCACAGGAGTCATTTTCCAACCAGAACTACAGGTTGAAACAATTTCTACAATTGAAGTTCCTTTTCCTTCCATAGAATTCTCAAATGCTTTGCGTATCATTCTTTTGGCTCTTCTAATTGCTGGCGCAGTGTGTACTGCCTGGCGAGTTGCTAAACAAACTCCGTCTAACATGGCAAGTAGATCTAGTATCTTCAATGGATTACCCATTGTTTCTACATTACGACCAGTGGGGCTAGTAGATGTTTTCATATTAGGCAAAGTGGTAGGAGCCATTTGTCCACCTGTCATACCATATATACCATTATTAATGAAAATGATAGCTATGTTTTCGCCTCTGTTGGCTGCATGAATAGTTTCAGCAGTTCCAATGGCGGCAAGGTCACCGTCGCCTTGGTAAGTAAACACCATTTTGTCGGGTAATAATCGTTTTGTAGCAGTAGCTAAAGCTGGTGCACGACCATGAGCGGCTTGTTGCCAATCTATATCTAAATATTTATAAGCAAAAACAGCACAACCAACTGGTGCAATACCAATGGTTATATCCTCTATGCCCATCTCTTTAATTACTTCTCCAACTAGTTTATGTGCCACACCATGCGAACAACCAGGGCAGTAGTGCATATAGTTGTCGTTCATTAGTTCTGGTTTTAGATAAACCAGATTTTCGGCGCTTATAATTGATTCGTTACTCATATTTATTTGTTATTTATTGCTTGTTAATAAAACTGATGTTATTTAGAAAATCTGTACATAATATAGAACATACCAGCGGTTCCTCCAGCAATCCAAGTTGAGGTTATATCTTTATCGGTTAAGAAGTAGACTGCAACAGTTGCTACAACTGATACTAGAAATAAAATTAAAATTACTTTTTTTACTTTTGGATTCATAAAGAGCTAGCTTGTTTTTATATTTATATTATTTCTGAACAACTTTTTCTTTCAAAGCTTCAAACACTTGGTCTGGTGTAGGAACGATACCTCCTAAGCGTCCAAAAAACTCAACTTTTACTTTTCCATTAACAGCAAGGCGAACATCTTCCACCATTTGTCCGGCATTCATCTCCACTGTCAGCATTCCTTTCACTTTGTCGGCATATTTACTTAATACTTCGCTAGGGAAAGGCCACAATGTAATTGGGCGTATTAGTCCAACTTTAATTCCTTCTTCGCGTGCAAGGTCCATTGTTTTTAAACAAACACGTGCTGAAGAACCAAAAGCTACCAATATATAGTCGGCATCTTCGCAGTTTATCTCTTCATAGCGAACTTCGTTTTTCTCTATTTCGGCATATTTAGCTTGAAAGCGAATGTTGTTTTGCTCCATTACATTGGCATCAAGCTCAAGCGAAGATATAATGTTTGGTCCACGCGTAGCTGGTTTACCTAGTGTTGCCCAAGGGCATTGCTCGCGTATTTGCTCTTCCGTACGACGTGGTTTAAAGTCGGGAAGTATTACCTTCTCCATCATCTGTCCAATAACACCATCAGAAAGAATAATAGCAGGGTTGTTATATTTAAAAGCCAAATCAAAACCCAAAGCAACAAAGTCGGCCATTTCTTGTACCGAGTTAGGTGCGAGTGTTATTAATTTGTAGTCGCCATGTCCACCACCTTTTACAGTTTGAAAATAATCGGCTTGTGATGGTTGAATAGTTCCTAATCCTGGACCACCGCGCATGACATTTACAAGTAAGCAAGGCAATTCAGCTCCTGCTAAATAAGATATACCTTCTTGTTTAAGGCTCATACCGGGGCTTGATGATGAAGTCATAGAGGCTTTTCCACAAGATGCTCCACCATATACCATATTTATTGCTGCCACTTCACTTTCAGCTTGCATTACAACCATACCTGTTGTATCCCAAGGTGCTTGTTCCATGAGTGTCTCCAATACTTCTGATTGGGGAGTTATAGGATAGCCAAAATAGCCATCTGTGCCATATCGTATAGCAGCATGGGCTATGGCTTCGTTGCCTTTCATCAAAGTAATTTCTTTTGACATAATTTTATGTGTGGTTTTAAGTTTTTAATAAATTGAAAAGATAAAGCGGACCTTATTTTTCTACTCTTTTTCGGTAGACTGTTAGTACACCATCGGGGCATACAAGTCCACAATTTGCACAACCGATACAAGCATCGGGGTGTTCCATATAAACATAGTGATATCCGCGGATATTCACATCGGTTGGATGCAGACTTAATGTGTCAGTTGGACATGATTCAACGCATAATGCGCATCCTTTGCATCGCTCAACATTCACTGTTACGTGACCTATTACTTTTGCCATTATCTAATTAGTTTAAAAGTTTGGTTATAAAATTACTGTACTTTCTCAATTAATCAAACTTATTTGTGTTAATAATTTATCTACTTAAAACATTCTGAATGCCTTATGTAAATTGAATTGTGCCTGTTTGTAGGCATTTGCTTTTTAATGTTGTTGAAAAACTTTCAAATAGTAAACATGTCTCACTTTTAGCTGTTATTTTCACTAAAATTAAAAGTCAACTAATTTAGACTATTTTACCACCCAAAGGCTTCTTTATGCATCCAATTGCCTTGAACGCGTAATACTTGCTCTATAATATCTCTTGCAACTCCATGTCCTCCTTTTCTGGGTGATATGTATTTGGCAATACTTTTTATTTCTGGTGCTGCATCGGCAGGGGCAACTGGCAAAGCTACTTGTTGCATTACTTCATAATCGGGTATGTCGTCTCCTACATAAACCATCTCTTCAGCTTTATAATCTGTATTCTCTAGCAAGTGGTTAAAGTCTTTCATTTTAATACTCGACTTCATATATATATGCTCTACCCCAAGGGCTCTATATCTAACAACTACAGCCTGAGAATTACCTCCTGTAATGATAGCAACACCATATCCACTCCTAATAGCAAGGTTGATGGCATATCCATCGTGAATATTGATTGTGCGCATTGGCTCACCATCGGTAGACAGTGAAATGGTTTGCGACGAAAGTACTCCGTCTATATCAAATACAAAAGTTTTTATTTTAGAAAGATCAAAATCTATTTTACTCATAATTATGTATCTTATTTCTTGTTATTATAATCTCTATTTTCTTTTAGCAAAAAACATCATTGTTATTCCTGCTGCCATTACTACTAAGGGAAAGGCGTGTAGTGTGAGATTGTTTGACCATTTAAATATAATGTCAGCATATCCAACCAACCCAATTCCAGTAAGTATATATCCAAGAGCTTTTTCATGTTTCAGCCACAAGGAGATTGTGCCAGCTAAGAAAAAAAAAGTAGCAGGAGTTTTTACGTAGCTCATCCAAAACCAATGGTTTGTTATACGCAATTGGATGAGCAGAAGCAGAAAGCCAAAGACGAGCAGTATCAATCCGTTGCCCATTTTGTCTGCTCTTTTGCCGCGTAGTTTAGCCATACTTGTTTATGGCTACGACTTAAATTCTCCAATATGCACATTCTCCCAAAGCAATGCCTCAACATCATTGGGTCTGCGCTCTTTCTTTTTTTTGCCAAAAGCAATAATAGAGAGTACTTCGTAGGGCATAGGTATTTCAAGCATGTCGCTCACATAATCTGCTGCTCTTACATGCTCGTTGTATTGACGCTCACGTATTTGCACCCAGCAGCTTCCAATGCCCATATCCTCGGCTTGTAGTTGCATTGCTATGCTTGCAATTGAGGCATCTTCAACCCAAACATCGCTTACCAAGGGGTTGCCAAGCACTACAATTGCCAACGCACAATCGGCAATAAATTTGCTGCCATGTTCTTTACAACGCGATAGTTTTTCAAGCATCTCTTTGTCTTCTACTACTACAAATTGCCAAGAATGGGCGTTTTTTGATGTAGGCGATAAGAGTGCAGCCTTTAGAATCATTTCTGTCTCTTCCGCTCGCAATAGTTCGTCTTTATACTTTCGGATGCTTCGTCTTTGAATTAATAAGTTCTGAAAATTGCTCATTGTTTTATTATTGCTTTTTTGTTTTATACTTATTCTTTTTATTTAATGTCTATAGATGCTCTATAGTTTATAGTCCTTTTTAGTGATGACTATATACAAAAATAGGCATAAAAGAGCACTCTATCGAAAAATATGAATACTGAATGGTAAAAGAGAGTATGTTAATACAATTTTTTGAGCAGTTTGTTGTGTTGGCTATTATATATAGTATGTGTAGAGTTTTAGTTCTTTATATATACCCTATTCATTTTTGCATCTTTGCGTGGTCTGTCGTAGGCATCAACCTCAAGGTTGGCAATCTTATCAATAACCTCTAAACCTTCAATTACCTCGCCATAGGCAGTATATTCCATATTTAAATGACGCGCACCTCCTATGGTGCTATATGCCTCTTTCTCTTCGGGGTCGAAGAAGAACTTATCGGGTGATGCTGTGAAAGCCGAATCTATTTGAAACATAATTTCATCTAAGCGAGCGTTAAATGCATATGGATCATTTGCTTTTAGTTCAGCCAGTTCATCCTTGTATGGTATATAGTATTTGCGAGTTGCAGCATTTTTGATTGGTACATTTATAGTCATCTCTAATGAGTCGAGTCTTCCTTCGGAAAGCACTTTGCCGTGCACAATAAAAAATTGAGACATATCCGATTTCTTTTGTGGGTTTTCGTTATCGCCACGTCGTGGAGCAGAAAGTACTCCTTTCTTATGAAAGTATGTTTTGTTGAACTCAGGCATTATCTCCATCGATGTATTGCCACTGCCCACTCTAGCTCCAGCAGGAGCATTGCGTGTATCTTGTGCGCCACCCTGAATCATAAACTCCTTAATAACTCTCTGAAAAAGTGTGCCGTCAAAATATCCTTTCTTTACTAAATCCAAGAAATACTCGGCATGGCGTGGTGTTTGGTCATAGAGCATCACTGTCATGTCGCCATAATTTGTAGAAATAACCACATTTGGATATTTTGTTTGAGCCGATGCAATTGTACAACTTAATAGTACCATTAATAGTATGTTTGTTGCTTTCATTAGTCTATATCTCTTTTTTTATGAGTTCATTTATTACAACTCTTTAGTGACATGCATGCCGATGTAAAGTTTAAAACAGGTTGCGCAGTAAGAGTTGCCCCAGCGTTTGCTTTTTCAGTTTAGCAATATTAGTTAGGCGCTTTGGTGTAGATAAACAAAGCAATAATTGAGAAAAGAACATTCGGAATCCATGCAGCAATGATAGGACTCACCAATCCCGACACTGCAAAGGTAGCACTAATGGTCATAAATAGAATGTAGCCCATGCTTAATGCAAGCCCTATTCCAATGTTTAGGCCCATTCCACCTTTTACCTTACGTGCCGAAAGGGACGCACCTATTATAGTGAGGATAAATGCCGACATAATAGATGCAAATCTATTGTGGTACTCAATTTCGAAGCCTTGTATATTGCCTATACCTCTTTGTCGCTGACTTTTAATGTATTTAGATAAGTCAGGGGTATTCATCAATTGATGGTCGGTTTCGGAGATTAAAAAATCGCGTGGCGTTATATATAATGTGGTATCAATGGACTCTCCCGATGTAATGGTTTCTTCTAATCCTTGGAAGTCTCTAATCTGATAGTTTTTTATAGTCCAATGAAAAGCCGAATCATATTCAATTTTACTTGCAGTGAGACGAGATTCCAGGTGATTGTCATCGAATTTATCTAACGAGAAACTATAACCTGTTTTAGTAGCATTGTCGTAACTGCCAAAATAGGCAATTACACCAGGTGCTGCTTGCATCTGAATTTTGGAGGCATAGTCTACACTCTTTTTTCTCACATATTTGTTTTCAAACTCTACACGTACCGCATTCGAAGGTGGAATAATGAAGCTGCCAAATATAAAGGTGACAATAGCGATAATTGTTGCTGAAATCATGTATGGCTTCAACAAGCGTTTAAAGCTGATGCCGTTTGAGAGAATAGCTATAATTTCTGAGTTGGATGCCAACTTAGAGGTGAAAAAGATAACTGCGATAAATACGAATAGCGGACTGAATAGATTGGCATAGTAAGGAATGAAGTTGAGGTAGTATTCAAATACTATTGCTTCAAGCGTTGCGTTGTTGGTAATAAATTTATCTATCTTCTCATTTATATCAAAGACTACCGATATAGATATAATAAGAGCAATTGAGAAAACAAAAGTTCCCAAAAACTTCTTTATTATATATCTGTCCAATATAGTTAGCTTAAATATATTTCTCATATTGTCTTTGTTGCAATCTAATATTACTTTTCGTTATAACCTGCGCGATACTCTTTCCAACATTGCAGGTTTCCATGTAGAGAAAGTGCCGGCAATGATTTGTTTGCGTGCCTCTTTCATCAACCATATATAAAATGCAAGGTTGTGTACAGAGGCTATCTGTAATCCTAAAAGCTCATTGGCTTTGAGCAAGTGACGCAAGTATGCTTTGCTATAGAGAGTGTCTACAACCGATGCTCCATTTTCCTCGATGGGAGAGAAGTCGTCTTTCCATTTAGCGTTTCGCATATTGATAATGCCATCTCTAGTAAAAATACGACCATTTCTGCCATCGCGAGTAGGCATAATGCAGTCAAACATGTCTACGCCACGCTCTACACCGTCTAACAAGTCTGCAGGAGTTCCTACCCCCATCAAATAACGTGGTTTGTCTTTTGGTAATATTTCATTCACCAATTCAATCATCTCTAACATTTTCTCTTTGGGCTCGCCCACTGCAAGGCCGCCAATAGCATTGCCATCTGCTTCTTTAGAAGCAACATTCTCAGCCGCACGTTTTCTCAAATCAGGATAAACACAGCCTTGTACTATAGGGAAAAGTGATTGATTGAAACCATAGGGACTTTCAGTTTCGCCAAAGCGATTGATGCATCGGTCTAGCCAACGCTCCGTCAGCTCCAATGATTTCTTTGCATAGGTATAATCGGCATCGCCTGGGGTGCACTCATCGAAGGCCATAATAATATCGGCCCCTATTATGCGCTGTATATCCATTACCTTTTCGGGAGTAAAAAAATGTTTCGACCCATCTATATGAGAACGAAACTCTGCACCTTGCTCTGTTAGTTTTCTTATCTCTGTGAGTGAGAAAACTTGAAAGCCACCGCTGTCTGTCAACATTGGCTTGTTCCAGCTATTGAATTTGTGCAGTCCTCCAGCTTTTTCCAAGATATCTAAACCTGGTCTCAGGTATAGATGGTAGGTGTTGCCCAATATTATTTGGGCTTCAATATCTTCTTTTAGTTCATACATTTGCACAGCCTTTACGCTGCCGACAGTGCCGACAGGCATAAATATAGGAGTTTCTACCACTCCATGGTCTGTAGTAATAAGACCCGCACGTGCGTTTGATGAGTTATCGGTGTGTTGTAGTTCGAATTTCAAAATATATCACATTCATTTATATATCAAAGTCCAAAGTTAACAAAGTAATTTCTAATGAATATGACAATATTCATAAATTGTTATAATGAAAGCATTAGGGGAGATGAATTGGCCGTATTAATCAGCTATTCACTCTCCCCTTTATGCTTTAATCTTGTATTTCTAATGAGTGTCTTTAAAACTCAGGTGAGTTTTTCTGCGATTCATCATATAACTCTTGGGCGTCTGTGCCTACTTCTTCAATATTAGCATTCACATCTTCAATATTTCTCATCAGCAGATCATATAGCGATGGGTCAAGGTTTAGCTTTACAAAATCTTCTCTTGTAAGAGTAGTATGAAAGCGGTTGTCCTTTATTTCTATGCTTTCTATTATCATTGGATTTAGTATCTTTTGAGTTTCTTTTTGCTCAGCAGTTAGAGAGTCTGTGTGGGGCAAAAAGATATTGTTCCAAGCTTCTAGCCCTACGCTGTTGTTATTCTCTATCACATCAATAGGTGCTTCTTCTTTAGTTGTATTACCTTTGCTAGTGCAAGATGAAAGAATAAAAATGGATAGTGCTACAAAAAAAATTTTCTTCATAGTGGTGAGGTGTTTAATTAGTGTTCAGTTATATATAAGAGAGATTGTTTTTGTTTATGTCTTAAAACTCACTCCAAATTTAAGTAAAATATTTATACTATACTAATTGTATGAAGTGATTCTAACTCTTTGTTTATCTATTCATTACCATGTCAGTTGGAGTGATAATTTATTTATCTTGTATTGATTGTAAAAAAGTCAGAATAGCTGTTAGAGGATGTTCGAAAAACGGAGGTTACTGAGAACACTCTATACAATACAAACTTTCTGGGCGTACTAATATTCTACCAATAGGAATCTCTTTTCTGCAATGCACACATTTGCCAAACTCAGGAGTACCTACCTTAGTTAGTACAAACTCCAATGCATTAAGCTTTTGTTTTGCTTGTTCAAGCAATGAGTTTACTCTACTCATGTTGTTCATTGCATCGTTTCTCGAAAGTATGTCTACTGCACAATCCGGAGCAGCTGGCTTTGTTTCCTCTTTGTATATTTCAATTACCTCTTTAGTTTTATCAATTTCTTTATTTATCAGTTGTTTTATTTCGGTGTTTTCCATTGTGCGAATATATTATGATTGTCATCAATTATCTAACTGTTTATTTAACACCTTGTCATAGATTATTGTTTTGTCCATAACTCTTATCGCTATCCTTTCACTATCTCCTTTTTGCATAAAGTTTCAATACGTTCTTTATAGCTAGTTGTTGGCTATTAGTTGATAAGGTTAAGTGCAAATCGATAGAAGGCGTGTTTTTTTGTTAAGCAAGCTCAGTAAACTTGCAAGAATCAGTGTTCTTTATTAAAATTGAAAAAGGGTTGCAGCTATTTCTGAAGTTTCCTGTTCTATTTAAGAGGTATATAAATTAGGAAGTGCTTTTGGAGACGATATTCCTTGCTATTCACTTATATAATTAATCGTATATTCAATCTAAAATTATGTATCTTTGTAGTAAACAGAAAGAAAGGTATTAAACTATGAGTTCACCATTAGCAGAACGTTTGCGACCACAAACATTAGACGATTTCGTTGGCCAACAACACTTAGTTGGCAAAGGATCGGTGTTGCGCAAAATGATTGATTCGGGACGGATACCCTCCATTATACTATGGGGACCTCCGGGGGTAGGTAAAACTACCCTCGCCAATATTATATCTAATGTGTTGGAAGCTCCTTTTTATAAGCTAAGCGCTATAAACTCTGGAGTGAAAGATGTGCGGGATGTAATTGAGAAGGCTGGGAGTAATCGTTTCTTTAATAGTGCTGCGCCTATTTTATTTATCGATGAGATACATCGCTTCAGTAAATCGCAACAAGATTCGCTGCTTCACGCTGTAGAAACTGGAACTATTACTTTGATTGGTGCAACTACTGAGAATCCTTCTTTCGAAGTGATTCGCCCACTGTTGTCGCGCTGTCAGGTCTATGTGTTGAAGTCGATGGAAACGGGCGATTTGGAGGATTTGTTGGAAAGAGCATTGACTAAAGATCATATTCTACAACAAAAAGACATTGAAGTAAAAGAGACTAATGCTCTATTTAGATTTGCAGGTGGTGATGCACGGAAACTACTCAACATTATCGATTTAGTAGTGGAGGCATCAGTTGACGATAAGATTGTGATTGACGATAAAATAGTATCGGAACGATTGCAAGAAAACCCAGCAGCTTATGATAAAGGTGGCGAAATGCACTACGATATTATTTCGGCTTTTATTAAATCTATTCGCGGTAGCGACCCCGATGCGTCCATCTATTGGTTGGCCCGTATGGTAGAGGGCGGCGAGGACCCTAAGTTTATAGCACGAAGATTGGTTATTTCTGCCTCTGAGGATATTGGATTGGCAAATCCAAATGCGCTATTACTGGCAAATGCTTGTTTTGATACGCTTACAAAAATTGGTTGGCCCGAAGGTCGTATCGTGTTAGCTCAAACTACTGTTTACCTCGCTACTTCTCCTAAAAGCAACTCTACGTATGAAGCCATCAATAAGGCTATGGCCATAGTGCGCGAAACAGGCAACTTGCCTGTACCTATGCATTTGCGCAATGCTCCAACAGCATTAATGAAAGAGTTGGACTATGGCAAGGACTATAAATATGCACACGCTTATGAAAATAATTTTGTTGAGGACAACTTCTTTCCAGAACAATTGAAACAGAAAAAATTTTGGGAGCCACAAAACAATGCCGCCGAGAATAAGATTGTAGAGTGGATGAAGCGGTTGTGGAAGAATCGGTTTTAAGTGGGACTAACTTTATCTTCTCTATTAGGTATAAAAAACCGGAATTATGAACATATGAAAATGTTTTTAACTCCGGTTTTATTTATAAGTGGTATTTGTTTTTTCAGAGATTACTTATACTTCATCCATTTAATAAGCTCTTTAATGGTAGGCTTCTTGCCATACATCAAAATGCCTACTCTGTATATTTTTGCAGCCATTATCGATGTAAGAATAAACGAACCATAGAGTAATACTACCGATAGAAGTTTCTCCCACAATGGAACACCAAATGGTAAGCGCACCATCATTACAATGGGCGAGGTGATAGGAATAAGCGAACACCAAAATGCTAGCGGTCCGTCAGGATTATTGATGCTATAGAACCCTGCATAGAATGCAAAAAGCATAACTATGGTAATGGGTGTCATAAACTGTTGCGTGTCTTCTTCGTTATCTACTGCCGCTCCAATGGTTGCAAATATTGATGCAAACATAACAAAGCCGCCAATAAAATAGACAAGGAAGTAGAAGATAATTTCGAACCAATTTACTGACATGATTGCTGCCAACGCACCTTCAATGTCAAAGCCACTCATTGCGCTCATATCGCCACTAGCTGCAGCCATTTGAGATGCTTGCTCTGGATTGACCATGAAAAATGAGACTCCTGTAAAGAGTAATGCTATCATTACCCCCCAAAACACCAATTGAGTGATTCCAACAAGGCCAATGCCAATAATTTTACCAATAAGCATGTAAACAGGTTTAACCGAAGAGATCATTACCTCAACAATGCGGCTTCGTTTTTCTTCCATCACTGCCTGCATTACCATACTACCATAAATCATGATAAACATATAGATGAGAAAGGTAAACCCACCCCCAACTATTGATGCAACAACGGTTGAAGTTTCTGATATAGTGCCATCGTCGCCCCATCTCATAGTGGTGAGCGATATGCTATTGTCCGATTCTATTATCTCTCTTACTTGGGCTATTGTTCTACTGTCAACATTGTCTGAGTGAGACAGTGCCTCTAGTTTTTGTTCGGCAACTCTCTCCGAAAGTTTTCTTTCTATTGAGAGGAGCAAGTCCATAGGTGCTTGCTTTTCAGACAATAGGCTTACCGATTTTGGCTTTATGCTTAGATCGTTTGTTATATGCAAGATAGCATACACATCTTTTCCCAAGCGAGACTGTTGGTCGGTAGCATCGGCTTCTCCCAATAGTTCGTACTCGTAGTGGACCGTGCTTTCAAACTCTGATGCATAGATTCCCGATTCGTCAATAACTACAATCTTGCGTATTCCCGAATCTTTAACTGTAGATAGCCAATAGGGAACAAACACCAATGCCGTAAATAGAAACGGCATAAAGATTGTAAGCAAGATAAAGGATTTCTTGGTGACGCGTGAAAGGTATTCGCGTGATATAATAATTTTTAATGCGTTCATATATATGGTGGTTGTTTTACTTTGTTACGGTTTCAATAAATACTTCGTTCATAGTAGGTAGCTCTTCTTCAAACGATGCTATCTTATATTTGTCAAGCATTAGTTTTATTAGTTGAGACTGGTCCATATCCAATGGTTTCTTAACCCGTATATCGGTAAACTCGTTGTATCTTTCGTTTGTAAGTACATCTAAGTTAAACAGTTCATTGTCGAACTCATGTGTTAGCAGTCTGAATTTGTAGATATCTTTCTTGTGCTCATTGCGCAAATTGTAAACACTTCCTTGTAACACTACTTCCGATTTATTAATGAGTGCTATCTCGTCGCACAGTGCTTCTACCGATTCCATATTATGAGTAGAGAGAATAATAGTTTTGCCTTCTGCTTTTAGTTTTAGCATTTCTTGTTTAATCAGCTCTGCATTCACAGGGTCGAAACCACTAAACGGCTCATCGAAAATCAACAAGTCGGGATTGTGAATGATAGTAGAAATAAACTGCACTTTTTGTTGCATTCCCTTCGATAGTTCTTCAACTTTACGGTTGTACCAACCCATAATATCGAATTTGTTGAACCATTTCACTATCTCTTGGTGTGCTTGGTCGCGCGACATTCCTTTTAGTCGTGCCAAGTACCTTGCCTGTTCGCCCACTTTCATTTTCTTATAAAGACCACG
>SMEQ01000427.1_pt1 | contig 12959 bp, 12 predicted proteins | sample 2456281 | NCBI WGS metagenome assembly SMEQ01 (sample SAMN10132596, study PRJNA489261) | soil metagenome | isolation source: day1 antibiotic-loamy sand soil ammended with raw manure from dairy cow... | place: USA | collected 2015-04-01 | reverse complement strand
CGAAGCCAGCCGATGAATCAAACCATTCTCTAATAAAAAATCTAAACCACGGTACACCGTTGGTGGCGCAGCACGGCGGCCATCTTCACGACTGAGCACCTCTAAAATATCGTAGGCACCCAGCGGCTTATGGCTTTGCCAAACCAACTCCAGCACGCGCTTGCGCAAAGGCGTCAAACGCACACCGCGTTGCGCACAGACATCTTCAGCCGACTCAAGGGCTTGATTGATGCAGTGATGATGTTGGTGTGACTCACACACTGTGGATGTTTTTAACATAACAGCAGCATCCTTTTTAAAGAGACGTTATTATATAACTCTTTGTCTTTGGAGTGTATCGCAGTGTTTCGTTTCTTGCTGATCAGTTATCTCGCCCTATGGAGTATCAGCGCTCAAGCGCAGGTGCAAATTTTAACCAGTATTAAGCCCTTACAGCTGATCGCTGCGGCCATTCAAGACGGCCAAGGTGAGCCACAAGTACTACTGCCGCCGGGCGCTTCGCCACATTATTTTGTGCTGCGCCCCTCAGATGCCAAGCGCTTAGATCAAGCGGATTTGTTTTACTGGATCGGCCCAGACCTGGAGAACTTCTTACCGCGCCTGTTAACACAGCGCAGCCAACTCAGTGTCGCTGTGCAAACATTGCCTGAGTTACAACTGCAGTATTTCGGAGAAACACAGGCGCATGCCGAAGATCAAGACGAGCACGAGCACGGCCATGCTGACGAACTGGTTGAACATGATCATAACCATCAGCCCGGTACAGTCGATGCGCATTTATGGCTGCTGCCGCACAATGCCAAGGTGATTGCCCAGCGCATGAGCGCTGATTTAAGCCAGCTTGATCCAGACAACGCCGAGCAGTATGCCGCTAATTTGCAAGCCTTTGAGCAGCGCTTGGCTGAGCTCGATCAGCAGTTACAGGCCACGCTAAAACCCGTACAAGGCAAATCCTTTTTTGTCTTCCATGAGGCGTTTAATTATTTTGAGCAGGCTTATGGTTTACAGCATGCTGGCGTTTTTGCTTTATCAGGTGAACTGCAACCCGGTGCTAAACATGTGAGCAATATGCGCCAACGTTTACAGCACGCCGGCCCCAGTTGTGTGTTTAGCGAACCGCCACTGCAGCCGCGTCTAGCGCACACCTTAGCGGCCGGTTTACCAGTGACCTTGGCTGAATTGGATGCTTTAGGTGCGCAGATCCCTGTTACTGCAGTGGCTTATGAGCAGTTATTAACCAACCTAGCAGCACAGTTTTCAGCCTGTCTGAGTGCACTTTAACAGCGCTGGAGCGGCAGGCAAGATGTTGTGCACAGCAAGCTCTTGCCTGCTCATTTGAGGCTGTTCATCAGACGGCAGAACGATTTATTCCTTCAGCGGTAGCAACTTGAGTTACAGTTGCTCTATGATGATGGCTTAAAGCTAGCATTCAGTTAAAACAGCACCCATGACGGCCTTATTAAACTTAGTTTATAAAGTGCAGTCTATTCACTACTCGCTCATCTGCAGGCTCGTCATCGCGGTATAGGTTCATTATGTTTTCTGAGGAAAAACTCAACGCACTGCTCAGTACGCTTAGCTTAAATGATCAAGCACTCAGCGCGCGTGAAGCACTGTTTGACTGGCAGACAACTGACCAGCAGCGCCTCACTGAATCCAGCAAAAACCTCAGCCCCAACCTGCTCAACTTTAGCGAACACGCCGAGCAATACTTCGCACAATTCCCAGATATTGCTGCGCAACTCAGTCGCATCAACAACGCCAAGATTCAGTTGGTATCCACACCTGATCAAGCTACAAAACTATGGCAAGGCCTGCATGACAGTGACTATGTGCGTGACCGTCTCCAAACAGGTCTCAACTATCATGATGCCGATTTAACTCCGCACTGGTATTTAGCTGAGCAGCGCTTGTATTTAGATACGGCAGTGAAAAGTCTGTGCAGTGACACCACACAGGCAGAGCAGTTATCCAGCCTGATTAAAGCTACATTTTTAGATATGTCGCTGGCCTTGGATGGCTATTGCTGGGCACAAAATCAGCAACTTAAAGACAACCAAGCCCGTTTTGAACGCACCTTACGCGGTGCCAATGATGGGCTGTGGGAGTGGGATATTGAGCAGGATATATTGCACTTGTCCGAACGCTGGTTGGCGATGCTTGACCTAAGCGCGGCCGAGTTTGGCGCTCACACCAGCAGCAGTTGGCTCAACCGTGTACACCCAGAAGACCTGCATGGCGTACGCAAAGCCATTGCTAAGCACCTCAGCGGTAAAACGAAATTTTTAGACTGTGAGCACCGCATTCGCAGTAAAGACGGCAGCTATATTTGGGTGCTATTACGTGGTTTTGCCAATACAACCGCGCAAGGCAAGCAAGTGTTGTCGGGCTCGCAAGCGGATATCAGTGAGCGTAAAGACTATGAACAACAAATGGCCTATGCCGCTTTTCATGATCCGCTCACAGGCTTAGCCAATCGCCGCCAACTGGATCGCCTGCTGCAAGATTCCATGCAGCGCACGCAGCAAGCTGGCACGCGGGAAACAGCACTGTTATTTATCGACTTAGATAACTTCAAGCATGTGAATGACAATTACGGGCATAAATCCGGCGATTTCTTACTGATTGAAATCGCCAAGCGTCTGCAACAATGCTTACGCCCCGGTGACCATATCGCGCGTTTTGGTGGCGACGAGTTTGTGGTGTTACTCGATGACTTAGCGTGCCTTGATGATGCCCAACGCGTGGCGCAGCGTATGCTCGATAGCTTGTCAGCCGCGCTGCGGATTAATGGCCACCTGCTGTCCGTCAGTGCCAGTATTGGTATCACTGTACTGCCCCATGGCACACCCGCCAGCGAACTCTTGCAAGCAGCTGACCTAGCCCTCTATCAGGCTAAAATGGCCGGTAAAGCGCAATTTGCTCACTACACTGAGGACATGCAAGCCGCAGCGCAAGCACTGCGTACAAGGCAAGCAGCAATTATCAGTGGTTTAGCCAATCAAGAATTTGAACTGCTTTACCAGCCTATTTATGCGCTCAAAGATAATTTTAAGCAGGATGCCAATAGCATTTTTGCGGTGGAAGCCCTCTTACGCTGGTATCACGAAGGGCAACGCTATACACCGCAAAGCTTCCTTGATTTGCTCGAAGACTCGGATGAAATTCTTGCGGTGGGCGCTTGGGTATTAAACTCAGCCTGCACTCAAGTACGCGCATGGCAACGCACTGCTCCGCACTTGCACTGCTCGGTGAACCTGTCCTACAAGCAGCTGCGCAACGCTCAATTAGTGGCTTTAGTTAAAAATGCCCTGCACGCCAGCGGCTTAAGTGCGCACGCGCTGATTATTGAAATCGCCGAACAGAACTTAAAGCCTGACTGCTCACAATCCTTAGCCAATCTGCGCGAACTGAGCCAAATGGGTGTGCAAATTGCACTGGATAACTTTGGCATGGATCACGCGTCCTTAGGTTATTTGAAACGCTTTCCGCTGGATATTATTAAAATCGACAAAAGCTTAATCAATCACTCGCCCAACGATACTTTAAGCAAAGATATTGGCCATGCCATTATCAGCTTAGGCCATAGCTTAAATCTAAAAGTGATTGCTGAAGGTGTGGAACTCGACTCACAACTGGCGTTTGTGCAGGATAAACGCTGCGAATTTGCCCAAGGCTATTTACTCAGCAAACCCATCAGCGCTGAGCACATGACCACCTTGCTCAACAGCCCGCGGTAAAACTATCGAGCAGCACAGTGGCCGCATCGGGTTATACTGCACAGCATTGTTTAACACCTGACTGATGAAACGAGGTTTTTGTGGCTCTCCCTGCACAACGTCGCTGGTACCCCATCGCTTTATTTTTTGCTGCCCTAGTCTGCTTGCCGATCAGCGTGTTGTTGCTGAGTTGGCATTCGGTGGATACGCAAATCTGGAGTCATTTATGGGATACGCAAATGACGCGCTTGATCTCCAATACGGCGATTTTAATTGCTGGGGTGGGCGTGGGCGTGACCGTGTTGGGCGTCAGTCTTGCGTGGCTTACCAGCCTGTGTGAGTTTCCCGGACGGCGCTGGCTGGACTGGGCATTGATGCTGCCCTTTGCCATTCCTGCCTATGTTTTAGCCTTTGTCTTTGTCGGTTTACTGGATTTCTCAGGGCCAGTGCAAAGCCTGATGCGTGAATGGTTTGGCAGCGGTATCACCTTTCCTCGAGTACGCTCCACCGGCGGGGTGATCACGGTATTCACCTTGGTGTTTTACCCTTATGTTTACCTGCTGGCACGCACTGCTTTTTTAGCTCAAGGTAAAGGTTTTATGGAGGCCGCACGCGTCTTAGGCCTGAGCCCTTGGCAAGCCTTTTGGCGTGTCGCCTTACCTGTGGCCCGCCCAGCGATTGGCGCGGGTATCGCTTTAGCCTTGATGGAATCTCTGGCTGATTTTGGCGCCGTATCGGTGTTTAACTTTGATACCTTTACTACCGCTATTTATAAAACTTGGTACGGCTTTTTTAGTTTATCCAGCGCCACGCAATTGGCCAGTTTGCTGTTGTTATTTGTTGCGGTGTTGTTGTTTTCCGAACACCGTGCCCGTGGTGCGATTCGCCCAAGCAACGAACGACCACGCGGTAAAGCGTTGTATGTTTTGCGCGGCTGGAAGGCCGTACTGGCGTCCAGTTGGTGCGGTTTAGTATTTCTGTGCGCCTTTGTCATCCCGGTTTTACAACTGCTGGCCTGGTTCTGGCAGCGCGGACGCTTTGATTTAGATGAGCGCTACACCGCTCTGATTACCCACACCTTGTATTTAGGCTTGATGGCCGCAGCACTGACCGTGGCCGCGGCCTTATTACTCGCATTCTCCAAGCGCATGACCGGCACACGCCGCATGCAAGCGCTGGTCAGCTTTGCCAACTTAGGTTACGCCCTACCCGGCTCAGTGCTGGCGGTGGCGATTATGCTGGCGTTTAGTTACCTCGATGAACATGCGGTGATTCCGGTTTCTACTTGGCTTGGCGGCGCTGGACGACCCATTTTACTCGGCAGCCTCAGTGCGCTGCTGCTCACTTATGTGATTCGTTTTATGGCGGTGGCCTATGGTCCGTTGGAAGGCGCATTAGCACGCATAAAACCCTCCTTACCCGAAGCCTCGCGCAGTTTAGGCGTCAGTGGTGTGGCGTTATTTCGACGTGTATATTTACCTTTATTGCTGCCCGGTAGCTTATCGGCCGCACTCTTAGTCTTTGTTGATGTGCTTAAAGAAATGCCGGCAACTTTGCTGATGCGTCCCTTTGGTTGGGATACGTTAGCCGTGCGAATTTTCGAGATGACCAGTGAAGGCGAATGGGCGCGTGCCTCCTTACCCGCACTGACTTTAGTGCTGGTGGGTTTGTTGCCGGTGATCCTATTAATTCGCCGCTCCGCCTATCGCCCGGGGCATTAATACAGCGTTTAAAACACAGGCTATACTTATATCTCGATGCAGCGCTGCAGCAACACCGTTACACTGTAGCGATTGAATTACCCACAGGTACAAACACAGCGTTTGGCCGGTTAGGAGATCCCATGGGATTGCGTACACCTTTGTATGATATGCACCTGGCCCTCGGTGCAAAAATGGTTGATTTTAATGGCTGGGAGATGCCGTTGCATTACGGCTCACAAGTGGAAGAGCATCATCAAGTGCGCAATGAATGCGGTGTATTTGATATTTCCCACATGAGTATTTTTGATATTAAAGGCCGTCAAGCCCAAGCATTTTTACAACACATACTCAGTAACGATGTCGCTTTATTAACCACCAGCGGCAGCGCACAGCACAGTATTTTACTCAATGAGCAAGGCGGCATCATTGATGATGTCATGGTATTTCGCACCGACTACGGCTACCGCTTAGTCAGCAATGCCATCACCTGTGAGCGTTTACACCGGTGGATGGAACTGCACTCACAAGCATTTGATTGTGACGTGCAATGGCGCAATGATTTATGCCTGTTTTCTATTCAAGGGCCGCTGGCACGTGAGCGTTTATCCAGTATTGTCAGCTCTGCACGCAGTCAATTGATTCAAACCTTGCAACATCATCAGGGCGCTGTTGAAGGGGATTGGTTTATTTCCAGTACCGGTTATACCGGTGAAGACGGAATTGAAATCACCTTACCCGCCAGCCAAGCAGTTGATTTTATCAATGAATTAGTCGGCGCGGGAATTGCCCCGATCGGGATTGGCGCACGCGATACCTTGCGTCTTGAAGCAGGTTTTAATCTCTATGGCTTTGATACCAATGAACAGGTGTCACCTTTAATCGCTAATATGGCTGATCTGGTGTGCTGGGAACCTCAGTCACGTGACTTTATTGGCCGTGCAGCGCTGCAGCAGCAACGCGACCAAGGTGTGAACGAGAAACTGGTGGGCTTAGTATTGGAAGAACGCGGCGTGTTGCGCGCGGGTCAACCGGTACGCATTGATCAGCAAACCACCGGCGTGATTACCAGTGGTAGCTTCTCCCCAACCTTAGGTAAAGCCATTGCTCTGGCGCGCGTACCTATCAATACCGGTGATCGCGGTGAAGTCGAAATCCGCCACAAATGGTTTCCGGTGCGCGTGGTGAGTCCGCGCTTTGTACGCCACGGCAAGATTCTTGTTTAAGCCTGTATCTGCGAGGCCACACGCTTTGTCTATACAAACGAAGTTATGTTTTAAGTTAAACGCTGGTTGGGCGGGTATCGAGCACAGCCCAGTTAATGAACTGTTGAGAAGCGCATAAATTTACAATAATTTACATTGCATCTGCTAAGGACATAAAAATATGAGCACTATCCCTGCTGATTTACGTTATGCCAGTACTCACGAATGGGCACACCTCGAAAGTGATGGCACTGTTACCGTAGGCATTACCGACCACGCCCAAGAAGCGCTCGGCGATGTGGTTTTTATCGAACTGCCTGCACTTAATAGCACGCTCACGGCTGGAGCAGCGATCGGTGTCGTTGAATCGGTGAAGGCCGCGTCTGATATTCATGCGCCTATCAGTGGAACTGTCATTGCGGTCAACGAAGGTTTAACGGAAGCGCCTGAAGGAGTGAATACACACCCCTATCAAAGCTGGTTTTACCGCTTACAACCCAGCAATCTTGATGAGTTACAGCAACTGTTAGATGCGGATGGCTATCAGGCGGTTTGCTAGGCTATAAGCCGGCCCTGTTATTCAGGCTGACGCTGCCACACTTCAAAGGTATAACCCGGCTCTGCACCTTGAGCTGGGTGTGCTTGCGCCGAGGTTTGCTGCCAGTGCTGAGCATCCAGTACGGGGAAAAACGTATCGCCTTCCAACTCTAAATCAATCCGCGTTAAATACACCCGTTGCGCCAGCGCCACAGCTTGTTGATACAGCTGCCCACCACCAATCACCATCACCTCATCCACACCTTGCTGCTGAGCCCACTCTTGTCCGCGCGCAATCGCCGTCGCTAAATCAGTAAAGATTTCAGCCCCTGTCAGCGCCGTATCAGCTTGGCGAGAGATAACAATATTCAAACGCCCAGGCAAAGGTCGCCCCAATGACTCCCACGTTTTACGCCCCATAATGATGGGCTTACCTAGGGTGCGCTGCTTGAAGTAACGTAAATCTTCAGGCAAGTGCCACGGCATTGTATTATCACGACCAATCACTTGATTGCGTGTCGCGGCGACAATTAAACTGACTGGCAAAGACTGTTGCATAACCATGTGCCCCATACATAACTGTTAACGATCGCTCTATCTTAAAGGAATTACCTGCCATTAGCGCGCTCATCAAAGCAGGTTATCAGGCACAATAGTGCTATCACCATGACCCAATGGAATGCTTGTGACTGACTCACTCCCCCCTTTACATCAGCTGTGGTTGTGCGAAGCCGTACGCTTGCGTGAAGAGCACACCGGCCTGCTAGAAGACAGCGAAGCCTGCCGTGCAGCGCGCAGCAGTCAAGGTTCTTTAGCACAGCGTTTACAAGTGCGTGGACTTTTTTTAGCCCAGCGTGATGGCTTAGTGACCGCCTTAAAACATTGGCTGCAAGGGGCAAAACTCGCGGTGTGGCTGCTGCTGTTCAGTGCACTGATTTCTGGTGTGCTGCTGGCGAAAACAGCCTTAAGCGGCACCCCTGCAGCGATTAATATTTTCTGGGCGCTGGCCAGCTTAATCGGTCTTAACCTGCTGAGCTTAATCGCTTGGTGCGCGGGTTTATTCTTCTCCACAGCAACCAACTCACCGCTGAGTCAAGTCTGGCTGTGGCTGAGCAACACATTGGCGCGCGATGCCAAAGCTGCGCAGCTGGCACCCGCTTTACTGGTGCTGTTACAACGCCAGCGCATTTTACGTTGGGGCATAGGGCGCGCATTGCACGGCTGGTGGCTAGTGACGTTATCCACAGCGTTACTGACATTAGTGGCGTTACTGATTACTCGACGTTACGGCTTTGTCTGGGAGTCCACCATTGTGGCCAGTGACTCCTTTGTCATGTTGGTAACTCACTTGGGGCAACCTGCGGCTTGGCTAGGTTTTGCACTGCCCGATAGCGAGCTGATTCAACGCAGCGGCTTGCAAGCGCTCAATGATGAAGCGGCACGGCAGATCTGGGCAAGCTGGCTGCTGGGTATGCTACTGATCTACGGCATTGTGCCGCGTCTGCTGTGCAGTCTATGGTGCGAATGGCGCTGGCGGCGTGGCCTCCAAACGTTACAGTTGCACGCCGATGATCCCATTTGGCAGCCCTTTACTCAGCGCGTGCAGCCCAGCAGCGAACGCCTTGGTGTAGTGGATGCAGCACCTGAGCATTTGCCCAACGCCAGCGGTGGTGCACACACAGCAGGACAGGCCAGTGTTTTAGTGGCGATTGAGTTAGATGACAGCATCAACTGGCCTCCAGTTGTGCCCAGCACAGTCAGCGATCTTGGTGTAATTGATAGCCGTGAACAACGCCACGCGGTACTCGAATACCTCAGCAACCATCCTCCCGCGCGCTTACTGATTGCCTGTAACCCGCAGCGTTCAGCCGATCGCGGCACCTTACACTTAATTGCCGAACTGTCGCGCACCGCAGCACAAACCCAAGTGTGGCTGCTGGCCACTGACACCAGCAGCGAGCGCCTTGAACACTGGCAAGAACAACTGCAAGCGTTACAACTCAGCTATAGCCGTGCAGCACCTTGGACTTGGCTGGAGGATGCCCATGAGTAACAACACAGCATTAAAACTTGCCGTAGTTGGGCATACCAATGTGGGGAAAACCTCACTGCTGCGCACCCTCACCCGTGATGTCGGTTTCGGTGAGGTCTCGCACCGCCCCAGCACCACTCAGCATGTGGAGGGCGCGCGCTTATCCGTCGATGGTGAAGCCTTAGTTGAGCTCTACGATACGCCCGGCTTTGAAGATGCCGTCGCGCTCTATGACTATATTGAACAGCTACCGCGCGCCACTGAGCGCCTTGATGGTCCTGAGCAAGTGCAGCGTTTTCTGGAGAGCAGTGAAGCCCGCCAACGCTTTGAACAAGAAGCCAAAGTGCTGCGCCAACTGCTGCAATCTGATGCGGGCTTTTATGTGATTGATGCGCGCGAACCGGTACTGGCAAAATACCGTGATGAGCTGGCTATTTTAGCCATGTGCGGCAAACCCTTATTGCCCGTGCTCAATTTTGTCCACAGCCCAGAACAGCGCGAAGCCACTTGGCGAGACGTACTGGCGCGTTTAGGACTGCATGCGGTGGTGCGCTTTGATACCGTGGCACCGCCAGAAGACGGCGAGCAACGCCTGTATGAAAACCTCAGTTTAGTTCTTGATAACCAACGCCCGCGCCTGCAGCGCCTGATCGATGACAGCCACAAGCAACGCCAGATTCGCCGCAGTGCAGGCCAACAGTTGATCGCAGAACTGCTGATTGATGTCAGCGCTTGTCGGCGCAGTGTGCATCCAGAACAGCTTGAGCAGGCCATCCAAACGCTGCATCAGGATGTTCGCCAACGTGAGCAGCGCTGCGTGGAAGCCTTATTAAAACTCTATGCCTTTCGCCAAGACGACGCGCTGGCCGATGCGTTACCGCTCGATGAAGGCCGTTGGCGTGATGATCTATTTAATCCCGCCACCATGAAGCAAATGGGCGTTAAAGTCGGTGGCGGTATAGCCGCCGGTGCTGCAACCGGCGCGGGCATCGACTTGATGACTGGTGGTTTAAGTTTAGGCATGGCCGCAGTAGTAGGTGCCGCCGTGGGTGGTTTAACCCAGACTTTTCGTAATTACGGCGAGCGCTTAAAAGGTAAGTGGCGCGGTGAGCGCGAATTGACCGTCAACGACAGCACCTTACGCTTACTGGCCATTCGTCAACAGCGTTTGCTGCATGCGTTAGAGCTGCGCGGACATGGTGCGCAAGAACATATTCAGCTGGCGGTTCCCCAAGAGCAACACTGGCGCAACGGCGAACTCGCACCCGCCTTAATCAGCGCCCGCGCTTACCCTACATGGTCCAGTCTAAATGGCGCTAAGCCACAACCCAGCAGTGCTCGCATGCAAGCGCTGACCGAGCTATTAACCCGCCTTGATCAAGCATACGCGCAACCTGAGCAGTCTGAATAACCTTGCCGGTCAGCTCAGCAGTAGTACTAAGCTGTCCGGCAAGAACAACATCAGTGCTAACTCGTATCAGTCCGCTTCGCCCATTTGCGTTTGCAAATAGTTTTGAATGCCTACTTTTTCGATCAAGCCCAGCTCAGTTTCTAACTGATCAATATGCTCTTCTTCATCGTCAAGAATGACTTTCAAGATATCGCGGCTGACGTAATCTTGTACCGCTTCACAATGACCAATGGCTGCGAGTAAATCAGTGCGCGCCAGATGCTCAAGAGCCAAATCACTGGCCAACATTTCTTGAGTGTTCTCACCGATCTGTAGTTTGCCCAGATCTTGTAAATTCGGCAGACCTTCGAGGAATAAAATACGCTCAATCAAGGTATCGGCATGGCGCATTTCTTCAATGGATTCGTCATATTCCCATTTAGCCAACGCCTTTAAGCCCCAGTCTTTATACATACGTGAATGTAAAAAATACTGATTAATGGCTACCAGTTCGTTACCGAGAATACGGTTGAGATGCTCAATTACTTTAGTGTCGCCTTTCATCTGCGCGCCCTCATCAATTGGAGTGATGGACAAAGCATAGCAGACTCACAGAGGCGACTGTATAAAGAATAGCCTGTCAGGAGCGCTGCTTAAATGGCGTAAGCCAAGTCATCGGCAGAAGCGATGAGGGTGTCTTTAATGGCATGCTGGGTAATTGTTTTCGCGCTGCAGGCACATTTACCACACTGTGTGCCGCAACCGGTGATCTCGCGCACCTCACGCCAGCTGCGTGCGCCCTCTTCCACCACTTGGCGGATTTTATGATCAGTAACACCTTTGCATAAACAGATATACATAGACTGGCCCAAGCAAATAAACAACTGATACGAATGCTAATGATTCGTATCTATAATTGCAAGCCTCTATTCCTATTTAGCGCTACCGCTCATCAGTCTGACTCCAACCGATACTGCTCTACACATGGCCCACTGTTGGTCTGATCTGCGCGCAGTCGCTCATGCTGCTGCGCGCAGATCAGCTGTGTTACTGATTCAGTTGCGCGACCGCCTGCAATAACATCTGTGCAGTGGCGTCCCAGCCCAAGCAACCATCGGTAATGGAAACGCCATACTGCAAGTTATCGCAGAGCGCTTGCTGGCCATCCACTAAGTTACTTTCCAACATGACGGCGCGCAAACGGTGCTCGCCAGCAGCGCGTTGCGCCAAGACAGACTGTAAAACCTGCGGCTGTAACTGCGGATTTTTACCGCTGTTGGCATGACTGCAATCGACCATCAGCGCCGGATCTACATGCGCTTGAGTTAAGGCCGCGCAGGCTTGTGCGATGCTGTGTGCATCATAGTTTGGCCCGTGATGCCCACCGCGTAACACTAAGTGCGTATCAGGATTACCCTGAGTGGCCACCAAGGCGGCACGACCTTGAGCATCTAAGCCAAAGTGCTGGTGCGCATGCGCAGCAGAACGCATCGCATCTGTGGCAATACCCACACTGCCGTCCGTACCGTTTTTAAATCCTACTGGAAAAGCTAAACCACTGACCATCTCGCGGTGAATTTGCGACTCACTGGTACGCGCACCAATCGCCGCCCAGCTCAGCAAGTCATCAAAGTAGCCCGCCGCCATAGGTTGTAACAGCTCGGTTGCCACCGGTAAATTGAGCTCCAGCATCTGTAGCATCAACTGACGTGAAAGCTGCAAGCCCTGTGCCATATCCGCACTGCCATCCAGATGTGGATCGTATAACAGCCCTTTCCAGCCCACAGTGGTGCGCGGTTTCTCAATATAAACGCGCATCGCCAACAGCATGTGCTCGGATACCTGCTGCGCTAACACCGCTAAGCGCTCGGCGTATTCCAGTGCTTCGTCAATATTGTGAATAGAACAAGGGCCTATCACCACCAATAAGCGCGAATCTTCACCCTTTAAGATGGCCCGCACCTGTTCGCGCTGCTGCTGTACCCGTCGCGCCAGCTCAGCTGTGAGCGGCAGTTGCTGACGTAATTCTTGCGGGCTGGCTAAGACTTGCGTGTGACGTGCGGCCTTAGGCAATGTTGTGATGGCTGCCAGATCCAATGCGCTGTGGCTGTGGTCGAGAGCAAGAGCTGTATTTAAAGCGTTCATAATTATCCTTGGCTTAGCGGCTGTACCGCTAGGCGCTTTACTGAGTTAATCGTCGTAAACAATGGGGTAACGCCAGCTTGTGATTGCTAAAGCGCCAGCTCAAATCATCAAAACGCTCTGGATAATCGGCATACATGGCCATGTACTAATCCTCTTAATCAAAAAAAATGAAAATCTAAAAACAAAAAACCCCGGGTGGGAAGCCAACCGGGGTTTATCTAAAGCAGTGGT
>SMEQ01000552.1_pt1 | contig 12965 bp, 10 predicted proteins | sample 2456281 | NCBI WGS metagenome assembly SMEQ01 (sample SAMN10132596, study PRJNA489261) | soil metagenome | isolation source: day1 antibiotic-loamy sand soil ammended with raw manure from dairy cow... | place: USA | collected 2015-04-01 | reverse complement strand
GGCTTAGGCTACCAATATCAATTCCAGCCAGATAATCCTTAAAGTTTGCATACTGTTTGCACATTGATGTTTTACAGTATTAACCAGTAGCTAAACAAAAGGAGTCTACTTATGAAGAACCTAACCATCACCGTACTGTTAAGTGTGTTCGCATTATCTGCCACTGCCTATGAAGGCCCAAGAGGTGGTCAGAAGATGCAGAAACAAAACTCCGAAATGCACATGGAGAAACTGACTAAACGCTTAGACCTAACCACGCAGCAACAAGAACAGATAAAAGCCATACAAGCGCAAGAATATTGAAGAATACAGAAACGCAAAGCGCGCTATTGGCCTTGAAAGTAAAACACAGTTTGAAGAAATTCTAACCGACGAACAAAAAGCTAAGCATCAGAAAATGATGCAAAAACACATGAAAAAGCATATGAAACAGCAAGGCAAGAAAGGCGACAAGGATAATAAGGGCATGCGTAGAAACCGTGACCAATAACCTTTAAAGCAAAACTAAAAAGCCCTGCAATTGCAGGGCTTTTTTATGCATAAAACAACTAGGTAGTGAGCGTATTATTTAATGACTTGTTTTAAAATTACTTCAGTATCAGCAAACGCTTTTTGCATGACTTCATCAATAATACTGCCATACATCTTGGCGACTAAGGCTGAGTTCATACGGGCAATATAGGTTTTACCATCACTTTTTACGTAAACAGCAATACGACAAGGCATCATCGGTGAAACTAATTTACCTTCATCTACGGCTAAAATAACAGCCGAATATTTTGAAGAACAAAGCTCGTAAATTTTTACTTCATTAATTTCATGACCAAAACCTTTTAGAGTTTTCTGCATGTCATGCACTGTTGGAATACTCCAACCGGCATTTTTAACGGCTTCTTCAAGTTTTACCGTGGTAGTTGCAAAATCATACGCACTTTCATCTTCAATAATCATCAACTTAGGCGCTTGGTTGAAGATGATCATTAATGTTAAGAGCGCCCCCAGAACCACACCTACCGCCAAACCTACATACAGTTTTTTATTACTCATCTTTATTAATCCTTAATCAAACTCACTTAATAACAACATACTAATATAACCATGCAGTTATTATTTGCAAGTAGATCAGAAGTACCTACTACCTCTGGGCTTGAGGAATATCGAAGAAATAAGCACAGAGCATTTGCTCTGCTAAACTAAAGGCAATACATGTTTTTAGCGACAGAGTAAATTCACCTGTTCTAAGCCAATATTTTTAAAATGGGAGTAGCATACTAGTGAAAGTATCTCGTACCTTTAAAGTTGAGTGGCTCGTTCTAATTGTTGCATTGATGGTTGTTGCAGCACTCTTCGCGTATCACATATTTTATCGTTACGACCAGCTTATTACCCAAGAAAAATCTCAACTTATACACTCGGCAGCAGCTTCTGACATAGTAATTAGTAAACAGTTACAAAGCATTGATACCACCCTCAAGAACATCCGCGCTGTATTTGCACCTGACTGGGAGTTGCATACTGATATGGAAGGCTTTTACCAGAAACGCTTAAGTGGACTGGCGACGGCTATGCAAAATGTGCAAGCAATTACTGTTTTTGATGTTAATGGAGTAGCCATTGCTTCCAGTAAAGAAGAGCTTATAGGTGAGTCTTTTGCTTATCGAGATTATTTTCTTACAGCAAAGGCCGAGCCATCAGAAGAAAGGCTCTACCTAAGCTCACCATTCAAAGGGGTTTATGATGATTGGTTAATCGGTTTTTCTAAAGTTATTACTAATAACCAAGGCCAATTTGCTGGTATTGCTTTAATTCTTCTTAACTCTGAAGAGTACAAACAATCGCTTAGTATTTTACGTCAATCTCCACAAGCATGGGCTGCACTAGCTGATGGTACAGGACTACTCTTTGCATGGGAGCCAGACACTTTAGAGCTTACTGGACAGAGCATTACTAAACCCTCGAGTTTTTTTAGTCGACACATGCAAAGTGGACGTATCGCTTCGTTATACAAAGGCGTGGTATCTGCCAACAATGAAAACTCTCTTATTGCTATCCGCACTATCAATCCCGCTGGTTTAAACATGGATAAACCATTAGTGCTGGCTGTAGGCCGCAACCTAAAGGAGCTGCAGCAAACACTTTATAAGGACTCTTTCTTTATTAGCGTTATTTTTCTTGTAATTATTTTCATATCTGGAATGACATTACTGTTATCACAGCGCATACGTCGAGCGGCTACTTGGGCTACCGAAGAAGCCGAAAAGCGTACGCAAGAAATTAGCCAACAACTCAACAGTTTTTTTGACTTAACACCAAGCTTAATGTTAATTACAGACAAAGACGCCACCTATCGCAAGCTTAACCCTGCAGTAAAAAAAGCGCTGGGTTATACCAAAGAAGATCTTTATAACAGCTCTTTATTCGATTTTGTCCATCCTGGCGATATTAATCATATTCGTTCTATTATTAGTGGCCTTCAAGAAGGCCAGCCGAGCCAAACCATATTGGTTCGTTTTCGTAAAAAAGAGGGGGGTTACTTGTACCTTGAAAGTTCTCTGGCACTATTAGGCGATCTATTTTTTATTGCTGCACTCGATGTTACTGATCGCGAAATAGAAAAAATACGACTTCAATCTATGGCTTACCATGATCGTTTAACTGGCCTTCCTAATCGTGCCCTGTTTATGGATCGCTTAAACCAAATTATTACTCAATGTACTCGTGAAAATAGAAAAGCGGCTCTTTTATTTTTAGATCTGGACGAGTTCAAACCTATCAATGACATCTATGGTCACGAAGCCGGTGATACTGTTTTAGTAACCTTAGCCCAGAGGTTTAGTAACCTTGTTCGCAAATCTGATACTGTAGCCCGTATAGGCGGTGATGAGTTTGTGATTGCTCTCTATAACATAGATATAGAAGATGATGCGATATTAGTAGCACAGAACATTCTAGATTCAGCTAACAAAGACATCCTTATCGAAACTGGTGAAAGCGTTCGCGTTGGAATCAGTATCGGGATTGCAATTTGGCCAAACCATGGCGAATCGGTAGATGTTTTAATAAATGCTGCAGATCAAGCGATGTACCAGAGTAAGAGCAAAGGTAAAAACACCTATACCATTGCGCCTGATGAGCCTGCCGTTCCAAATTAGTCAAACATAATCTACACCTGATATTGCTGTGCAGATTCAAGCATACGGATACTTAACAGGCTTAAATTGTCCGTTACTTCTTTAGCATGTCTTGCAACACCAACATTGTTTTCAGCCATTTCAGAAATAAGTGCAATATCCTTAGCCATTAGGCTGATAACATCCTTTTGCTCATTGGTTGCCGTTGTTATTTGACCCACCATTTCTACGGCCTCTGTCATTCCGCTACGAATATGGCTTAATGTGGTGGCAACACGATCAACCTCAGTTTTACTTTTATGTGCTTGTGTTTGGCTTCTCTCCATTGCTAAGACGGTTTGCGATGCCTCGTTACGAATAACACCAATCATTTCACTTATTTCTTGTGTTGCATTAGCTGTTCGCTCCGATAAGCCACGCACTTCATCTGCAACCACAGCAAACCCACGACCATGTTCACCAGCACGTGCCGCTTCAATTGCAGCATTCAAGGCTAAGAGGTTAGTTTGTTCAGCAATGGATTTAATCAAACCTACAATGCTTTCTATTTGTTCATATTGATGACCTAGACTTTCGACTTGCTGGGCAGTTGTTTGAATTGTATCGACCAGCGTGTTGATTTCTTGGCTAGCTTGTTGGCTCTCTTTATTGGCTAAAAGAGCATCGTTACCTGCAGACTCAACTGCAACCTTTGTATTTTCAGCTTGGGCGAAAACCTGATTGATTGAGTGTGACATTTCTTCAATAGCGGTTGCTGATGATTGCGCAGCTTCGCTTTGTGACTTACTGGATTCAAAAACACGATCTACAACTTTTTTAGATTCTGATGAAGAGCTAGCTACGCGCCGAGAAATATCTTCGACACCTTTCATAGTTGCACGAATAGAACGAGTAAAGTCTGATACTCGGTTTCCTAAAAGTGAGTATTGTGGATTGGAGTTCAGACCTTCCGGATTGTTGGCTTTAAGGTTGCCGTCATTCAATATTTCGCCAATCCAATTAATCATCGACCGTATAGACTGGTGGTTGCGAATAGTAACTGCAGCAATTAACAGGGGCGTAAGAATAATAGATAAAATAGCTAAGGTTAGGCTTGGTTGATTTATTAAAATTGATATCGCAGGTAATAATGCTATCAAGGTAATAGCTATCCACCTTACCCTAGTTGATAACAGCATCTGTTTTAAAGGCTGTCTTTTAAGAATACGCCCATGAGAAACGTATAGGCTTTTATCGCCAGCGTTGATCTTTTTGTAGGCAGCTTCGGCTTCTTCTATTTCTTTGGCGGTCGGCTTAAAACGCACTGACTGGTAACCTATTATATTTCTTTCGCTATCACGTACGGGCGACACGTTAGCATCAACCCAATAGTAGCCACCGTCTTTACTCCAGTTTTTAACAATTCCTCGCCAAGTGCGACCAGCCTTTAAACCATCCCATAAATCTTTAAATGCAGCCTGGGGCATATCGGGGTGGCGAATAATATTGTGTGCCTTTCCATACAGCTCATCTTTTGAAAAACCACAGAGCCTTTCAAAATGATCATTTACCTCAAGCACAACTCCCTTTGGAGTTGTACGTGAGTACAAAGACTCACTCTCAGAAAAGGTATGTTCAACATTTTTTACTGGACTATTTTTCTTCATTATCATCCTTTGAAAAATCTCGAAAAAACCACCATACCATAGAAATCAGTAGGTTTTATTAGCGTCAGATCAACTTCAGCTCTGAAAAACAATGCTTTAAATAGATATATCTATGAGGTAAGTAATCTGAGCATGAAGGATGGTAGAGTGCTGTAGCCTAGGTATAACAATGAATGAACCTATCTAAGAAAGGGTTTGAAACTAATGTTTTTATTATAAATATGTACTCTAAAACGCAGCAGGCCTTCGTACTTCTGTGATTAGTAAGAAGGCCAGATTAACAGGATTTAGGCGCGTAAACGTCTGGTTTTAAAGGAACCAACTTCATTGCTGATCATCGAGCCCAAGAAAGCTCTTAAGCCAGACTCTTTAGGTTTAGGCGCTTTACCATTACCCATACGTCTTAGCTGGCGGCCGTACCACATGATTTCCATCAGAGCCATTTTGTCTACGGCTTTGATGCCAGTGCTGATGGGCTTCACTTGGTAGCGAGGTTCCTTACCTTCTATTAAGCGCAGTGGTGCATCGGGTTCTATCGCCAGTAATCGTCCTAGGCCGATCATATCAACCGCATCCGAGGCTAAGGCTTCATTCATACCTTCAACCGAGCGAAAACCGCCTGTAACCACTAAAGTGGCAGTGGTTGCTTGGCGTGCTTTTTCAGCAAAGTCTAAGAAATAGGCTTCACGTTTTTTAGTGGATTCTTTTTCAGAGTAACGCTTAAGTGACATAGCCGGAGCTTCATAGGTGCCACCAGAAATTTCAACAAGGTCGATACCTGCATCTGTTAGTGCACGGATAACATCTAAAGATTCTTCTTCAGTAAATCCACCACGCTGGAAGTCAGCCGAGTTGAGCTTGATACCAATAGAAAAGCCATCGCTGGTTTGCTGACGGATTTCATTGTAAACAGCCAACACAAAGCGCATACGGTTTTCTAAAGAGCCGCCCCATTGGTCTGTACGCTGGTTATGGTGTGGTGATAAGAACTGACTTACTAAGTAGCCGTGGGCACCGTGAATTTGCACACCGGTAAAGCCCGCTTTTTCGGCAATAGCGGAAGACCTGCCAAAACGGGTGATGATGTCTTGAATCTCAGCTTCTTCCAATGCTCTGGGCGTAGCAAAAAACTTTTGCATGGCCGGCTTAAACGGAATAGCTGAGGGTGCGACTGGGTCTTTGGTTAAGCTGCGCATGGTTTGCTTACCAGGATGGTTTAACTGCAACCAGAACTCAGTATTGTTTTGTGTGCCAGCCTGAGCCCACTTGGTAAGCAACTCTAAGTCGCGCTCGTCTTCTATTACGACGTTATTAGGCTCACCCAAGGCTTTGCGGTCTATCATTACGTTGCCGCTAATAAGTAAGCCTGTGCCGCCCTTTGCCCAGCGGTCATATAAGTTGACCAACTGCGGCGTCATGTGGTTATCGACAGTGCCGAGTGCTTCGCTCATGGCTGATTTAAATATGCGGTTTTTAATGACTGTGCCATTTTTTAAAGTAAGTGGTTTAGAAAGCAACTGCGACATGTATTTATCCTTATTTGTATGAGGTTACTAAAGCAAGTTGGTATTTACGAGAAATCGTGAGTTGTCACTAATAATCTGCTTCTGTCAATCTGATCGCAGAGTAGCATAAATGAAGAGTTTGGTTACTAAAAGACAAGTTTAGGATGATAGAAACAGTGTTGCAGCGCAGTCACTATTCAAATGATGGGGTACGGTGGGTATTCCTGATTAAACTCTTCTAAAGAAAACAATTCTTGCACTTGCTCAATAAACTCAGGGCGGCGTAAACGTCTGTGGTCTATGCCTTGATATTGTATATGCGCCAAGCAGTCTAAACAGACTTCATTGTCTTTATTGGTTTGCCATAAATAGGTGCCTACTTTGAGGCTGGCTTGTTTTAGCCGTAATTGCTGTATTTGTGGGCAGTAGGCTAAGTGAAAAACTCGCTCATGCTTAAGCCATACACGTGAGTTTTTAAAGGCTAGGGTTTTATCCCTTAACGGCCTAAGGTTGCCACCTTGAATTACTAAGCCTGTTTGCGTTAAGGCCTCACGCTCGCTCCATGTAAGCTGTTTACTAGGATCAAACAGCTCAAACTCACCTAAAGCGGTAGTACCCATTTGCTGGCGCAGTCGATTAAACTGTTCGTCTTCTAAAAAGTCCACCAGCTTCATTACAGTACCTGCTCTAAAATAGTAGCAATACGCCCTTCTGCGTCGGTACGCACTTTAAACTCTACTCGACGTGAACGTTCTGGATCTTCAATGTTATTAGCATTACGCACCACTTTGGCTGAGGCTAAGCCATTAGCGGTTAAATGTGTTTTTAACCAAGGTTTTTCTTTTTGTACGGCGCCCAAGTCTAGTACGTAAGCCAATGCTGAACGGGTACGCTGTTGCGATAAATCCATATTACGAATATAGGCGTCATCAGGGTTAATTGCTCCTGCCCAGCCGCTAGAGGTATGGCCTTCGATCCGCACTTCTAGAATATCATCGCGATATTTTTCTTGAGTAATAATAGCTAAGTAGCGCGGAAAGAAATTATCTAAAATCGCTTTAAAATCTGGCTTTAATTCTGACTTTCCTTGGTCGAACAGTACTTCTGAGTTGTTAAAGCGAAAGGTTAGGTCTTTATCTAACTCTGCGCCCCAGCGAGGCATATCTGCGCTGAATTCAGTTTTTAAATCTTCATACAACTGGGTACGTAAGGTGTCGTATAAAATCGCGACATCTCGAATTTTATCGCGCTCTTGTTCAACGTTAACCATAAAGACGACGGCCACCAGCATAAAGACCATCATTAGACCCGACATTAGATCGGATACTGAAATCCAATGGTCTTCCTCTTCGCGATGAACCGTTTCTAAGTCGTTACTCATCCACTTGCTCTGCCATGCTGACTAATCGCTGTAATTTATCCGTTAACGGTGAGTAATCGCTAACAAACTTCTCAGACAAGGCCGTTAGTTGCATACCAAAGGTTCTTAATGCCTTGTTCAGTTCTTCTTCCATGCTTTCATCTAATACTGTTACTTGGCGTTCGACACGCTCACCCAGACGCTGCAATTGCGTCATGGTATGTTGTTGTTGTTCTTGCATCACCTGACTGCTACTACGCTGAATACCGGACAGCTCTGTTTGCAGCCAGTTTTGTTGTTTGGTAACACTTTCAGCCATGCCTGTTGTTAACGCTATAATACGCTCTTCTAACCTAGGTAAACCATCGGCGGCATGATTGACCAAGTCAGCCAAACTTCCTAGTTGCGCTTGTAAGTTGCTGCGCTGGGTTTCTATACCACTTAGTAACTCTTGTAGAGACTCTGAAATACCATTAAAGGCATTAGCATGCTGCACCATAAATTCAAACGCCTTGCCGGCTTCTTGCATATTGGTGGCGGTCCGCTCTTGTTCATTGATCAGCGTGTTTAACTGGTCTTTGTAGTTCTGTTGCCATTCAAGCATGGCAATAACCGACTGATTTAAACGCTTAAAGTTATCGCCGTACTGTTCATTAATTTTGGTATTGAACTCACGCATAACCATTTCAATAGCACCCACTAATGCTTTGGCGTTGGCTTCGGCCTGACGTTCTTGGTAGTCCTCAAGCGTTTTGTTTACTTGCTGCATGCTTTCAACTAAAAGTTGGTTTTGATACTTCAACTGCTGCTGCAAGTTTTGCTCGGCAGGCTGTTGTAATACCAAGGTTAGCTGCTTTAAAGAGTGGTCTAAATCGTCGATGGTAGCGCGCTTGCTACTACTGACCTGCGCACTGGCCGTTTGGCTAATAACCGCTCTTATTTTTAAAGTAAGCGCACCTAATAAACCAGCAATAGAAGACCAAAAAGCGGTTCTTAAACCGTCCATTAGTTTTGGAACGCTGCCTTGAATATCGGTGGCGTCGAAACCCCATAAACCAATAGCTACACCAAGAAAGGTACCAAAGATACCGATACTGGTAAGAATGGCTGGGCCAGTTTCTGTTATTCGAATGTGATAACGAAAGAAATGAAAATATAGGGTTAAAGCGGTAATGACCACAAAAAAACCTAATGTCCAGCCTGAAAACTGTTCCATCATAAAAGTGATAACTCCGCTTTATTTTTATTTAGCCGCTGCAGTTATTACAGTAACCACAACGACTACAGGACAAATATTATAAATTATCTAGGTAGCGCTCAGCGTCTAGGGCTGCCATACAACCGGTACCGGCTGAGGTAATGGCTTGGCGATAAGTAAAGTCACACACATCACCAGCGGCAAATACACCTTCTACACTGGTTTGAGTGGCGTTACCATGTAAACCACCTTGCACTGTAATATAGCCATTTTGCATTTCTAGCTGGCCTTCAAACATGCCGGTATTGGGTGAATGACCAATGGCCACAAACACGCCGTCTAAGGCTACGTCTTCAACTTCATCAGTTTGGACGTTACGAATACGGATGCCGGTTACCCCGGACTCATCACCTAACACTTCTTCTAACACATGGAACCAACGTATATTCACGTTTCCATTTTCAGCTTTTTCTTTTAATTTGTCAGCGAGGATTTTTTCACTGCGGAAACTATCACGACGGTGAATAACCATGACCTCTGAGGCAATATTAGACAAATATAACGCTTCTTCCACTGCGGTGTTACCACCACCTATAACTGCAACGGGTTTTTTACGGTAAAAGAACCCATCACAGGTAGCACAAGCAGACACGCCTTTGCCTTTAAACGCTTCTTCACTTTCCATGCCTAAGTACTTTGCACTGGCACCAGTAGCGATAATTAAAGCATCACAGCTGTATTCACCGCTGTCACCTTTTAGTACGAAGGGGCGCTGAGTCACATCGACTGTATTAATGTGGTCAAAAATAATTTCAGTTTCAAAACGCTCTGCGTGCGCTTTCATGCGATCCATCAGCTCAGGACCTTGAACACCATCGACATCACCCGGCCAGTTATCAACTTCGGTAGTAGTGGTTAACTGCCCACCCATTTGCATACCAGTAATCAATACTGGGTTTAAATTCGCACGTGCAGCGTATACAGCGGCGGTGTACCCAGCAGGGCCTGATCCTAAAATCAACAATTTCTCATGACGCATTTCGTCTTTCTCCATCTCTAAATAACTTAAACTGGCTGCAGTATAAAAGGCTACTCTTATATAATCCAAGGTTACTAATTTTCACTCAAAATTTACAAATACACAGCAAACCTTGATTTTCGATAGTTTTCAATGACTTAAATATACTTGTTAGCTTATTTGCACTTTTCGTCAAATAAGCTATGTTGTAACTATTACGCAAGTAATGCAGCATAGCACTATCCAGATAACAATAATCATAAGGGTTGACCATGGAAAAGCGCCAACAAAATCAACAAAAGTCTCGGTTAGGTACGTTACTTACCCACCGTGGCTTAATTTCTAGACAACAGCTTGATGAAGCTCTTACCCTGCAAGCCCAAAGCGGCGAGCGACTTGGTGAAGTTTTAATTAATAAAGGCTGGTTGACAGAAAAGCAACTTAGTAAAGTTTTACGTCGCCAATCACGAGTTCGTTTAATTGCAGCAGTCGGTGCGGTATTACTTGGTCCGATGCAACCTTTTATGGCTAATGCTAATGCCGTAGATGACGGCATTACCAGCGAACAGTACATAGAGCGTACAGGTATTAAAGAATTAACTGAACAAGAAATGTCTGGTATCAGTGGTCGTGGTATGAATGAACACCAAGTAACCACTAATTATGAGCGTTTGCTTGATATAGTGAATAATAATAATCTTTCGGCAGATGAAGACGAGCGAGCTATCAACACCCTAGAAACCTTAATGGGCTCATTGGTCCCTGGCGCAAACCTATTAGATGCTGATATCGAGATTAGCGGCACTCAATTTGAGCCTGGTCCTCGTACTACTATCAATGCTGATGGTTCTCTTGACGTACAACTACCTTCTAGAGTTAAACAAATCGCTTTTCGTAATGTAAGAGTCAGCGGTTCTGAAGGTCAGCATATGGGTGATGTAGTTATTAATGATTTACAGTTTGGTGCGGGCACCAGTGTAAAAATACGTCTTCACTAATATTTAGCTGCTAACAATATAAAAGGAGCCAATTGGCTCCTTTTTTTATGGCTTCAACTAAGTACCTTTTTAGAAAGCACTTAGCTGTATCCGATCATCAGCGGCACGAATGCTACCAGCACCAAAGCGATGGCCATAGTCACTAGCGGTAATAATATGCGCTCATGACGGTACCAGAAGACCTGATCTTTAGCTTCTTCTGTCGCCAGCCTAAACTCTTCCTCACCCACCACTTGCCTTGTGAGTAGATGGTTAAGCGCCACCGGCGGACTAAGATAACCAAGCTCAAAGGCCACCAAAGTTACCATCCAGAAGTGAACGGGATTTATGCCATTCTTATAAGCAATACCTGCCGCCAACATGGCAACCCACACAGAATCAAACATAAGTGGGAAGTAGCTCATTAGTTCGGCACGCTCAATAACACCACCTAAACTCACTGATAACCCCATTAGCATTAATAAAGCACCAATATGGCCGGTGGTTTCTGTCGTTGCCTCACGCACGGTCTTTTCTAAACTGTCATTGCCTTTACGCAAATCTTTTATAGAGTGCTCTAAGCGCTCCTCAACGTAATCTATATTTAAATTTTCACGCTTTAGAATTCCTTTTTCTTGCGCTATACGTTCATAAATTAACACTGCAAATAACAATGTAGGAAGAATAAAGGGGGCCGAAAACTCATCCAAATAAGCATCCAACAAGTATGCATAAGCAAACAGCGTTACTACAATTATTAGCACGTAAGGAATTAATGGTTTTAGGCCATTTAAAAACTTAGGCAACATACCTTCTGATATTTCAAAACGATGCTTACTTTGACTGGTCAGTAACGCCATCCCTGTAAACAAAGCCATTGTTAGGAAGAAGACTTTTGCGCCCCAGCCAAACAGTTGGTCAGTGGTTACTTCGTTGTTAAGTGCGGCCACAATAACGACCAATAAACATGGTCGCAGTACAACACCTAAAGAACCGGACATTGCTGTGGAGGCTAAGGCCAATTGTCGACGCGCACCAGCGCGACGCAATTCATTATAAATTAAGCCACCTACAGCAATAACAAATATGCCAGAGGCGCCGGTATAAGCTGTGGGGATAGCAGCAAGGGCTACTACCACTACAGAAAGCACTTCTGGTGTAAGTTTAAACGGACGGAACACATTAAATACTTTTTCTATAAGCTCGGTACGCTTCAGTAGCATACCGATCCACACATATAAGCCGACGTTTAAAAACAGTTGTGAAAGCTCCATCATTTGATTCAGGTAAATACCAATACCGGCACTGTGTCCTGCAAAAATAAAGTAAGCGCCCGCTATCATGCACATTTGTGCATACAAAGGTACCGACAAACCGGCCTTGAAAATATTACCGCCGGGCGTTGCGTTTTTCGGTATGAAGATAACCTGATAAAGACTTAACGATAATAGTGCAGCAAAGCCAACCACCCACAGATTATGCAAAATAGCATGCTGAGTGCTTACCTCTATACCAGAAGAGAAAGCAACTTCCTTAAAGCTGTATAAAGAATAAAATAACAGAGTGTTAGCTATCGCTTGAGCAACTGCAGCGACACGATGGTCCATGGCTGTTTGCATCGGGCGCAAAGCAATATGGTGACGACGATACAGTGCTGTTATTCCGCAGATTAATACCAGCAACGCCAATAAAATTCGTTGTGCTAGAATGCCAAACTCACCAAAACTGGCAACACCAAGTTCAACGGTACGAAACACTCTTACGCCCGGTGTGACACGGCTACTAGCATCTTCATACTTAGCATAGCGAACCGCACATTGCTGCTGAGACGACTCTAAAGACTGTCTTAGAATATTTTCATTAACGGGTTCTGGAGCTAATAGGTCCCACTCATCAACCACCGCATTTTCGGCTTCCATCATCAGCCGCTGCAACTCTGACTCTAAATCTAAACTAGGGTTACAATTGGGTTCAGCAGGATCAATACGTAATTCAAAGTATCCCGTCCACACATTTTCACCCAAAATCAATAGCTGCGAGTGCAACGCGCTACTGGTGTTTAAGACAACCACAAATACCAGAATAAGAAAGGCTGGCAAAGCTGCCAGCCACTCATAAACTGTACGATTG